>Ga0138260_10346481_pt1 | contig 15922 bp, 10 predicted proteins | sample RNAB_220151111_FD_105235 | JGI IMG/M metagenome (GOLD analysis project Ga0138260, IMG submission 105235) | Metatranscriptomics of polar marine prokaryotic and eukaryotic communities from Palmer Station, Antarctica after 24hr light incubation -... | ecosystem: Environmental > Aquatic > Marine >... | reverse complement strand
GTCTTTGTTACGCGAAGGCGCGAGATCCAATAGAATCGCTCACGCCCAACTCTTTGATGGAAGTGAGGGTTCTGGATCACTTGCGCTTGCAAGAGCATATGCCCAATATTTACACTGTGCAAATCCATCAGAAAGCGACTCTTGTGGCCTATGTGATTCCTGTAATGCACATCGGAAACTTCAACACCCTGACCTACATTGGACCTTCCCGTTTTTCAAAAAAGACGGAGGAGGACGCTCAACATCGGACCCCTTTCAAATACTTTGGAGAGAGTGTATGCTTGAGTCGGGTTATATCGGATTAGAGGATTGGCTTTCAAAAATCGGTGCAGATAAGAAACAGCTGTTTATTTCTGTAGATGAAGCACTAGAGATTAATCGAAAATTAGGCCTTAAGTCTTTTTATGGGGGCTTTAAAATTCTGATTTTCTGGTTGCCAGAAACGATGCGCGTTGACACCGCAAATAAATTGCTGAAACTTATCGAAGAGCCCACAGATAAAACTGTCATTTTATTTGTTTCTCAAAACTCTGACAGACTTCTTCCCACGATTCTTTCGCGGCTACAACGGATTCATATCCCAAGACTTACAGACTCTGAAGCTGCGGAAGGTATTGCGAAGATTGCGGGTATTTCGTCCGACAGTGCACTGGGGTGGGCCCATGTCACAGAGGGTAATATTTCTGCTGCTGTTCGACTCTCTAAATCTGGAAACGAAACCCCTGATTTGGAAATGTTTTCTGTTTGGATGCGTGCCTGTTGGGCCCGAGACGGAGTGGCATTACTGAAAGCGGCAAACGATTTCGCTTCTCCTGGTAGAGAATCACAAAAGCGGTTTTTAACCTATGCTTTACACATGGTACGTCAATGTATTTTAGGCAACTACGGCGCAGATTCTTTGATTCGATTAACAGATGGAGAAGCCGTCTTTATATCGAAATTTCAGAGATTTATTCATGAAAAGAATGTTGTTTCATTGCGTGCTTTACTAGAGGATGCACACAAGGATATTTCCGGAAATGTCAATGCCAAAGTTGTTTTTTTTGATCTGAGTATTCAGGTTCATATGCGATTACGTACAGAGATCTAATAAAGAGGAAGCAAAGGCAAAATGCTGGACGTGAAAAACGTATCTTCGTTGCACGATGGGATGTAGTAGCTGTAGTTCAGGGGCCGATGGTCTGCCGAAAGGTTGTAAAAACAACGGAAGTTGTGGAACGTGTGGTACGGGCGGAAAAACCACATTTGATTGGCTTGAGGGCATTGCGCTCCCTGCCGGCACTTCAATATTTGATATCGTTGAAGTTCGATTTAAAAACAACCGAAAAGGGTTTTTTAGACGTAAATCAAAAGACACGTATTACGTAGGAGATGTTGTTTCCCTTGACTTAAATCCCGGTATTGACGTAGGAGTTGTTTCTCTAACAGGAGAATTGGTTCGGACTCAGATGTCGATTAAAAAAGTGAGAGACGATCACGAAGTCAAGAAAATACTTCATAAGTCCACGAAAGAAGAAATAGAAATTTGGCAAAGCGCGAGGCAGAAAGAAGATGACACCAGGCTTAAGTCAAGAGAGATCGTAAAGCGTCTCAAAATCCCAATGAAACTGACCGATGTCGAGTTTCAAGGGGATGATAAAAAGGCGACATTTTATTACATAGCTGAGGAACGCGTAGATTTCCGTGAGCTCGTGCGAGAACTCGCTGCAACTTTTAACATAAGAGTTGATATGCGCCAAATAGGTGCCCGTCAAGAGGCGGCAAGAGTAGGCGGCATCGGGTCTTGTGGCAGAGAACTTTGTTGTTCAACTTGGCTGACTGATTTCAGGTCGGTATCTACCAGTTCAGCGAGATATCAGCAGATGGCCCTTAACCCAGTGAAATTGGCTGGGCAATGTGGGAAATTAAAGTGTTGTTTAAACTTTGAGTTAGACCAGTACGTTGAAGCGGTGAATGATTTCCCATCCCCCAATACAAAAATTCAAGTCTCTAAAGGAAAAGCCGTTATTTTTAAGATGGACATTTTCAAACGTGTCGTTTACTTTTTAGAGCTTGGAGATAAAGGTGGGGGTCCCGTTCCTGTTCCATTAGATCAGGCAAAACAACTGATTGCAAAATCTGACAAGGGTGAACGAATTGATTCCCTCTCGCAATTTGCCATTCAAGAATTGCCAGATGAAGTTTCAAAGACTTACAGTAATGTTGTCGGTCAAGATGATCTTACTCGATTTGATGAGACAAAAAGAAAGAAGTCTAGATCTTCCGGAAAGAATATGGCCGGCAATCGGAATAAGAGAAAGGATCACAGAAGAGGCAGTCCCAAGCCCAAATCTTCAAAGTAAAGATGTTGCCTAGCCCCAAAGCAATATTTTATCTCACACTTGGTCTGATGTTTTTTAATTCTTGTGGAGATCTGCCCATTTCAAATAGTTCCATAGAGATTGACCCTGATGGTTGGTACGCTGTCGATATCGCTTCATTTGAATGGGATATCGTAGATCTTGATTTGAAATATGATGCGTTTGTAGATATCCGTCATAATTCCGACTATCCATATTCCAATCTCTATTTATTTCTTGACTTCACCTTTCCCAATGGCAATCAAAGACGGGATACACTGGCGTGTGCACTAGCGGATGAAAGAGGCCGATGGTATGGTTCGGGCATTGGTGATATCATTGATCACAGGGTGTCTTTCCAAGAGGATTTCGAGTTTCCGATTAATGGAAAATACCGCTTGAAAGTGGCTCATGGCATGAGACAAGATCCACTGTCGGGTGTCACTGATATTGGCTTTAGGCTAGAGAAAAGTCAAATACCTCACTGACCCCAATCATTCTTAGTGTTGTATCTTAGTTGTCCGCAAGTAAACCCCAACATAGTTTTAGATGTATTATAGCAATCGATTTCTCATATCAGCTGCTTTGGCGACCACGATAATTTTTTCTACTTCTGCGCAAGAAGTGAAGAAATGTGGGATCCATGCTGCAACCGTCAGGACATTCGGCATGACTCCCGAAAGGCTCCAAAATCAGTCTCTTGCATTCTCTCAACTTGAACGCGAAACAGCACTTTATCAAAATTCGGGAGCCCGCGATGAAGTTCTGACGATTCCGGTCGTGTTTCACGTGATTCACAACAATGGTCCTGAGAATATTTCAACGGCTCAAATTTACGATGCGCTAGAGGTTGTAAACAGGGATTTTAATGCGTTGAACGAGGATCTTGATCAAGTGGTGTCAGCGTTTGAAGATGTTATTGGTGATGTTCAAATACAATTTAAATTGGCCCGAAAGGATCCTAATGGCGTTTGTCACTCAGGCATAAACCGCATTGTGAGCAACGAAACGTATGTCGGCGAAGAGGACATGAAATTACTGATTCAATGGCCCAGGAATAAGTATTTAAATGTTTGGGTTTGTTCTGATGCATCCGGTGCAGCAGGCTACAGTTTATATCCCGGTTCTGTCAATGGTTCAGACAACTCAGATATGGATGGGATTGTAATACAAGCCTCATATACAGGTTCGATCGGAACGAGTAACAATTTCCGGTCAAGGGTCTTGTCTCACGAAATCGGACATTGGTTAAACCTCCGTCATTTGTGGGGCAATTCAAATTCACCCGGCGAGGAAGACAACTGTGACAATGATGACAATGTATCTGACACCCCCAACAGCAAGGGATGGACAGTTTGTAATTTAGAAGGTATTTCATGCGGTTCTCTTGACAACGTACAGAATTACATGGAGTATGCTTACTGCGGCAGAATGTTTACTGAAGGCCAAAAAACACGTCTTCGAACTGCGGCTCTATCCTCTGTCGCCCAGCGGAATCAACTTTCGACTCAAACGAATTTGATTGCAACTGGTCTTGAGGGAGATCCAATCTTATGTGAGGCAACATTTTCAGTCGATGAATATGTGATTTGTGTGGGAGACAGTATTCGTTTTATTGACGAGAGTTTTCATGACGTGAACAATTGGTCTTGGGACTTTGCTGATGGTAGTAGCATCTCTGGATCAGAACAAGGAATACATGATGATCTGTACCATATTTTCAATGATGCAGGTACGTATGAAGTTGTGTTGACTGCAAGCAATGGTTTTGAATCTCTGTCATCTGAACCTACAAACATCACAGTTCTTCCTTCAGGCTCGATGGAGAATCCTGCAATTCAAGGATTTGAAGCAGCTTCGTTCCCATCAGAAGATTGGTTTGTCATCGATCAACTAAATGATGGTGGCTGGGAAATGACAGAAGATGCATCTTTTTCAGGCACACGATCTCTTCACCTCGCAAATTGGGAAAATGACATTGAGTTTAATAAGGATTTCTTGTTGACGAGTACCATCGATCTGTCTGCAGCTACAGAGGTTAGGATTGAATACAAATGGGCTTATTGCTTTAAAGGGACCAGCGAAGAGGATGACACAGATGACAGATTAAGGATCAGTGTTACTGGAGATTGTGGCAATGATTGGGACCTTCGAAAGATGCACAGAGGTTACACCTCACTTCCATCAGCTCCCCCGCATTATTATCCTTTTGTCCCGCAAAGTACTGATGAGTGGAATGAGTTCACGCTTATTTTAGACCAATCCCAATACATGACATCTAACTTCAGGGTCATGTTTGAGTTTGAAAGTCGACTAGGCAATGACATCTATCTGGATGACATCAACATTACTGCTTATGATTCTTCCATGCTTGCTGTTCAATATTGGTCAATGGACACAGAGTGGTCGCTTTTTCCGAACCCTTCCGATGGAGCGTCCTCACTGAGCTGTACGACACTGTTACCTCAAGATACCCGAATTGTTATTTACGATGCCATGGGCCGAATTGTAGACTCTGTATTTGAAGGTCCTCTCCCGGCTGGAACTCACAACTTCACCGTATCTCCAATGAATTTAAGCCGAGGCACTTACTTTATCGTCGTTGAGGCTGAGGGCGTTTATCGATCTCTAACCTGGATGATTAAATAGTCGCATCTCTCGTAGCGTAAATCCACGACATCATTTATGAGTTCATTAAAAAGCCCGCGATGAAGCGGGCTTTTTAATTGTGTATTTCTAAGAAGTTTAGTCTTTCGAACCAAGCATAATAGACACACATCCTTCGTGTATCAGAGCGGCATCACTTGGTGGAACGGAAATGCGTATGGATAATTGTTGTGTGTTCTCTATGCTCAGATCAACATGGTCTGATCCATCGGTATTTTCCCAAATTGAATTCCCTTGGGAATCATACAGACCAAACTCAACAGCACCCAGTACAGGGTGAGAACAAACCACGACTCTGTAGTTTACGCCACCATAGAACGCCATGTCTAATTCAGCGGCATCGCCAGGAATTAATACGGCAGCGTTGTAATTGTCGTTTTGGGAATAATCTTCCAATATAGGAAGGCAATTTCGTTTTGTAAATGCGCGGCATTGGCTTGAAGCTTCAGCTGCAAAAAATGCGAATGACGCAAGTAATAGGATTGTGTATTTCATCTCTGCTTTCATTTTACGACGCTTTCGCGAGATTGTTACGTACAAGTGCTACGGCCTCTGAAATGGCTGAGATTGTCTCATCATCAGCCTTAAGTTTGTTTCCCCCACTGATCACAATAACACCTTCTTTATTGTCTACTGTAGGAGTCGCATCTCCACCAGAATCGACACCATCAAAGGCTGCCAGTACGGGTTGAAGTTGAGAAATCATGCTTTCAATTGCAGGAGAATCAGAGTAGCTGTCGATTAAATCTAACACGTCCTCAAGGATAAGTTTTTGTTCCGCAATCCTTTGTTTTAATCCATCTGTGGCGCCATCTAATTCTCTTGTGGCCAGATAAAGACCCTCAACCCATCCTGCTGCAACGACCAAGCCAGACAGGTCTTCATGTCCTGCTGATTTCAATTGTTGGTTTAAATCAAAGAAAGCCCTGGATACAATTGTAACAATTGTGTCCCGGTTTGCTCTGTTCTTTTCAGCTCTAGCGATAATATCTTCACTGAGTACAGAACCTACACCGAGTTCTTTGCTCAAAGCTTTCACAGCTTCCAAATATTGGAGGGCTTCAGCGTTTTTTTGAAAGATAGAAGCATAGCTTACGTCTGCACCATATAGACCCAGATGTATTGCATGATCTGTGCTCATACCGTCTTGCTCAGCCAAAGATAAGTTGCACAAGTAATCGGGATTAAAAGGTAGCCCTTCCTTTTGAATGATTCTTGCTGTTTCCATCGGAGAAGGAGCAGCTCGAAATATTTTCTTAAGTGTTTTTGTACGTTGCGCAAGCGTTGCTCCTTCGGTTACAGCTGATTGATCATCGCCGACACCATTTGTAGTACTAGAATCGCCACACCCCCAAGACAAAGCTGCTACAGCTATTGTGAATGTGAGACTTTTACGGAATAAAGATTGAATGCTCATTTATTTATATTATGAGATGAGATGTTGAAGTTGGTGATTCTTTCCTTTTATACGCAAACTACCAATAAAAGTTCTACACGTTGAAGTGTTAAGCGTAAAAATAGTGTATTTAGTGGCTAATGAGCTTCTAACCAGTCATTGCCAGAATTTATGTCTACGATTAAAGGGACATTAAGTTCGACAGCTTCCTCCATACATCTTTTAACCAATGCGCTAAGCATCTCTAACTCCACTTTGGGAACGTCGAGAACCAGTTCGTCATGTACCTGCATGATCAGTTTTGATTTCCACTCACCTTCTTCTAATGCTATTGCGAGCTTCACCATTGCGACTTTAATAATGTCTGCGGCAGATCCTTGAATAGGGGCGTTCACGGCATTGCGTTCTGCAAAAGCCTTGACCATTCCATTGTTTGAATTTATTCCCGGTAGTTTCCTTCGCCGACCAAAAATGGTTTCAGCGTATTCTTTATCGCGAGCCAATTCAATACACTCTTTTGTAAATTTCTCCAACGTTGGAAACTGTGCGTGGTATGAACTTATGATTTCCTTCGCCTCACCTCGTTTTATTCCTAACTCTTCGGCCAAACCGAAAGCACCTTGACCATAAAGGATTCCGAAATTCACGGCTTTTGCTTGTGATCTTTGTTCTCGAGTCACCTCTTTAAGATCAACCGAGAATACCTTTGCAGCTGTCGCAGCGTGAACATCTTGACCGTCTCTAAAGGCATCACATAGTCCAGGGTCCTTACTCATAGCGGCCGCGACTCTTAATTCCACTTGACTATAATCTGCTCCAAGCAATACATGGTCAGAGTCTCTAGGAATAAACGCCTTCCTAATCTGTCTTCCAGCTTCGGTACGTATCGGAATATTCTGAAGGTTTGGATCTTTTGAACTAAGCCTTCCTGTAGATGCAACTGTCTGCATATACGAAGTGTGAATCCGTCCGGTCGAAGGGTGCACTAACTTAGGAAGCGGATCGACATACGTATTCAATAACTTCTTAAGCTTGCGATATTCTAATACGAGGGATACAATAGGGTGGAGACTTACGAGCTTGCTTAAGACATCTTCTCCGGTTTGGTATTGTCCTGTCTTTGTTTTCTTTGCCTTGTCAGTAATTGCTAAAGTTTCAAAGAGAATGTCTCCGAGTTGTTTAGGGGAATCGATATTAAAGTCGAGACCAGCTTCTTTTAATATCTGCACCTGAAGGGTCTCAATCTGTAAGCCCAAATCGATGCTATACTTCCCCAGCATCTCCTCATCAATCCGAACACCTGTGAGCTCCATATCTGCTAAGATTGAGATAAGCGGTAACTCAACATCATTCAGAAGCTTGGTCATGCCAGCGTTCTCTATTTCGACCTTTAATATTTTGGCCAAACGAAGCACCAAATCTGCAGATTCACACGCGTAGACACTGACCACTTCACGGTCGATTTCGTCAAAAGATTTTCTACTTTTACCTTTACCTACAAGCGCCTCAAGTGACATTGCATTGTAGTTAAGGAAAATTTCAGCCAGGTTTTCTAGTTTGTGAGTTTGGTCTGGATCAAGCAGGTAGTGCGCGATCATACAATCAAAAACATTTTTAGAGAGTTTGACCCCAAGGCGACCAAATACTTTTCTGCTGAATTTATAGTTCGTCGCAGTAATCTCTTTTGATTGGTCCTCAAGGAGAGATTTAAACGCTTCAATGACAGATGAAGCTTCATTTCCAAGAGGAACATACCAAGCTTCTCCAGGCTTGATTGCAAATGAGAACCCCAATAGTTTATCTAACATCGGGTTGAACCCATCAGTGATGATATGGAAGCCCCAACCTGATGATTCCTGAAGTTTGGCAATCAACTTTGAGCGTCCTGAAGGCGAGTCAGCGACATGGTAGTCCCCTGTAGGTTTTGTTGTTTGAGTGGGTACATGATCGACAAGGGGTGGGGGCAATGCCGTGGGTGTGGAGAGCACTTCTGAGTTGTCCCCGAACATACTCACTTGACCTACATCGTTTGTATTTATTTTAACTGGCGGAGCTGGAGGGGTTGCGGTCGTGACGTTGTCACTTGGTATAAGCTTACGTAGTAGGGTTCGGAACTCTAATTCTTCTAGGATTTCTTCCAAAAGACTTACGTTAACCTCATTTTTTACCATACCCTCAATATTTACCTCCGCAGGAATATCAAGTACGATTGTCGCAAGTTTTCTGGAAAGGAGCGCTTGTTCATGATTCGCCTCCACTTTTTCTTTTAGCTTTCCTTTCAGCTTATCTGTGTTTTCATACAATCCATCAATGCTGTCGAATTCGCAGAGTAATTTTGCAGCGGTTTTTGCACCCACCCCCGGAACACCTGGTATGTTGTCAGAGGCGTCTCCCATAAGCCCCAGATAGTCAATAACCTGCTCGGTGCGATTGAGTCCAAACCTTGCACAAATTTCTTCGGGCCCCCATATTTCAGCTGGACTACCTCCTCTTCCGGGTCGATACATCTTGACTCTGTCCGAAACAAGTTGACCGAAATCTTTGTCGGGAGTCATCATATACACATCATACCCTTCTTTCTCTGCTTTTTTTGCGAGATATCCAATCAAATCGTCGGCCTCGTATCCCATTTCCATTCTTGTGGAAATCTGCAGGCCTTCCAAAACCTTTTTAATAAGGGGGACACTCAATTTAATGTCCTCAGGCGTTTCATCCCTATTTGCTTTGTATTCAGGGTAGATTACATTCCTAAAGGACCCTCCAGGTGGGTCAAACACAACTGAGATATGCGTGGGCTTTTCAACTCTGATAATTTCAAGAACGGCATTTGTGAAACCAAATACAGCAGATGTGTTGAGTCCTTTTGAATTTATACGTGGGCTTTTTATAAACGCGTAATAAGCTCTATAAATAAGCGCATATGCATCGATTAAGAAAAGTTTTTTATTTGATGGAGCTGACAACATTTATATTCACGCTTAGCGAGGTACACTTTTATAAATAGGAACGGTACTGCACGCCTCACCAAACATTAAACTCTTGACGACGGGTTGCAGTTTTTGTTGGATTTGAAGAAGTGAGTTCGCACCACCGGAATTCGAACAGCCTCTTATCACCACTCTTTTTCCAGAATATTCATCGGGAGATAGATTCTCGATGGCACGTTTAAGCGATTCTGCCTCTGCGTTTTCTAATCCGCCCACAACAACAAATTCAGAAGTGGACAGTGTCGCTGAGACGAGCATCCAAGCCCAATCTGGAACGATTGCATCTTCAGTACATGTAAGCCCGACACCTAGTCCGACGAAGTTTTCGGGTTTCAGGTTTTTTGCTTTCTCCCTAAATTCTTTCTCTTTCACGACCATCCCTTGCCAAAGCCAATCTGTGAAATCTAGTTCGACACATTTAATTTCGCTTAATTGGCCAAGGTCTATTTGTACTAAGCCACTCTCATCTACACGATTGCGAATCCCTCCCTCCAGATCATTATTTTCAGGATTAATCATGCACTTTGAGCGTTGTTGTCACGCGAATTCACAGCGATTTTGAGTCTTTCACTTTCTTCACACAGTTGCGCAGCTATGGCCTCTGCATCGTAACCACATTCAGCATAAAGCTCAGCCTGTGTACCATGCTCGATCCATTGATCTGGCATCCCTAATCTTGTAACTCTCGCACTGTAACCTTGCTCGGCCATCCATTCGATAACTGCAGAGCCAAACCCTCCTTGAATCGTGCCATCCTCTACTGTAATGACTGATTTAAATCTGCCGAAAATTTCGTGCAACATTATATCATCAAGTGGTTTCACAAATCTCATGTCGTAATGTGCAACAGAAATTCCTTTCTTCTCAACTTCTGCGATCCCTTTCTGAGCCTCAGTTCCTATTGCCCCAATACTTAACAAGGCAATGTCATCTCCATTCTTCAATTTGCGTCCTTTTCCGATGGCAATCTCAGAAAATTCATGCCTCCAATCTGCGATTGAACCAGTCCCTCTGGGATACCGTATCGAGAAGGGTCCGCGATGCTTCTCCGATGCGGTATACATCATGTTCCTTAAGTCGATTTCATCCATAGGCGCTGCCACCACCATGTTGGGGATACATCTCATATATGCCAAATCAAATGCGCCGTGGTGCGTAGGCCCATCGGCTCCAGCGATCCCAGCTCTGTCGAGACAGAAAACAACATGTAAGTTTTGGAGTGCAACATCGTGTACCACCTGATCATAAGCACGTTGCATAAAGCTCGAGTAAATATTACAAAACGGGATGAGCCCACTTGTTGCCATTCCGGCACTAAATGTTACAGCATGTTGCTCAGCGATACCTACATCGAACGCTCTGTCAGGCATTTGCTCCATCATCATCTTTAATGAACATCCGGAGGGCATTGCTGGAGTTACGCCGACAATACGTCTGTTTTTCTTGGCCAAGTCGATAATGGTTTGGCCGAAAACATCCTGGAATTTCGGAGGTTTGGGACCCGTATCGACTTCAGTCGTTTGAATACTTTCTCCGGTTTCCTTGTTAAATAATCCGGGTGCGTGCCATTTCGTGGGGCTCCCTAATTCGGAAGGTTCGTATTTCGCCCCTTTTCGAGTTACGCAGTGTAACAACTTGGGGCCAGGGATGTCCTTTAAATCAGCAAGGACTTTGTTTAAATGCTCAACATTGTGACCGTCAACAGGCCCGAAATAACGAAAATTTAATGACTCAAACATATTGCTTTGTTTGAGAATTGCCGACTTGATTGCATTTTCTACTTTTTGAACGACAGCTTGCGCATTGGGCCCAAACTTTGAGACTTGTCCCAGTAGATTCCAAACCTCATCTTTCACTTTGTTGTAAGTGTGTGAAGTCGTAATGTCGGTGAGGTATTCTTTTAAGGCGCCGACGTTGGGGTCGATGGACATACAATTGTCGTTGAGAATAACGAGCAGATTGCTATCCTCAATTCCAGCGTGATTCAAACCCTCAAATGCCAGGCCTGCAGTCATTGCCCCGTCTCCGATCACAGCGATATGGTGACGGTCTCTATCGGCATTCAATCGCGAACCAACAGCCATGCCAAGCGCAGCTGAGATGCTGGTGCTACTGTGTCCAACGCCGAATGTGTCGTATTCGCTTTCAGATCGTTTGGGGAACCCACTTAGGCCCTTGTACTTTCTGTTTGTATGGAAGTTTTCACGACGTCCCGTTAAGATTTTGTGGCCGTAAGCCTGGTGCAACGTCCCAAACTATTTGGTCTTCAGGAGTGTTGAACGTATAATGAAGCGCTACGGTAAGTTCTACAACGCCCAAACTTGCTCCGAAATGACCTCCTTTTTCCGAGACCACATCTATAATAAACTGACGCAGTTCGGTACAAACTTGTTCTAGCTCCTCCGGCTTAAATTTTTCTCGCAAGTCTGCGGGAATTTTAATCTTTTCTAAAAAAGGGCCGGCGGGGAATGGTTTCATGATTTCGTACCTAGATTGTTATGCGTCAATAAGTTCAACAAGTCCTCGCAGGATTGCAACACCATCAGTATTCCCAAGGTCTTCAGAGCAGGCTCGTTCAGGGTGGGGCATCATACCGAAGACGTTTTTATCAACGTTACAAACGCCAGCAATATTGTTGATGGAACCGTTTGGATTAGACGCATTGCTGACTTTTCCATTTTCGTCACAGTAGCGGAAAATGACTTGGTCATTTTCTTCGAGTGCGTCAAGTTCTTCTTTTGGAAGAAAGTAGTTGCCCTCTCCATGAGCAATAGGGATCATTAATGGAATCGAGTGGTCTAATTCAGACGAAATAGATGCCGAATGTGAAGCGGGAAGGAGATGAACGTTTTTGCAGATAAACTTTCTACTTTCATTATGCATGAGTGTACCTGGTAGAAGCCCCGCCTCGCAGAGTATTTGAAATCCGTTGCAAATACCGAGTACCTTTCCACCTTTTCCGGCAAACTTCACGACCTCTTCCATGATGGGTGCAAATCGTGCAATAGCACCACTTCTCAAGTAGTCGCCATAACTGAACCCTCCAGGAAGGACGACTGCATCAACATTTTGAAGGTCTGAATCTTTATGCCAAAGTTCTACGGCCTCATATCCGAGGCTGTCTTTTAAGGCATGGACGATGTCCATATTACAATTTGATCCGGGGAAGGTGACGACGCCTATTCTCATAGTGCGAAGTTCGTTAAAATAAGGGGATTATCTATGTCCCAACCCGCTTTATTTTACCATTTTCCATGTACGTACTGCGCCGCTTTCTGGGTCAGTTAACCTGATCAGTATCATCGTGGGCCAAACATCGGATTCCATCCAAATGGTTCCGTCTATTTCAGGCATAAATACGGGGGTTACACTCCGACCACTCAAATCATATGCGCGTGCTTCACATCTTTCAAATCCCAACCCAAGATTTATTTTCCAACCGTTCGCAGTAGAAATAGGATTCTCTATTTCAAAAAGAGGCGACAATTCGACTTCTAGCGTTCTTCCAAACCCTTCTACCGGAGGGTCATTTGTGTCGCTATCGTCGCTGACAACATCTTCACTTTGAATCGTAATTACTTTACGAATCGTGTGTGAACAATAATTATTCCAAGCATTTAAGAACACGTCATATGTTCCCGCCTCTGAATAGGTGTGAACGGCATGAATGTTAAAACTCGGTTCTGTTTCATCTCCGAAAAACCAACTGTATCCAGTTGCTCCTTCAGATTGATTTGTGAATCCCAAAGTATAACCCGATCCATCACCTGACGTAAGCGGTAGGATAGGGGCCTGAAAATCCGCGATGACTTGCGGCGCAGCGATGACTTCTACGGTCACTGTGTCAGCACAACCGAAGGAATCAATTGCGATGGCTGTGTATTCACCAGCCTCTAGATTAGAAATTGATTCAGTCACCTCTCCTGTAGACCAAATATATCCATATGGTTCTGCTCCACCTGAAACATTAAATGCGATTGATCCATCAGAAACACCATCGCATCCTATGTGACCGATATCAAGTCCCAAATCTAACTGAGCAGGCTGAATAACTTCAGCTGACACTTCTCTGTCAGGACACCCCCAATGACCACCATCTGTTGCGACCACGGTATACGTACCCGAGGGTAGATTCGTTAATATTGCCTGACCAGTGCCATCTTCAAAAGAGGCGATTTCTTCACCAGACTCGTTGTAATACATGAATGTCCATGGCTCTTCACCATCGCCATTTACGGCGATTGAAGTCACGCCCTCACCTTCACATCCTGGAGACACGACTGTAAGATCTATGCCAGGTGCAGAAACAACATCGATTCCTATTGAATCCAAACATCCAAATGCATCTGTGACGATCACATCGTAGTGCCCATCTTGTAAAGCCGTTGCAACGTGAGTCGTCTCACCATTGCTCCAATTATATTCAAAAGGGGAATCACCTCCTTGAACCTTTACGGTAGCTTCGGCATCAAGTGCGTCTTCACAAAAAACGGTAGATTGAATCTCTAAAATCATATCTTCAACACCCACTACGTTTGCTAAATGTGTGTTCACTCCACAGCTGTATTCCCCTTGATTGCTAATCAACCCAGTGTATTCCCCTGAGTTAAGTTCTTCAAATACACCGGCGCCATCAAGTCCCGTAAGCGTGCTTATCAGGTTTCCATCGGCATCGTTTAGTGCATAATCCCAAGGTCCTGATCCGGTACCTAACAAAGCGATTGAGGCCTCACCTTCGCCATTACATCCAGGACTTACAGTTTCGATTTCAGAAGGCGCTGAGATGTGAATGTCCCATCTTATATCATTCGTGATTGATCCCAGAGACGTTTCTCCTCCCTGAATAGAAAAGCCAAACGCCAACCCTTCTGAGAGTGGATAAGCACTACTCTCGTCAGAGGATGCAATCCAGGCACAATAATCACCCAAATTATAATCGACGAGTCTTAACGTGAAATTCTTTGTGGTTTGGGCTGCAACTTGAGTTGAAACACCGATTCCTACAGTGGCATTTTGCTCACCTGCCATAGATGGTAGAACATGAATGCTATAAAAAGAACTACCTACATTGTGATCTGAAGGTGCAGACATGATATCACATTTGTGATCTCCCTTCCAATTGTTTGCGTCACGTTCTGAATCAAAGAAGATTGTTGAAGCGTCATCAATTGCAATAACTATGTCATCAGATTCATTGCCACTTTCTAGCACCCATCTCATATACGTAACCTCAGGATTTATAGTGCTTCCATCAGACTCAGCCTTCCCCGCACTCGCATACATGCTTTCGTTAATTTGCGCCTGTGGCGTATCTGTTGCACGAATCCAGAATGATTTTCCTGGAGCTAGATATTGAGTTTGTCCATTGACACCAAACCCTGAAGCATACGTGTCGTAGTTTTTCGTGTCGTTGTTGTAAATATTAACGCTTTTTTCAAGCCCTGTCATATTCTCGAATAACAACGCCAAGTCTAAATACGCTTGGGTAGGGTTAGATATCATATTAAAAGCAATGACATTCGATTTAAAGACAGGCAAAGACATCTCAAAATCCTGAAGACTCCCTTTGAAGTCGACATAATATGTGCCAGCAGGAATCGCGATTTCGTATCCAATTCCGGGCTCTAAGATGTCGTCAACAGATTGGATTTGATCCATTTGGAAAGTTGCCTCGTTCCATGAGCGAATGTTAGACATGGTGGCATTTGGATTGTCGGACCCCACGAATCCTGACGTCGGAAAATCTCCGATTAATTCAGATACCGTGACTCCTTGCAGTCCAAATCCAACACGGTGTACCGCATCTGATTCACAACTGATTTCGAATTCACGAATAACCTCTCCGATATAATTTGCCCCGGACCCCACGATAACGGATGCAGGACCAAAGTCGTTGTTGCCTAAACGAAGCTCTCCGTTCGTTGCATCAAGAACGCCTGTGTTGAATTCAAAGTGATGCCGAACGCGTAACGAACCCTCAATATTAATGATGTTTTCACTTGTAATCTCTAAATCGTAACATTCAGCTGCCCCGGTAAAAGTTTGGTCTGTGGTGTTTGAAAAAGCAACACGCATGTTTCCAGATTTCACAAAACCAGCAGACGACCAGTCACCATGAATTGTTAAAGTGGTTTCAACCGTACCATCTAAGCTTAGGACACCTCCCTCTTGAGTGGATAGATTGTTAACTTCTGTGTTGCTGTTTACGCCGACTGTATGACCTTCCTGAATAACAACGTCGTCATAAGATCCAGGAATACACGAACAATTCCAAGTTGTCGGTTCATTCCAGCTTCCCGAATTGACACTATTTATTATTGCTTGTCGTGATTCAAGATTTGCAGCCTCAAAAACAGTTGGAATGTTTTCCGCCCGCAAATTAAATTCTTCAAGTGCAACTTGTAATTCTGCAGATTGTTCTGAAGAGATATTCGATTGTGGTTGAATAAAGTCATTCGTCGTTTGAGCCAGTGCTGGCAAGCCAAAGAGCGATAAAAAAAGATATGTGAGCGTAAATATGCGCATAACAATAG
>Ga0138260_10466454_pt1 | contig 16052 bp, 25 predicted proteins | sample RNAB_220151111_FD_105235 | JGI IMG/M metagenome (GOLD analysis project Ga0138260, IMG submission 105235) | Metatranscriptomics of polar marine prokaryotic and eukaryotic communities from Palmer Station, Antarctica after 24hr light incubation -... | ecosystem: Environmental > Aquatic > Marine >... | reverse complement strand
TTTAAAAAGAATTCACGAGCAATATGAATAACACTTAAAGAAGGAGCTCAATTCTGTCTCAGGGTACTGACTAGTAGCCAGAACAGATTGGGTCTCTAGCCAGCTAGGCAGGTCCAAGATAACTAAGCAGATCTCGATCCAAGGTAGAGTTACAGAGGCGGTTGTAGGAGGTCGGTCAGGGGCTCCGTCATGGCGCAAAGGGCTTGCCTGGCGTGCAGAAAGGACTTGTTCGGAATCTGAGCTAGCAAGCTATGTTTGTGCAATATGATGTACCAGGATAAAAGAAGAAGGTCTTGATGCCTTCAAACGTACCTTATCGTGTCAAAATTCCTAAAAAAGGATCAGAAACAGATCGAGTATTCTCTAAAAGGAATTCTGCGCAGGGCAGCAGGCAGCACTCAGGAGCAGGAACTGGAAGAAAACTTGCTGAAGATGTTGATGGCGGTGAAAACAATCAGTTTACTTTTTATGAGCAAACACCAGATCTTAAGAAACATTCAATCCCAATTTCTGGCAATCTGATATCAGGATAAGGAACCTCTTCCAAATTCCAGATGCGAACCCTAAATGATGAGCAACTAGGTGTAGGCAAAGTCCCAAAGATTCTAAACCTGCACCATCTCAATAAGCTTGATGATCCTAATTATGCTGCTGGAGAAGAGAGATTATTTGAAGCCAGCGGAAAGGTTCCAACGATGCCAAGACTTTCTCTGCCTCTTCAGCAATCCCATAGTGCCTTGAATACGGAGCGCCCGAATGCGACCTAGAGTTTTCTCAATGCAACAATAAGCTCACGAGAGCTTCATAATCCTTAGTTCCAGAAGTTGAACATGGCGCCCTACCTCAAGGAGAGCAGAGAGTTTGTGAAGGCCCGAGGAGCAAAGAGAGCAGGCTCCAGAGGGGCAGTGAGAACAACACTTGCAGGACTAGATGGTACCAAAGAAGGAGCCTCAACATCTTTTACTCATCGATAATCTTTTGAGCCGAATTTTACAGCCGACTTGCAGTCTCACACAATATAGGGTAAGATTCCTAAGAGGGCTAGAGGTGGCCAAGCTCCTGAGTCATCGGCACCTTCAACTCACTTGCTCATGACATCTTCTCACAGCAAGCCAGTTATGTCGCAAATTACAGGAATATCAACGATGGCACCACTAGGTCCAGCAATGGGTACCCTGAGAAGCTTATCCAAATCCAAAATTGAATAACACTCCCACAGGCTCTCGACGCAAAGAGGTCTAGGCTAGAAATCAAAATAGAATATTTTGCTCTAGATTGAGCAGAAAGCTCTACAAAGATAGATACATGACCCCACATGTGCAGATGTTGATGACACAGGCACACCAAATTCAAATACACAACTACTTGAGCAGATTCAAGCATCAAAGCAAGAGAAAAACGTTATTGATGCAAGATTTGCTCAAATCAGATTGAAGTTGAAAGAAGAATAACAAGAAAAGGGAGAATACTTTTAGTATATGTAGAACATGAATTAGGCCAATAGTAGACAAAATGTCATTCCTGGAGACACTGAGCTCAAGGATGAGGCTATCAGGTAGTAGATGCTCATTGGCAAGCTCAGAAATAGCCAACGATTTCCTGGAGGATTTGGAGCTGGAACAGCGGATCATGGCGTATCTGAGAATCCCAGATATAGCGAACACAGAGAGATCGGAAGAGGCTACCGAGAACCAGATAATGGGTACGAGGACATACGTCCTATACAAACTCCAAGTGATCTCAGTATAGGAGAAGGCTCATCTACCAATTAACAAAGCTACTTTTTAAGTCAAACCAAAGAAACATTAGAATATTTAGAGCAATAAAGAAAATAGAACGCCATAAGTAGGCATTCGGGAGTAGCAGTGAACTCAGTTCACAGCCGAGGTATCCCAGAGGTTCTCAGCGACCAAGGATCTGGAGTGTCAGCCATCTCCTCCAGTCTGGGAGCATCCGGTGAGCTCGCTGGCAATCTTGGGAAGCCAAAGTCAAGGTAAGTGTCAAAGAAAAAATCAAATGTTGAAGCCAGAGACCATATTATCAACAAGGTGCCATCCAAGCGTGGATTAGGACATATTAACAGAAACAGAGATTATAAGCCACATGATCACCAAAATCTTGAAGAATCACCAGAAGCCAAATAACATGGTGGATTCTTCGACGAGAAAGGAAGCAACAACAAAGGAGCAGTATTCATATCCACATTCAAGGAGCCAGAACCAGAAATGATGAAAAAGGATCACAATTCATAAGGCAGAGAAGATGATAATACTATGGATACTCAGCTCTACCTCGAGAATTTGATTTGCTAGATTCAGAATGATAAAACATAGAACAGCGGGTATTTCATTTATTTGAGACAAAACAAGGCTAATCCCAAGAATCCATATGATCTAGTTCCTTTTAAATTTAAGGAGAAAAGAGACAAAAGCGACGTGAAAGCACTTCCTGATGAAAGCCAAGGCAACCGGGCCAATACAAATTTGCATGTGATTGAGAATTATCACAAAAATAGGTCAAAACAGATTTTGTAAAAAGATCAGAAAGCTCCATCTAAAATATCAAATGAGAATACGCCAAGCAACAAGTATTACACGCTATCGAAATAAGGAATTACCACCTTTTTGAACAATGAGCCAATTGAGTTCACCAAGATTGAGAATTGGCTTGCCGAACGGGCACAGTTCAATTAAATCAGTCAAAAGAAATTCTTCAAAAAGTTCAGATCTTGGAAGATAATGAGGATGTGGAGACTCAATATACTTTCAGCCAAGAGGGAGGCAGTCACTGCCGATCTCAAAGGCAAGCTGTTCATGGCTGACTCAGTGTTCGGGCAGATCTTGCTGCAGCATAGATATGCTTGCAAAGACCTCGAAAAACTTCGAGTCCTCGATTTTTAGCAGCCCAATAGAGATGCCTTTGAGCACGAATAATTCAAAGAGTAACAATGCAGTGTTCGTAATTGTGTTGAAAAGGCAATCAAGGAGGCTTCCAATAAGACCAGAGACTTGTTCAAGGGAGGAATTAATGAGATTCTTGACGCTCTAAGAGCCAAAATTCACAAGCAAGATGAAATCGATCAGCAAGAAGAGATGGCTGCTGTCAAGATTGATAATTCGGCAAACAGCTTCAACAAGAATGCTGCAAACTCCGCAAATGAATTCAGATTGATGAGATAAATTGAGAAACTCGACAGCAACAAAAATTTGAACCAAGATCCTGTGTACGAGCGGCTTGGTTTCAAGCACAATCTCAAATTCAGCGCTAGAAGTGAGCTCAGAGAGGCATGTAAAAAGTTTTTGAGATTTGGATTTTTGCTTGATTTTATTGCTCTTGAATCGCTTTCGAATATCTACTTGAATAGTATTCATGATTGCGTGGACAAACTGAAGGTTCAGGTGCACACCGAGGTCAGCTATGATCTTGAAAGTTCTGCCAGAGAATAAGCTTTTGCAGAATCCAAAAAGGAACCAGACCAGAAGAAAGGAGGAAACAGAAAGGCAATGGAAGCTGTTGAAAACAATCCAGCAGATATGTAGATTCCATTGTTCTTTGCAGATTGTCTTTATAAAGAAAAACAAATTCCACCGCATAATGTGTACACTGCTCTTCTGGAGCCGTTTGTGCTTCCTCCAATCGGAAACTCGACAGAAAAAGATTTCAACCCAATGGCTCATCTTGAAATTGAAGCATTGGCACCTGGATCGGATGACGAGGATGAGAACGGCTCAAAATAAAGTGGTTTCGAAGGCAAAGGTGGAGATTCTTTCGATTCTGAGGACGTCAAGCTCGAGGTGACCAAGGTTAAAGGCCTCAATACTCTTTGGCTCAATATTTACCCAGATAAGCAGGCCCTTAGCGCCCTTATCAAAGAAACCTTCCAACTAGGCTTTGATAGTCTCAAGAACTTCGAGAAGTGGAGCATGCATGCAGATCTCAAACCTTACGACCAAGTGCTGGAGCCATGGGACTATCGTTCATATGAAAGGTGGGAACCTCCAAATGAAGAGAATGAGCTCACTCTTAATTGTGATGAATGGCTGCAAGAGAATGCTCAATATCAACATTTGGATGATAATATTGAGAGGCTCATTACCAAAGCCATGCAACATATCAAGAAGCAATTCGAGAGGTTGGAACCCATCCTGCAAGACTACTGGACTAATAAATAGCTAGGAGATTTTAAAATTCTGACACATGAAAGATTGAAGAATCCAAATGAGCTGCTTCCAATTCTGCTGCAAAGATTTGTGAACCAGAAAGATGAATTCGCCAACTTCATGCCTCAGACGAAAGATCTTGGACTACTGAGAGTCAAGTTCAATGAGTTAATTTCAGCTCTATCTCCTCAACCAGAGCACTGCAGGGATAAGCTGAAAGCAATTTTACCAAAAACAATAAAATCTAGAATTGCAACCATCAAGAAATGGATGGACGAGTAAATAAAGACCCTAAAAGTCTTCCCAGCCGATGTGGATGAGTATGTGAGCCAAATCTAATGCCTGGAATATATTGACGACAACTACCAAGATGTGAAAGACAAGGTGGAGTTGAATGATCAAATCTTCTAAATCTGCGAACGCTTTGAGTTGCCAAACCGAGAAGACAAGTCAAGCAAATTCATTGATGAAATTTACCAGCTCATCAACACTCTAAATACTGCAATTTACGACACCAAAGATGCATCAGATAGGCGGAAAGAGCAAATGAAGTCGGATATCCAAAAGCAAATTCCAAAACTCAATTTTTCAGTGCAGAGTCTTTTGGAAAAAGTGAACAATGACAAGTTCTTGCGCATCGAAGGTGCAAATGTTTCAGATATTTTGTGTGAATTGAACACACTTGAGGGAGATATGGGTGAAGTGGTCGTGAAGAAGAAGAATATTCATCGGTACCAGAAGACTCTTGATATGGGTATGGTGGAGCCATTCAACAACGTTGAAGATGCCAAAGTGCTTTTGTCTTATCACGTAAGGCTATGGACTGCCATTCACGAGTGGAATGAGAACATCCAGATCTGGTAAGTGTCTCCTTTCGAAGAAATTAACGTCGAGGAGATCCTCGATAAGTCATAGAAGCATGCAAGAACAGTCCTGTTGTGCGAGCGCAACTTGCCAGAGGGAAGCACAGCTGTACAGTATCTCAAAGAGATGGTGTTCGACTTCCAAGCGACCATGCCGACGGTAGAAGCGCTTGCCAACCAATAGCTTGATGATGTGCATTGGCAGGAGATCAAAGCCATCCTGAATATCCCAACCTTTCCCTTGGAGGAGAAGCAATTCTCTCTCGGAGACTTGGTCAATCTCAATGTAGCAAAGTATGCAGATGAGATCGTGAACATATCGGTGACTGCCACACAAGAGTCTGACCTGCGCAAGTCGCTTGGTTCATTGGCAGCACAATGGCAGAAAGAAATGTTCGTGCTCGTGAAACATCAACGTAAGATAGTAAATGATAATAGCGACAAGAACAAGGTAATCGATAAAGAAGCATACAAGCTAGATGGCGTCGATGCGATTCAAGCAGCCCTCGATGAGTCACTGTAGACAAGCAGCCTCATTGTTGGCTCTCGATATGTCAAACGATTGCAGCGAGAAGCTCAAGAAATGTAGGATGGACTCAACCTCATTTATGACACTTTGGAACAATGGCGAGAATGCTAAAGAAATTGGCTTTATCTTGAGAATTTGTTTTCAGGAGATATCAGAAAAGATAAGAATAGGTAAACTGATTTACAAGAGTATGAAAACATTGACAAACACTGGAACAAACTTATGAAGGCGACATACCGAAAGAAAGGTGTCCGAGAATAGTGTACCACATAAAGGCTCCACGACTTCATAAAATGGAATAAGACTATGGATACAATTCAAAAGAATCTGGAAGAGTACCTCGAAGAAAAGCGAGCAGCATTTCCAAGATTCTACTTCATCAGCAACGATGAGTTATTGTAGATCCTTGCAAATTCTGCAGATCTGAAGGCAATTGAGAAACATACCAACAAGTGCTTCGAGAATGTCAGCTCCTTCATCCTTCAAGATGAGCCAGATATACCAGATAGAGAAAAGCAACTGTAGGCTATGGAGATGGAAGTCCAGAAACCGACATCAAGCAGCCAAGAAGGTGGTTTCGAGTCTAAAAAGAGCAACAATAATACTGGCAACCATAATTCACGAAGGTCTCAAGAAAATGACGCCAATCAAAGGCAAAAAGCCACCACGAAGAGCATCGGAAATTCTATGGACATGGCTTCTGAACACCTTGATGACTCTGAATGCTATATCATTTATGGAATATAAGCTACTCAACAAGAGAAAGTCAAATTTGTTGGCAGTAAGAAAACTCTCAAAATCAGAGGACTGGGAGCAGAGAGCTGGCTGAAAGCTCTGGAGGAATATATGGTGCATGCCATCTAGCAAAAGATCAAAGATGCTTACAATAAATACTATGATGACCTCGCGCAGGAGGGCGATCGAAACTCATGGGTATTGAACCATCTTGCTTAAGCCGTTGCCGTCGTGGACCAGGTCACGTGGGCTGAGGGCACAGAAATGGCTCTGAATGACCTTCGTGAGGAGAATCCGTTCGCAATGGAAGACCACCTCACTGTAATGAAGGAGTAGCTGGCGCAACTAACTGAGCTCATCAGAGGTAAGCTCACTGCCATTTAGAGAATGAGTTTGGTAGCTTTGATAACTCAGGATGTGCATTGCAGAGATATCGTTGAACAACTTCACCTCAAAAGTGTTCAGTCGACGTTTGACTTCCTTTGGCAACAACAGCTGAGGTACCATCTTGAAGAAGAAGGATAATCGGAGCAGAGAGTCATCCTTCGTCAAGTCAATTCTCAATTACCTTATGGATATGAGTATATGGGACCAACTTCTCGTTTGGTCATCACACCATTGACTGACAAGTGTTGGATCACTATAACTGGAGCCATGCATATCAAGCTAGGCGCAGCCCCTGCAGGACCAGCAGGTACAGGAAAGACCGAGAGTACCAAAGACTTGGCTAAAGCCTGCGGCATCTTCTGTATCGTCATCAACTGCAGCGACCAAATCGAGTACAAGATGATGGCAAAGCTGTTTTCAGGATTGGTGTAGACCGGAGCATGGAGCTGCCTCGATGAGTTCAACAGAATCAATATCGAAGTGCTATCCGTAATTGCTCAATAACTACTTGACATCAAGGAAGCAAAAGTGCAAGGAAAAGAGCGCTTCATCTTTAATGAGCAAGAGAGACCTCTTAAATAGCAATGCGGGGTATTCATTACCATGAATCCTGGTTATGCAGGAAGAACTGAGCTCCCTGATAATCTCAAAGTCTTATTTAGGCCTGTTTCGATGATGATTCCAAATTATGGCCTCATCGCGGAGATCATGCTTTTCGCAGAAGGATTTTCTGAGGCTAAAGCGCTTTCGACCAAAATGGTTTAGCTCTACAAGCTCGCTTCAGAGCAGCTATCGCAACAAGATCATTATGATTTTGGTTTGAGAGCAGTCAAGTCTGTGCTTGTCATGGCAGGAAATCTCAAACGAGCATATCCAGAGCTCCAAGAGAATATCGTGCTTATTAGGGCGATGAGAGACTCGAACATCCCCAAGTTTCTTGCTGCAGACTTGCCACTTTTTTCAGCACTGATCTAAGATCTCTTCCCAGGAGTTGAAATCCCTGAGACTCAGCATGCTGAGCTCGAGCACCAAATCGTGCAATCGCTTGCGAGTATGAAGCTTCAGAAGGTTGAAAAATTGAATGCCAAAGTAGTTTAGCTATTTGAAACACTCAACGTGAGATTTGGTGTGATGATTGTTGGGCCTACTGGTGGAGGAAAAACTACCACATACAAGGTTCTTGCAGACAGCATGACCAAACTCCGACTTCAAGCAAATTCGAAAGATCCACGTTTCCAAAACGTCAAGCTCAAAGTCTTGAATCCAAAATCAATTTCGATGGGTGAGCTTTATGGAGAAGAGAACATCGACACATAGGAATGGACTGATGGACTGGCGAGCAAGATTTTGCGAAAGTTTGCTCAGGTCAAAGATCCTGATCGCAAAAACTGGTGCGTCTTGGATGGTCCTGTGGATGCTCTTTGGATTGAAAATATGAACACAGTTCTTGATGACAACATGACCCTCTGCCTGGTCAACGGGGAAAGAATAAAACTGAATCATAGCATCCGAATATTATTCGAAGTTCAAGATCTAGCAGTGGCTAGTCCAGCAACTGTCTCAAGATGCGGGATGGTCTATATTACTCCTAGCGACCTAGGATGGCGGCCATATTTCAATTCTTGGATTCAAAATTATATTTCCAGATTTTTGGCAGACCAAAAGCTTGCTTTCTTGATTGCTCTCTTTGAAATGTTTGTGGATTTGGGCTTCGAGAAGATGCGGCCACTAAGAGATCGAGAAACCTTGCCAACTCAAGAAAGCCAAAATGTGCAATGCCTTTGTAATTTTATCGAGCATTTTATCAAAGACCAGAAAATATAGCAAGAAGAGAAAAAAGATATCTGGCAAAAGCAACTCAATTCAATTTTTGCATTTTCGATGATTTGGGGTGTTGGTCCTTCGTTTGATAAGTCAGCCCATCGCTATCTCGATAACATTTTCAGAGACTTCTTTGGTAAGTTGCATATGCCACCGAAAGAGACAGTATTCCAATATTTCTACCACGAGAAAGAAATGCGCTTCAGACCATGGGACCAAGTGCTCGCTGACTTCGAAACAAGAATCGTGGCTCCATATGATCAGTTATATGTGCCAACAATAGATTCTGTCAGTTATACCAAAATTCTTTCACATCTGACAGGAATCAATAAGAAAACCTTCTTCACAGGAACCACTGGAGTTGGAAAGTCGATAATAATCTAAGAATTCATTCATCAAAATTATGTGAAAGAGAACTTTGCTCCAATAATGCTTAACTTTTCAGCTCAAACAAGCTCAATTTCAGTTCAGAAAGGTATTGAATCAAAACTGGAGAAGAAGCGAGGAAAGAAAGTCATAGGAGCCAAAGGAAATCAGCATGCTCTTATTTTCATTGACGATATTAATATGCCCTCAGTTGAATAATATGGAGCACAGCCTCCAATTGAATTCTTGAGGCTACTTCTTGATGCTAACATCGTCTATGATAGACCAAATTTCTTCAAGAAATAAATTGAAAACTTCAAAATCATTTGTGCTGCTGCTCCACCAGGTGGAGGTCGAGCTCGTTTGACGCCTCGATTTATGCGCCATTTCCACATCATCAATGTTCCAAATGCTTCCGAAGAAATACTATCCAATATTTTTGAAACAATCATCAGCGAATTCCTGACCAAAAATCATTTCTCTGAACCAGTGAGAAAATGTGGCAACATTGCTGTTGCAGCAACTATTGACATGTTCACGCAGTTCAACCAGAATATGCTTCCAATTCCTTCTCGCTTCCACTATCAGTTCAACATGAGAGACGTCTCCAAGGTGTTCCAGGGCATCTTGATGACCAAGCCCCAGTCTGTGGTGGACTCCAAAGTCTTCACTAAGCTATGGTTGCATGAATGCTAGAGAGTATTCCACGACAGACTTATTGATGACAAAGACCGACAGTACTTCAAGGATTTGAGCATGGAACTAATCAAAAACAAATTTAAAGAGAATTGGACGCAAGATGAACTCTTCGACACCAGTATAGAGCTCAATAAGCTAAAGGTAACATTTTCAATGATTTTGAAATGTGATTATGACGAGAAATTATATGAGTAAATAGAAGATCCAAAACGATTGCTCAAAGTTTTGGAGGATAAGATGCTTGACTATAACTTCACTTTTACTTCAAGTCAAATGAGTCTCATCTTTTTCGAAGATGCGATTGATCATATTTGCCGCATTGCCAGGATACTGAACCAGCCGCGAGGTAATGCGATGCTTATTGGTGTATCTGGCAGCGGCAAGCAGAGCCTCACGAGGCTGGCTGCCTTCCTCCATGAAGCGAGCTGCTCCTCAATAAAGTTATCGAAGAACTACAAGCCAGATAACTTCCGAGATGATATTAAAAAGTGTTTGCTTGCCTCAGGCTGTGATAGAAAGCCAAACGTATTTCTGTTGGCCGATACTCAAATAATTCATGAGTAATTCCTTGAAGACATCAGCTGCGTCCTCAACACCGGAGAAATTGCTGACCTATATGAGAAAGAGGATAAAGAGAGAATGGAAACCTCATTGGCAAAGTTCATGAAAGAGCAAGGCATACCGTAGAGCCAGGAGGATATATACTTGACTTTCATCAAGGAACTCAGGCTGAACTGCCACATTATCCTGTGCATGTCTCCAGTTGGAGATCAGCTCAGAGTTAGATGCCGAAACTTCCCATCGCTCGTGAACTGCTGTACACTTGACTGGTTCGACAACTGGCCAGAACAAGCACTGAGAACTGTGTCACATCAGTTCTTCAAGACGAACTTGATGATCAAAGACGACGACGGCTTGAGGCAGGCCATTGCTGAAATGTTTCCTAAAGTTCACAACAGCGTCCAAGAGCTTGCAATCAGATTCTACGATGAGCAGAAGAGAAGAATCTACATCACCCCAAAGACTTATCTGGATGCTTTGAACCTATTCAGATAGCAGCTAAATGACAAACAATAGTAGCTCAATCAAAAGCTAAACCGCTTGAAAAATGGAATTAATAAATTGGAGGTCACGAACGAATAAATTGCAGAGTTGCAAATTACTCTTACTGATTTGGTACCTAAGCTGAAGGAGAAAAATCAAGCAGCTGAAATATAAGCTGCAGAAATCCAAGAGCAGACAATACTGGCTCAAAAGAGAGAACAAGAAACTGAACATGAAGCAAGGATTGTAATGCATGAAGCCAAGCAGATTCAGAATCTGAAGGAAAAGGCCGACTATGAAGTTGACAAAGCAAAACCTGCTCTGAGAAGGGCGGAGACAGCTGTCAATGAATTGAGCAAAGGAGATATTGCTGAACTGAAAAGCTTCAAGGACGGCTAAAATAAAGCTGTATCATTGGCTCTAGAATGTACTCTTATTTATCTAGGTCACAAGACTTACGACTGGAAGATAGCGCAGAAAGCATTGGCTGACATCAAGTTCTTGGAGAAGCTCAAGACGTATGATCGAGATGCCGTGCCAGATAAGATTTTGAAAAAGGTGAAAGAATTGACAAAGCATGCCGATTTCAAGCTTGAAGCAATGGAAAAGAGTTCAAAAGCTGCTGCTGGACTGGCAAAATGGTGCAAAGCTATTCGTGAATATGCTGAGTCACTTCTCATTGTCAAACCACTATTGGCTCAGCAAGCCAAAATGACAGAGGAGCTGAAAGAGGCCCAACAGTCTGTAGACAGCAAGCAAAAGGATCTTGCCCAAATAAAGCAAAGGCTGAGTGATTTACAAGATGATTACCAAGACACTCTAGCTTTGATTTAGGCACTCAAAAACGAGAAGATCTTATGTGAAAAACGTTTGGCTAACGCAAGCAAGCTGCTTGAGCTGCTTGTTAACGAAGGTGAAAGATGGAAGATAGGAATCGGCTTGATAAGTGACCAACTGAAGAAGATTATTGGAGATGTGTTCATTAGTGTCTCTCAAATGAGCTATCTTGGACCTTTTACTGGTCAATATAGAGAAATGCTTCTTAATAAATGGACAAAGAGATGTGTTTAAAATAAGATTGAGCTCTCTCAGGATTATTCTCTTGTAAATACTCTTGGAGATCCCATCGAAATTAGAAAGTGGAGAATCTTCGGTCTTCCAAACGACTCCGTCAGCGTAGATAATGCAATATATACCATGAACACTTAAAGATGGCCAATGCTTATAGACCCTCAATCCCAGGGCAACAGTTGGTTGAAGAAAATGTTCAAAAGCGAGGATGCTGATAAGCTCAGAGTCTTGAAAGTCGAGAAAACATCATAATCGACTGCAAGCAATAGGCACTTTGCTAAGACCTTGGAGGAGGTTGTGAGATCTGGATATACTCTAATTCTGGAAGATATGCCTGAAGAAGTTGATGCAAGCATTGACCAAATCGTTTCGAAGGCCATTTTTAAGGAGGATGGAATCTTCAAAATAGTCTTGGGCACGAGAACCATTGAATATGACACCAATTTTAAGCTCTTTTTGACTACAAAAATGGCTAATCCTCACTTCTTACCAGAGGTCAGCATCAAACTTTCCGTCATCAACTTCACTGTCACTTTCGATGGTCTTGATGACCAGCTCCTAGCTGATGTGGTGCAGAATCTTGAGCCCCAAGTAGAACGAATGCGAGATTAGCTCGTCATAGAAATCTCTGCCGTTAAAAATGAGTAAGCCGCCATTCAAGCTTCGATTCTTGCCTCGCTTGCTGAAAGCAATCAAGATACAATTCTGGATAATGAGATTCTGATTCAAACTCTCCAGACCTCTAAAACCAAATCTGGTGAAATCGCTAAGAGCCTCAAACGCTCAGAAGAAATTGAGAAGACTGTACAGGAGAAGCGAGAACAATACCGTGGAATATCGGTACGAGGCAGTATTTTGTATTTTGTAATTGCTAGTCTCACAAGCATCGATCCGATGTACTAGAATTCACTGGGTTATGTCAAGAAGATATTTACCGATACAATTTAGAAAGTCGTGAAAGCAAGAACTAAGAGTCCATCAATAGCAGATGGGCTTGATCAGACAAATAAGAGTATGGAAGGAGCTGGCAATGTCTAAGACGACAATGGTAAGGATTTGAATGCTGGAGGTGTCGATCTTGAAAACTAACAAGCAGAGGATGAATTAGAGAGAAGTAGTCGAGCAAGTGAAAAAGACGCAACAAAGGATGGCGAAAACGCTGGGGCAAGCGCTCAAAACAAAGTGAACATCCTCGCTCAGCCACTCTAGTAAGTCGACCTCGGCGACATTGATGAACTCCTAGCCGAGCTGCTTCAGAATATCACCGTGAACCTATATGTTAACATCTGCAGGGGACTCTTCGAAGCCCACAAATTGATTTATTCTTTCTTGATATGCACCTCAATTAGTAAGAACTGTGGTGACATTGCTAACGAAACTTATAACTTGCTTTTACGAGGCCAAGGTGTGTTTGACAGGAGCGGTCAGCTTGACTATGCAGAATACGAAGTCATTCACGAGATTTTGACTGAATCACAATGGGACCTTGCTTATGCCATGGAACTGAAGCTCAGCAAGCACTTCACTGGCCTTGTTCGAAAGATTATCGACAACCATCTCGAAATCAAAGAGTATCTACAGACAGACCCAGAAGAATCAGCATCACTTCTGGATATGCTTCCAGAATGCCTTAGCAAAGACCTTCCGACATTCGAGTAACTGCTTTTAATAAAGCTCTTGAGACCTTAGCAGATGCTTTATACGCTGAAAGAATACGTGATCAAAGATCTTGGGCGGTAGTATGCAATCAGTCCACTCACATCCATGGAAATTCTATTCGAGTCTTCAGATAAAGTTACACCCATCATTTTTGTGCTCAGCCAAGGAGCTGATCCAAATGAACAAATTCTTGGCTATGCGAAGAAAATGAAGCGAAGATTACAACAAAAGAGTCTGGGATAAGGATAAGAACGGGATGCCGAGCGCAGGATAAGAGAAGGCTAAAGGGATGGTGATTGGATCCTTCTCCAGAATTGTCATCTGTTCAAGTCATGGATGCCATAGCTTGAAGCAATCTGCAGCTCGATGTAAGAAGAGCCAGAAGACATTCACCCCGATTTCAGATTAATATTGACTTCTATGCCCGAAGATTATTTCCCGGCTTCAGTTTTATAGAACGGTGTGAAGATGACCACTGAACCACCCCAGGGACTGAAAGCTAACTTGAAGAGAATCTTCACAAACATCATTGATAAAGATACTTATGAACTTACTGACCTGCTTCATTAGGACCCATCACATGCCAAGGATGTGCAGCATTAGATAAATGCCTTGTCCATTTCCCAAGCCTCGGAGCACTCTGGGGCTACCAACAGAAGTAAACCTGTAAATGTAAAAGCAGCTCGTCTAGCTGAACTAGATCGTTAGTTTGATTTACCTAAGTGTTGGAAGTCTCTTGTATTTGGACTCAGTTTCTTCCATTCGATCATTCAAGAAAGAAAGAAATTTGGATCTATCGGATGGAACATTAAATATGAATTCAACGATTCAGATTTGGATACTTCTATCAAAATGTTGAGAAACTTTATTGAGGAAGCAGAGGAAATTCCATGGGATTCAATACAATTTATGACGGGGCATATCAACTATGGAGGGAGAATAACTGATGATAATGACAGGATATTGCTGATTAATCTTCTTAAGAATTGCAATTCTCCACAAATCCTTGACCCTAGTTTTGTTCAAGCACTAAGTCCTCAAAAGAAGCGAGCTTCTCTTGTGAAAAGGAAGAAGCCAGAGAAACCAGTAACATTCAGCTTTTTCAATTGCCCAATGTATACAATGCCAAAGCCAAATCAGACTATTGAAGAAGTGTTGACTTTCATTGATAAACTTCCAAACTCAGATATGCCAGAGATTTTTGGAATGCATAAAAATGCAAGCATTTCTTATCAATAAAATGAGAGCAATAATTTGATTCGAACAATATAATGTGTTCAAATGCAACCTGTGGTCTCAGATAAACCTGCATCGAAACCAGCAGGTGCCCCTAAGAAGAAAGCAAGAAGGATTACAGCTGAACAATATGAGTCAGGAACTGGGGATGGAGTGAACTTTGTGAAACAGGGACAAAGTGCTAGGAAAGACTCTGAAGAAGAATAAGTGAATGATGTGGATTCAAGTGATGAAGACACAAAATAGACCGCTGTTGTGAATTTGGATGATCAAATTGTGATAGGAGTGGCAACAGAATTGTTTGAAAATCGGCCATTGGCCGTCAGCAATGAAGGGCATTCGAAAGAGATATTCAAAATTAATAATTTAGGTCTGTTGCATTGCTACAGTGTCGTTCTTTTACAAGAGCAAGAGAAATACAATCGACTTATATAGGTAATCTCAGAATCTTTAGAATAACTTATTAAAGCAGTATAAGGACTAGTTCTTATGTCTCCAGAGCTTGATCAAATGTATATATGCTTACTTTAAAACCGGGTTCCTGCTAATTGGGAACATGTTTCATATTCAAGTAGAAAGCCTTTGGCAAGCTGGTATTAAGATCTACATAAACGTGTTGATTTTATGCAGACATGGATGAAAAAGGGGCACCCAAATACTTTCTGGCTTAGTGGATTCTTCTTCCCACATGGTTTTGTCACTGGCGTTTTGTAAGCATATGCAAGGAAACATCTAAAAGCAATTGACTTCCTCAAATTTAGGTTCAGTAGTTTGGACTTGAGAACAGAGAGAAGAGCAGCTCAGAAGGAAAAAGCTGATACTAATGAGAAGGGATCCAAAAACCAATTTGATATTAATGATGAAGATTTAATTAGTAAACCGCCAAATGATGGAGTTTATATATATGGCCTTTACATTGAGTCTGGGGCTTGGAGTGAAGCCAAAGGCTGTATTATAGAGCAAAGACCTGGTGTAATCCTTTCACCCATGCCGATAGTCCATTTCCTTCCATTTGAAGTAAAGCATATAGCAGTTAAAAAATCTTTTGCCGACAGAATGAAAGAGGATAAGCAAAAAAATCAGGATTCATAGTAATAGAATGATAATCCGGCAGCCAGAAGAGCAAGTATTAGAAAACCAGCAAAAGCTAGAAAGTCTACCCAACAACGTCGGTAAGAAAAACCAGTGGAAGCAGTTGGGTAAGAAAAATATGAAGGTGAATCAGACACAGACTTGGACAATCCTGAAAGATATCCATGTCCTCTTTACAAGACTGCAGCTCGTGCTGGTGTTCTCTCAACAACTGGACAATCTACAAACTACATACTCAGTGCCAGTCTTCCTATTGATATTAAAGAGAGGAATTCAGATCATTGGACCTTGAGAGGAACCGCTATGGTGACCATGTTAGACGATTGATTTATTTTTGTATCAATTTCACTCAATTTTAATAAAATCTTTAATCTCAAACAAATAATCAAC
>Ga0138260_10470247_pt1 | contig 16164 bp, 26 predicted proteins | sample RNAB_220151111_FD_105235 | JGI IMG/M metagenome (GOLD analysis project Ga0138260, IMG submission 105235) | Metatranscriptomics of polar marine prokaryotic and eukaryotic communities from Palmer Station, Antarctica after 24hr light incubation -... | ecosystem: Environmental > Aquatic > Marine >... | reverse complement strand
CAAATATCTTACTAATGCAGATTTTTGTTATGCCCGTCGACATGGTCATAGGAGAGAACGGTGACCCCGTTCAGTTCTTCGAGATCGAGATCAATGGCGGCCAGACTATAGCTGAACTCAAGGAGAAGATTTCAACCAAAATTAGCAGTCCTAACGCTTCATTAGGAGCTAACAGGATCCTCATGGTGAAGGGCGAAAACGCCGATTCACTTCCTCTTCCCTACATGGAGGACAACAAGAAGGTTGCTGACTATTCTATCGAGAATGGAGGCATCCTCAACATCTACAAGTGGACTGGGTCCATCGCCCTCGAAAACGGCTAGCCCATTGCTGTGCCAGAATGCCTAAAGGGAGAGCTTAAGATTGAAAGCGGTGAGCATCAAGAAGTCATTGGAGAGGCTTAACACGACTCAGTGATTAACGAATTATCTTGGAGGCCGATCTTCAACTATTTCTAGAAAATTGACAAGGAGAACAAGCTTCTTGATGGAGCCAAGATTGAATGCAACCCCGACAAGATATTCTTGAAGAGCTAATCTGTGCTGGACTACGCTGGCAGTTACGTCGATAAGGAGCTTTCAAACAGCAACTAGTTCTTCGAACAACCCTTCTTTACCGAGAACTAAGGACTGAGTGACATTCTCACTAAAATGCGCAGCAATCTGGCTCGTAACTGCATTCTCATTGAGTCTGCGGAAGAAAGAGTCAAAAATAAAATCCTCAGCGGAGAAACTGCTTAGTAAATCTCAGAACCCCAGTGGACTCCTGATCAGACCCTTTCTAAGCTCCAAGAGATGACTAAAATGTCTAGTTTCAAGGGATTCTCGTCGACCAAAGAGGCAGGTGAAACTTTCATCATGGAGAAGGCCGCGTTCTTACTTTACTTGGCTCACAAAAAACGTGTAGAAGACATGAAGTTCAGCATCAAAACCAAAGAACGTGGCTCTCTTATTGACCTAGTATTTTCGGAGGAAAGACTTAATTTAGAAGAGAAAAAGGCCATTGAGAGCAACACCGACTTCAACGATAAAGTAGGCTAGGAAAACAAAGACCGACTCAAGGAAGTCTAAGCAGCCCTCATGGTCGATGGGATGAAGGAGGCTAACTTCTCTATGCAACTCTAGTCAATGCTGGACATCAAAGCTACCCCAGAGAGGATCCTACGACTGCTAGATACGGTCTGTGCCACAAGACCCATGGCACGCGAAGAACTGATTGGCGCGTTTTGCTCTCACTCGGAAGGCAGCTACATGCTCGACAACACGATTGACCATGTAAATCAGTATTTACTAAAGAACCTCAAGACTACTACCGACAAGAAAGATACAGAGGACACCCTACGCATCCTGTTCTGGTTCGGAGTTTTAAGGGGCTCTCTCAAGGACATTCTCATGCTCTGCAATTAACTTGACGTCACCTAACAGTAAGTGGATTTAACCGACGATATTAACTGGTTCTTCGGCTAACCCTCCGATAAGATGGCCTACAAGACTGAGTCAGTTGCCCTGAATGACAGGCAGAAAGAAGTGGCAGCCCTTGCCAGAGATTGCAAGGTGTGTACAGACAACACGCACTTCTACGCCTTCTAAGGAGTTGAATGCATCAAGTTCCCTAGAGACTTCGGTCCTATCCAGCTCAGGAAGAATATTAAGGAAGGAGGTGGCTTTATTGTCCCTGACGACGAAGAAGCTTACTAAATCACGCCAATCGGCGACTTCATTTTAATAATTAAAAGCAATTCGGAAGGATATTCTGACTGCTAATTTATCGACTCAATGTCGCTGACTGTTGTCAAAGAACACCCCCTTCTGCGAAGGATCACACAGATCTGCGTGGAGCACCTCACTAGTCAGTACAAGCTACTCTAGGTCAAGTTTGATTTCTAGACTAACACCCTCTTCTTCGTCTTGACCAAAGATATGAAGTGCTATATTAATAGCTTTAGCTTCAATCCGATTGACGTGGACTTTGAGATTGCAGCTGAAATGACTGTCCTACAAGACGAGGTTTATGATCCAGAATTAAAGTTTGGCTTTATAGGTACTGTGGGCTTTGGATCTACCGCCATTTTCTTCTAGGGATCTTAATTCAAGTATGTGTGCCTTGAGCAAGGGCGAGGACGCACCCTGTACGATGTCAAGATTCCTAACGACAACGTGTTCCATCAGAGAACATTCTGGCAATCTACTGAAGATTCTGGTCTCGTTGATTGCTACTAGGACGGCAGAATTTGGAAATAGGATTTCCCTGGCCTACCCTTCTTCTGCCAGAACTTCTTGCAAGACCTGACCCCCAAGATGATCCAAGTTGCCAAAATCAACAAGAAGAAAGACTAAAAGTATAACCTCGTCAGGAAATTCGTCAACTAGAGCCCCAGCCCGTCTGAGGACAAGAAACTGGATGAGCATAAACTCTTAACAAACGAAGAACAAATATTCTTGCTCTCTCACGTTCTGGCTTCCGTGCCCACCAATAACGTTGGCGAAAAGGACTTTTTGAAGAGCCCTCTACTGATCTGGCAATCTAAAGATTTCTACCTACAGTTGCTGGACAACATAAAAAGCTCTGAGTCCATTTCTGAGCTTGGTGCTGGCAGGTTCCAGGTCCGGGAATTGATTAAATCCTTGAACTTCGCTACGGTCCTCTTAAACAACTTCCGCCACCTAATTACTAGCTAAACAAGCTTTGCTAATATCATGGGAAGTGAGGCGACCGCCACTGAATATTTCTTAACCGCAGCAGCCCGTGTGCTCAGCCTCCAACTCCTCATGACCTAACTTGATGAGTCCATCCCCTCTTGCCACAAGCAGAGACTGAAGCCAATTTGGGGTGACTTCGCCAACCTCATGGGCCCTAACAAGGGTCACCTGGTGCAAGCATCGCCTGAAGCTCTTCTCACCCTTCTCAACCCAATCGTGGCTATGCCTAACAGTGAAGAACTCCTTGGCAGTCAGCCTGTACTCGAACTACTGAGTTCTCACATAGATCCTGTGATGCAGAGCTAAGACCTCCTGAACATCCTAATCTCCGTGGTCAAGGGAATCCTTAACTGTTCTAAGAGCTCCAACTAAGCGTTCAACTATCTTATCAAAGTTGTTGAGTAATCCTCCAGGCAAATCCTCGATACTATCAAAGATGGCCTGTCTGCAGAAGAAGTGGAGGTGGAGAAGAAAAAGAACACCAGTGTGCTGGAAGTCTTGAGGATGTGCTTCAACACTTGCCTTAAATTGATTCTGAATTAGAAAGAAGACTAGACAAACACCTAAGAACTTATGGGTTCTCAAATTACTGTGCTCAAGCTATCTACGCTCGTTAGGTCTATCAAGGACAGTCAGGCATTGCAGCTAGATTTCGTGAGAATTCTCAACCAACTGGAGTTTAACAATATTGCCCTGTGGGTAGAGAGTTCGGGGACGAGATTTTACTTAAGGATTTACTGCAAAGCTTGGGCCTCAGAGTTTGTGAATTAGTTAATTTCGATTAAGAAGGAGCTGATGAACCAGTACTGGCAGGCACTCCTGGCAATGATGAAAAACTAGTGGCTGAGCTAGTCACCTAGAGTAACCTGCTCTCAGGAGGAGTTGAAGACCGCTTCGTTGCTTACCTCTTCGGCGATTCTGATGAGATCGACAGAATTAGACACTTGGAGCGAAGTGCTAACATCAAGATCCTCCCAGAAAACTTCGAGCCAATGCAGAAGCAGGCCGCCATTGAGCGAGTTGAAGACGATGAAGAAGAGGACAACAGCCTCATCAATACTAAATCTACGTTACCAGATTGCAATCTTATGAATATTCAATCCATGCCTGAGCCTACTTGTGAGGCAGACAAGGCGCTCTACTCTGTGCTTTAAGAGTGCGATAACATGAATTTGGAGAAGATGGTGATAGCAATGCAGTACTGCCAGATCCCAGCCAAAGTGAGAGCACTGACCACTCCCAACAAGAAGATGATGGTCACCATGGAGCTACGCATCATTAACTAGGGGCAGGAGAACGGCATGCAGCTTAACAGATCCGCTTTTGCTGTCATGATCAAAATGTCTGGCAAGAGCTAGCAGCTGAGCAACCTAATTGAAGACTTTGAAATGGAGTCTGAGGGTATCGATGACTAGCAAGAACTCAGTGAGCTTTTCGAAGGTTTGCCCGGGTCCAACGAGATCCTGGAGCAGTGGCAGAACGCCTCCAAGATGAGAGTCTGGTACAAAGAGAAGCTCATGAAAATTGCTGAAGATGTTCAGATCGAGTTGAAAGAAGCTCAGGAGGACGAAAAGAATAAAATTATTGCTGGTGTAAGCCAGATTGAATTGAGCCATTAACAACAATCAGAAATCGAGGAACTCCAGATTTCGCACATTGAAGCCAGGGACAGAGAAGAAACTAAAAGGACTCAGGCAACGATCCAAGAGATCAGGAGTAAGGCTCAGTTCTTGATCCTCATGTAGACTCCATCTGGCTTCAACACTCAAGATGCTAGCAAGCAACAAAGTTCTCTAAACAAAATGGGCTTGAAAAAGTCGTCTAGTTACTTGGAGAATGTTGAAGGAGGAGAAGACGAGTGGAAGCAGACTTTCGATGAATGGAAGCAAGAGCTGGTGGCTGAAGACAGGATTCTGACTGAATCTCAGATTAAAGTTGAGTTGCTCTAGGCTGGAACCACCTCAGTTCTGGCACTACTGCAGAGCCCTATGGTTAACATTGAAAACATTTAGAAGCAAGTGAAGGTTAACTATTTGAAGGCTAGTAGGAGATTAGCTGGTCTGAGTCTGCTCTAACTTATGTGCCAGAAGTCACTCAGTTTCCTTACTCAGAGTGGCTCTGACTGTCCTGCGAAGACACGTAAGTTCATCCACAGCAGTGTGTACGATATCATCGGCTGGCTCAGCTCCATCCAGCGACCTGACGAGGACTCAAAGCAGCTCCTGCTCTTCCACTACATGGACGACGTCAAAGGGTGTGGCATTCAGCTGGAAAGCCGTCTGCGTGAATGCTTCTTCAAGATTCTGGAGCAGCTGGCCCAACTACTATCATGGTGCGTGACTCAAGACTTAGATAACGAAGACAATTATAACTTTACACGCTTCCTGATCTCTTCTTTCCAGTGGAACTTCCTGGCAAGAGACTTCAGCATGCTGCACAAGCGTCTGTCTATCTTCAACCTGCTTTACTGCGGGTCAATTACGCATGATAAAACAAGTGATTTGTTCACTAAAAGCAACTTTGAGCAGCTGTGGCAAGATCCTCGGTCTTAACTGTCTAAAGACCTGCTCTACGCGTTTGAGGACATGTTCCTGGCTCTAGTGAAGCGTATAACCGATTCCGACAAGGAGGAAGCACCTTCTACTGCCAGTGGCCCTCTCACTATCTCAAGAGCCGCATCCAAAGTGGATGTATCCGCCACTAGTCTACTCTTGCGCGGTGCTTTTGACGTCATGTTCCGCCAGGTGGACAACTTCCTGTATGCTAGTCACGCTCTGACCAACGACAAGACTCTGTGTGCAGAAGGAACTGACTAGGAGATCTTCTACCTGTCCTCGCAAGCCGATCAAATGAGACCTTCCGAAGGCCCTAGAAAGAAGAAGGGCGAAAGCAATAGCCCTGCTGAGATACGCAAGTCAGAGATGATTGGAGAAAGGAGCAGCTAGAACAAGCAGTTCCCCGATCAAGATTTCTTAGAATCGAAACCTTTCTGCGATCTACCATCTCTGGCTAAGATTGAATATGACGTGGGCTCTCACATCCGCTGTTTGAAATTCCATTGGTCTGACGATACCTCATCCGACAAGTATGGAGGCTTTACTCTGGTTTAAAACAAGGATTTCTCAGACCACGAAATTGGTAAAATTGACGTCTACAAGATGAGAGACCAAAACACGCTCGCCAGGCTAACTTTCTTTGACAGAAAAGGAGATGTCATCGTGAACATGCAAGGCAGTATTGGCGCCGTAGCGGAACCTTAAACTACTGAATTAGCTGAAAATGAGAAACTGTGCGGCTTCCACCCTTACCATGACGGAAATGTATGTTACGGCTTCTAGTTAGTAATTGCTAAAGGAGAGGGAGGTCGCTAACCCATAAAGAAGGGAGGAGAAAACCCCCATGAAGACAAGCTTTAAGAAATGGAGTTCACCAGCCAAGGAAATAAGCTGCTTCAATTCGACTCGCCTCCAGAAGGCCATCTTCCTGCTATCATCAGAAAGACAACTGTGTGGGGAGCCACAGGCAACCACACTAAGGTAGAGTTCCCAGCACCCGCCGAGGTCAAGGTAATGTCCTACAATCAGATTGGAAACTTATCCAAGATCGAGTACGACATCGGCATCACCATCAGAACCGTCCGCCTTACTCTCAGCAATGGTATGAGCTCCGATAAAATTGGTGGAAATCACCTTGAGAGCAGCCAGAATGTAAACTGCAGGCACGTTGGCAAAATCGAGGTCCAATTGATCGCTGGTGAAAACCAAGTGGGTAGGTTCGCTTTCTACGATCGAGGAACTGGCAAATTGATCCTTGAAGTCAGAAAGAATGGAGAACTAAATCCTCAGAAGGAGACTACTGAGCTTGCTGAGAACGAGAAAATGGCTGGTTATGACTTCTATCATAACGGTACTGTCCTCTATGGAGTTGGATTCAGAATAGCTAGAAGGAAGGACTCTGCTGGCAAAGACACAGACTAAATGATCATTAACCGGACTTATGAATTCGTGAACAACCTCATCAAGGAGAAGCAGATGCTCTCTACTCCTGAGTAGGTTCACCAGGAGATCATCTGCCAGCTTTCTCCCATCAGTCTTCAGAGAATGGAGTCCGTTGAGCAGGTAGAGAGTGACTCCAAAAACCACGCTTACAACTGGAAAGGGCACATCCAGCGTGGATAAGCCAGTAAAATTGACACTGAGTTCAACTTCTTGCAATTCAAGGCCAACGGAGGTGTGTATGGAACTGGCAAGAACGGCCAGGGCACCTTCACTTGGAATGGAGTCAAAGAAGGAGACATCTATGAAGTTGAGTAAACGTTAGGAATTACAGCAGCTTAGGGAACTCTGCCTAATGGTTTCCACGGTGACCCCAGCAAGAACCACGCTTTCTTCAAGCTGGCTGAGTCTGAGACAGTTACAAGTAAGAGATGGGAAACCAAAGGCGACCCTTACGACTTCTGTGATAGCTGTGTAAAGATCTCAGCGACGGAATACAGATGTCTAGGCCATGGAGAGACGAAAATCTTTGATTTCGCTAAACTGAAATCTGGCGACCTTAGAACCATCTTTAAGGAGCTTCCTAAAGAGATCTGGAAGGACATTGAACTTCCTGTAAAGTTCAAGATTCGCTCTCACGGCTGTGACCTGAGTAAATTTACAGCAGGAGGATCAAGGTGCAACACTCTGGGTCAAATGGATAGGTTCTGTTTCTCCTTCCCAGATGGTGGAAACACTTACGGTGTGTTTACTGGTCAGACCATATACCGATGCGATCGCTGTGACTTTGATGCTTGCGCTAAATGCGCGTAAGTTGAGCTCTGCTACGCTAGTTTACTCGAGTGCTCCAAGCATAGGCTCAAAACTGAGGCAGATAAGTTATACTTCAAAGCCAATCTTAACGAGGACGCAGACCTCCTTTCTGGCTCTTGGAGTCTTAAGAAGTCAACCGTTGAAGAGAGAAAGTGCAATAGAGGAAAAGTGCTGATCAAACTATTCGAAACGCCAGAAAACTACTGGGCGAATTACGGAAGGCACTCTGGAGTGTCGTGTACTAAATGCAGAACAAATGTCACAATGTCTAATGGTTTTTGGCACTGTGGGGACAAGACTTGCGGCTGCTAAGACGATTTTTGCTTGGCTTGTGGGCCATAGGGTATCGTCACAAATGAAAACTATACTTTCGAATTCAAACGTGGAGAAATAGTCCAAAAGAGTCTGAGCACTCCACCTATGATCTAATCTCGCCAGGCCAAGCGATACATGATGAAAGTCTACCGCACTGAAGTGGAGAAGAACTAAATTAGTGATTACTTAAACATGATCCTGATCTTCACAAGTGCTGCCCTCAAAGCACCCTACCCCCTGGAAATGCTGCAGAATGTAGCCAACCCCGCCCATATCCAGTCTCTATTCAAACTTTTGATTGAGGCGTCCCCTAGAGCTAAACTAACTATCCTGGGCATTTTTGACAACCTAGTCCGAGTTAAGGTCCCTACCTCTATCTACGACTAGGCTCTAGACAACTTACAGGGCATTGCATTTGAGCAGATGCCTACAGTCAGATTTAACAATAGACTAGTCTAATTCATATTCAACTTGGCCCTCCAGATTAGGACTCAGAACTGGAATTCTCTCTACCTTGAACAAGAAGGAGGACTGCACAGTGTCTCAGTTCGCATGCTCCAGACAGCCGCTCTTGTCCTAGGAAACAGGAAGCCAATGGATGGCCAACCTCAAGCTGAAGTCTCCGCCTTTGACATGAACCCTTAGATTGCTGGAGACGATGTGTCCAATGGATTCATCTCTCTGCTCAAAGACTTTGAAAGCCAAAAAGAGGCTGAATCACCAACTGGCTTAATTGACACAACTGACCAGACCAACTCTACCAACACCAGCAAAGCCACCCTCATGGCCATCGAAATGGAGATGATGTTTGAAATAGTTGGATCGTCCCTTCAAACCGTCTGCCTAGGCGACTAACTTATCAAAAACAACACCGACAAGACAGAGATGGAAGCTTCTATCATCAACTCCTAGAATGTCCTCTCCCAAAACGTGGAGGAAGCTTTTGGCCACGAAGTCTCAGTCAAAGACAACAATGGTCTGAAGATTCACCTGAACAAGGAAGTACACGAGCAATTCTTGTTGATTATGAAGAACAAGACCAGAGTTGCTATCACCGATGAGGAGCTTGTAGGCTCTCAAGAGTTCCACTCGCTCTAGGCTCAGATCTGTAAGTACTTCATCTTACACGCAGATGACCTTGAGAGCAAGTTGAGCCCCAAAGACCTGTCTAACCTAGCCAACTCGCTATATGGGACTGTGTTGATTGAGAGCTTCTCTGGAGTCGAACCTTAGGAAGGCTATAAAGGGTACAACCCTTGGCTATGGGAGCATGCCTATGCTCGTGCTCAAGCTCTAGAGACTGACGTGTAGCCTCTACCATAGGACGAATAGGAGATTAAAGACAGTCAGGCAGCTCCGTTCAATCTTGAAGACGAAGAGTCCCCTGATAGAAAGAAACGTCTAAACAAGAAATTCTATCTGGGACGCATTGGGGCCGGAGGAGTGAAGAGGACTGAACAAATTTCAAAGATGAAAGCTTCCAAAATGCGTTCAAAGATCTAATCAACTCAAGCTGAGGAGAACCTCATCCTGCTACCTGGAGGCCAGATATACGAGGAGAGAGCTAGATCATAGAATGAAGATATGGTTTCTGATCCTGAGGAGGAGACCAAGGAAAGTCTCAGTATTCCCTTGACTAAACTGAAGTCCAGCAACAGCAGCCTTGTAACTCCTTAAAAACGACCTGCTACTGCTGCTGATTCTACTAGCTCAAACAGTGGAGCAAGCAAGAATCGCTTTGTAACACCAGCTAAAAGACCTATTACGGCCAAAGGAAAGCTCCCTAGCCCTAGATCTTCTATAAAGAAACCTTTAATTACCAAGGCTAATACCTAGAAAGTTCTGCCTCCATCCGAAAGTGAAAAGAAACTCGCACCCTCTAAGAAGCCCGTGAGCAAGGAGGAAGAGTAGAAGAAGGCTGACAAGACTTTCATTGAAAAACTGAAGAAGAACTACTCCTCAGTCAGAGCCAAGATTTAACTCATCCGCGAATTCATGACAGCTACTGGCGCCACCATTCCAGAAGTCATCTTAAGTCTAGATGGAGCCAAGAGCAAGGACTCCTTCTAAACTGAGCTAGCTATCTTCGCTGAGAAGAGCTAAGAAGGCGACAACCAGGCCGATTACTAAAACACTGTGATTGAGAAGTGTGTAGAGACCATGGAGTCCACCCTCCAGGCAGATCTTGATAAGATAGTTGCCAAAGCCTTTAAGTTCGACAGTGTCTCTCAGAAGGCCTAGGCTGGACAACTCTATATCGACTGCTAGCCTAAAATCAAGGCCAATGTCTTGGAGAATATCGATAAGACTCTTAAAAGCTTCGTCGACTTTAAATCAGTTGATAAGGCAAAAGCCCTTTTGAAGAGAGAGGCCCAGTTCGGTGAAGATGTTAAATTTGAAGCTGAAATTATCGAGAAATGTGCTGAGAACACGCCTACAGCTGCTATAATCCATTTCTGCAACCTTCAGCTCAAGAAGAAGCTTCTAAATAAGATGGTATACAAATTCTCAGAGACCATTTTCACACCTCCTGAAGAACCAGTCCAAGAAGAGTCTAAGAGCATGATTGTGACCACAGAGAACGAGGTAGAGTAGACAGTTCAGGATAAGTCGACTTCAGGCTTCAAACTTCTCTGGTTCACTATGCAGCACTACTTCGATACTGAGTAGTGCCGTGACTCAAGCCAAGGAGCTGAGTGCGTGTGGCAGGACCCTGACGGCGTCATGACTGAGCAGAAATGGCAGTTACTTCTATACAGAGTATCCAACATACCTGAAGTTGGGCTCAAAATCATCAGAAACCTCATCACTCGTATCCTCGGTCTCCTCAGCTAAGAGGTCTAGCTTTACATTGCCGCTATCGTCAATAAGCCAGAGAAGGCAGGTAATAGTAAACTGGCCAAACCACCAGCGGCAATTGAGACAAAGTTAAGCGTGTCTTCTGAGTTGATGTCAGCTCCCAACCAGACCAGTATCCTGAAGGCAATGAAACTGCTAGAGCAAATCCTGCTTATGTTCTACGAGAAGCATGACGAAGAAGTGTGGCATGGAAGGAAGCTAGAGTTACTATTCGCTCCTGTGAACGACGGGCCTTCTATCTTCGCTAGTATGATGTAAATCTACATGAACATCGCAGTCAACTTGTTCGAATTCTCGATTGAAAAAGTGACGACCAATAAGCCTTAGCTCTGGCTGAGAAGAGGTGCTCTGGAGGCAGCATTCAGGCTTCTTGAACTGGCTAGACTAGCCAACCACAACCCCTAAGACATGCTTCAGTACTCCATTCAGCCTCTGTTCGAGTCCAATTTGTTCAACTGGCTCACTACTGCTCTGCAAGAGAAGCTAGGCAACGCCAATATCCTGGAAAAGGACATTTTCTTCTACTTGAGTTCCGACTTGATTTGCTCAGCTGTGAAGACCTACGTGGTGGTAGCCTAGAAGAGTATTCAATCTGGCTCTAGTGTCAAAGTGAAACTGAATAAATGCTACCTTGACTTGGCTAAGTCCGTCAGTAAGAGCAAGATCCTCCCTGATAAAGACGACGACCTCAGCAACTCACTCAGCTTCTTGAAGGAAATTATTAAAAAGCAGATGACTGAGACCAGCCAGTCCGAAGAGGTCAAACAAGACGCATCAGGCCTCTCTGAAATCAACATAAGTATTGACAAAGAGAACGTCTCAGCCTGGAAAAGTGTAGTGTCTCCTCTAATTGCATTTGAAACTGAGTACGATCTCAAAATGACTGACTCTGCCACCAAAGAAAGCGTTCCTAGCTTCCTCTTTGCTAAAGCTGCCTACAACTCCCAGGGCAAAGACTGCTAACTCCTGACCTGCTCCACTCAATCATCTGAGTCCAAACGTTTTGTTGGATAGGCTAAGTTCTAGAGCAACTATGCTTACGTTCAATTCCCAGCCCAAGAGACCCGTGCCCTGGTCAGACTGACGTTTGACAGTGACGGCCAAATTGAAAATGATTAATCATCTAACAGGAAGTTTATTTCTCCCTCAGGTCACATTCTAGAATCAATCACCCTAGCTCCTCACTCCATCCTATCATCATCTCCTACTCAAGTTATCTTCAATGCTGGAGACAAGGACCTCAAATAAGTTAGCATGGACTCATCGGGTAAATGCACTGACATCAAAGGGGACTGGCCAGCTACTCATGAAATCAGCCAATTCATCACACAACAGGCCATTATTCAAGAGGAAACCACACCTATTAAGATTGTAATTACTGGGTGTCCGTCCGCAGACCCAGAGCAGAAAGTGAATAAGCTCATCACCCAGGGTCTAACCTCTCGTCTCTAGGCCAAAGATAAACACATTAAGTTTGACGTCATCTACGTAAGGGCTGACAAGGACTAGATAGAACAGCACGAGTTCCTCAAAACTATCTCTGGTGCTGAGCTCGTGTTCGTCTGCTACGATACAGCCGATAAAACTACTTTTGATAGGATTGAGTCCACGGTGATGGCATGGATGATCTCAGATAAGAGTACTGTGCCTGTAGTGCTCCTTGGCACCAACACTCAGGTCATGTTCAAGCGTATGCTCGACAGTAACAAGTCAAACCTGGTTTAGAAAACTCAGAAAGTTATCCTGAAGTAATTCAATGACAAGAGCTAGCTGGCTTCTAAAAGCAACATTCTCAAGGATTCTCTGTCAATTACTAATGAAAAATAAGATTTTGCTAAAGATCAAAAGGTTCTATCGGACGTACTGAAGGGTGTATATGAAAATAACGTGTCTCTTTCTGAGAAGAATGCCCTCTTTGCTAAGAAGAGATTCTGCGTGTGTCCCTAGAACGGATCAGTCTATACTGAAAACTCTAAAGGGGCATGGTTCGCCCCGTACATTATCTAAGTGAAGCAAATGAGCGCCACTCTGACGACTCGTCTGTACGTCACTAAGGAAGGAGGTCTCTTCCATTAAGGATTAGAATCCTATATTGGCCAGCCCAACAAGACTTAACGCTTCAAGAGGTCTGAATTACCACCGAAAGAAGTGACCCAAACTCAGTTCGCTAGACCTGCGGGTAGCAAAGTGGTGAAGGTGTGGCTGTATGACTCAGGCAAGAATCAGGTCGCTTATGCCTTAGTTGAGGGTGCTGGTGGTATGAGCACACTGTACTCGTACGGGCAGAGTGACTGCGGCATGCTCGGTCAAGGAGCCAACGTCCAGGAATCAAAATCCTTCACCAGCCTCAAGTACGATCCTAACGGCGACAGTCAGTTCCAAGATCTGTTCTTTGTCGGCCACCTTGCTATTGCTGTCTCTAAATCTGGTGAAATGTGGGTCTTGGGTGGAGAAGACTACATGTCCAGAGAGCAGAGTGCTTTTGAGGAGGAATCGAAATCAATCATCAACACTAAACCGGCCGAAGACGCCAAATTTATCTCTTTTAAGACTTACGAGCCCAAGAACACAGGATTAATGATTTCCTAGGGACTCAAGGCTATCAAGGTATTGCCTGGTGTGAGCCAAAACAAAGACAAGCTTATCCTAGCATCTGATGCTGAAGGCAGCCAGAAGATCTACGTGAATACTGGTGGTGAATTGAAGCGCCTTCCTATTGGAGATGCTGACGTCATTGACTTCGACGTTGTTAAGGATGGAGAAGGTAAATCATAGCTCTACATTGTGGCGGACATGGCGAAGGCTGCCAAGCGGGTAGTCGATGGAGCGTCAATTGCAACACTCATCTGTAGGCCTTCAGGAAATATGGCCCAGTAGATTCTAGGCAAAGTTGAAGGAGAGGGCTCAACTCTGATGAAGGAAATCAATGAGAGCTTCAGTCCCCTACTGTTCGAGTAGACCATTTCTCGTATTCTAGACCTGGTCAACTATAAGTTGGAAGAGCTTAAGCGAGCAGATGGAGGCAACTGCATGGACAAATTGACTGAGAAAATGAAAGCCTGCAGAGAGGAGCTGCTCAAAAAACTGACTCCAGTCAAGGCGGAAGAGGCCCCCGAGCTAACCACCAATAAGAAATGTCCCAACGACCATAACTTAAAGTTGACCTTCACTACTCCCCAAAAATACATCGACTCAGGCGCCAGCAAAGATAGTATTAAGTGTACTGCCTGTTAGAAAAAGATTATGTCTATTGATGGATTCTTCAGATGCTTGAAGGAGGACTGCAACTCAGAGGTCGACCACTGCAGAACTTGCATGTGCATCCTAGATCACCCCTGGAAGATTACATAAGTCAAATAGCTGATTGGAGAGACAGTCGTCTTGTGTACTAAAGGAGAATCAGTGGCAGCTGTTCACGGATCGCAAGACAGGAACTCAGTTGTCCTTCAGCAAAGCAATTTCAATTCTGAAGATCAGCAGTGGAAGATTGACCAACCGACCTAAGGTGACGCAGTTAGGTCTAATAATTATGATAAGGCAGACACAGTCAGACTTTTGAGCGTCAGCAAAAATGGACTCACGATAGACGACTATGCAAATGACCAAGACTGGAGGCTGTCTGGTGCCAATTCAAATCATCAAAACCATAGCTAAAAAGTCAAGATAGACGGGGAAATGGTCAAATTCGTCTGTTTGGCTAACCCCACCCACCATCTAGTAAAGAAAACCGACGGCTTCAGACTAAGAAAAGTAGACTGCTAAGAGTGCTTGAAACATGGAAAGACTAGCTTGAAAGAGAAGGACTAAAAGCTTCTGAACTTACTTGAGAACACTTTCGATGGTGTGAACAAGAAGACTTTGCTGGCAATTGATCTGATTCTATGCATTCTCTAGTTCAACCAAGCGATCGAAGTTATGGGCCGAGAAGACAATTGCCTAGCGGCTGATCCTTGGCGCTTCGACTAGGGCAGGCTACGCAGAGATGCCCTGACCTGCCGAGGGTTCTCTAACCTCCGTCTATCCAACAACCTGATGCTCAATGAATCCATGAAAGCAAAGATTGAGGCCATTATTAATGCCTTACCCACCTCTGATTGGAAGCCCGACCTCCACCTAAAGCGCATTGGAGCTTCCTAGTTCCAGCTATCGGGTCAAGTGGACCACAACGAAACAGGAGAGGGACAGACCATCTTCACCACCATGGTTAAGTAATTCGCTTCTGGGGGAGCAGCACCCTACTCTTGCTTCTTCAGAAATGACCTTAACAGTCGTCCCTTCAAAGCTTATTTCCGAGGTGAAGGCTCCATCGACGATGGAGGTCCTCTGCGTGAGTCCTGGGATTTCGCCTGTCTGGAGCTGCAGACAAGCTGCTTGCCCGTCCTGATCCCAACCAGCAACAACGTTGAGAAGATCGGTGAGATGCGCCACTGTTACATTCTCAACCATAACTGTGGAAAGGGATAGTACGCTAAATCCGAGATGGAAATGCTTTACTACTTCGGAATCCTAATTGGATACGGAATCAGGTCCACCAATCCAATGCCTCTCTACCTGCACCCCACCTTCTGGAAGCAGGTGGTTGGCATGGAAGAGCTGAATGACGAGGCCGATCTCTTCACCACAGACTAGTACTCCTACTAAATGCTCAAGCAGATCAGAAACAAGGCTAAGGCCTCCACTGACCAAGAGTTTGCCACAGCCTACCCTAATCAAATGTTCGTGCTCAGTTCAATCCAGAAAGAAGGCTCGTTCACAGAGTTGTGTGTCGGTGGAAGCAACCGTTAATTGACGCGCTAAAACACAGAAGAGTACTTTGCCCTGACTGTGAAGGCGCTTTTGAACAGAGCTTCTACGTAGATGGCCAAGGTAAGAAAAGGAATTGAGTTCATCTGTCGCGCCAAGGTTTTCTCAAGCATGAGCTGGAGGTATGCAGAAGAGAGGTGCGTGGGCAAACAGACTACCAACCTCGAGTATTTGAAGGAATTCACTAAGTACACTGGCCACTTCAGCGCAGAAGATTCCAAGACCCGCAAATGGTTCTGGGAGATCATGGAGGAAATGTCTGAGGAGGACCGCCAACTGTACCTCCGATTCATCAACGGCCAGGCTAAGCTCAGCATTAACATGGCCTAGTTGCGCTACAAGCACAAGCTCGAGAACCGGCACGGTGGCGACTCCGCCCTCCCTGAAGCTCACACTTGTTACTTCTCGATCGACATCCCAGAATACTCCAGCAAGGAGATCTTCCGCAAGCGTCTACTCACCGCCATCAGATGGTGCGGAGAAGTAGATAACGACAATAGAAACTAAGACTACTGAACACAGGTTAAGGGTGCCCACATTTGGGACCAAAGCACTTATATAAAAATCAACGACATGAATTTTAATTATTATACACAAATGATCAAACAAGGATTTTGACGATCCCTTTGCTAAGAACGAGATTCAAAGCCATTTCTGTTTTCCCTCTTTTTATATTATAT
>Ga0138260_11040091_pt1 | contig 16994 bp, 15 predicted proteins | sample RNAB_220151111_FD_105235 | JGI IMG/M metagenome (GOLD analysis project Ga0138260, IMG submission 105235) | Metatranscriptomics of polar marine prokaryotic and eukaryotic communities from Palmer Station, Antarctica after 24hr light incubation -... | ecosystem: Environmental > Aquatic > Marine >... | reverse complement strand
GTGATATTTCGATCACCGAGCCGCGTTATTTGCGGCATCTTTAAACGCCGCAAAATATGCAGGATATATGATAAAATTTTCCGACCTGGGCCTAAGCCCAAAAGTAATGAAAGCCGTAGCAGACGCTGGCTATGACACTCCCACACCTATACAAGCAGAAGCTATTCCACATGCACTAGAGGGCCGGGACGTATTGGGAATTGCACAAACCGGTACTGGTAAAACTGCTGGATTTACTCTTCCTATGATACATAAGTTAGCGAGAGGTCGCGCACGGGCAAGAATGCCAAGATCATTAGTATTAGCTCCAACAAGAGAATTAGCTGCACAGGTCGCAGAAAATTTTGTACAATATGCTAAATATGTCAAACTAGATATGGCACTATTAATTGGTGGTGTTTCCTTCAAAGAACAGGACCGATTAATCGATAGAGGTGTTGATGTTTTAATTGCAACGCCGGGTCGTCTTCTTGATCACTTTGAACGTGGTAAACTGTTATTAACTGGCATTGAAATTATGGTTGTCGATGAGGCAGACCGTATGCTGGATATGGGTTTTATTCCAGACATTGAACGTATTTTTAAACTTACGCCTTTTACACGCCAAACTCTATTTTTTAGTGCAACAATGGCACCCGAGATTACTCGTATTACGCAAGAATTTTTACAAAACCCACAGCGTGTGGAAGTTGCACGTCAAGCTACAACAGCAGAAAACATCACTCAAAAAGTAGTTTGTTTCAAAGCAGAAAATCGCAAAGTTGAAGCTAAACAAAAACGTGAACTTTTGAGAACTATTATTGATAGTGAAGGTGACAAGCTAACGAATGGTATTATTTTCTGTAATCGAAAGGTTGACGTAGATATTGTCATGAAGTCCCTCAAAAAACATGGCCATTCAGTAGGTGCTATTCATGGAGATTTGGATCAGCGTTATCGTATGGAAGTATTAGCTGGCTTCAAGAATAATGATATTACTTTATTAGTTGCATCAGATGTTGCTGCTCGCGGGCTAGACATTCCTGCAGTATCACACGTATTTAACTTTGATGTCCCTATACATGCTGAAGATTATGTACACCGTATTGGACGAACAGGCCGTGCAGGCCGCAAAGGATGGGCCTTCATGCTATGCCTACCGCATGAGATTAAGCATCTGGATAAAATTGAAGAGCTAGTAAAACAACCTGTTCCAAGGTTAGAGATGGATAGTTTTACAACTTCAAAACCAGAACGAAACGAGCGCCCTAAGAAAGAGCGTGTTCCAAATAGACCCAAAATAGTTACTGAAGTACAAAATGTAGAACCTATCGCTAAAGCTGAAGTGTTAGTAGAGACCACTGTTAAAAATGGAATACCATCAGAAAACACTACCAAAAAAGAAGTATCAGTAGAGCCTAATACAAAACATAAAACACAACGCAAAAGTAACCCAAAAGAACAAGATAACAAAGTTAAGGGACTTGGAGATCACATTCCAGCTTTTTTAATGCGATAATTCTATCTTAATGGTCTATAAAATCTGAATTTATAATTATTCTAAAAAACTATAAATGGAGCAATTCTATTCTTAATAAAATTACCCCATTTATTTTAACACTTAAGAATTTAATCAGGTTAACTTTCTAAACGATTTATCATTATGCGGGTGACTGGTTTTTTATCGATTTCATTTTTGCACACTTTAGAAACTATCTTAGATACTAATTTTTCAACCTCATGATCATCCTTTAAGAATTTTCCTTTGGACTTAATCAAGGCATTTTCTATTTGTTCCTCAATCATTTCTGGCAAATCGTCTTCATGCGCTTCAGTTTCAGGCAAGCCAATTAACTCAACCCAAACGCCAAGTATGTCATTGTTTTCTATAACAAGTGAAACTGCTGCCATTCCTCTAGTTGCCATACGAATCCGTTCTAAAACAACACCGTCGAAGGCACCAATTAAGCGCGATCCATCAAGATAAGTTCTACCAGTTTGGATATGATCTACAACTTTAGCGCCCTTAGAACTAAATTCTACAACACTACCATTTATTGCAATTAAAGAATTAATTCCATTAGAAGTAGCTAGATCTGCATGCTCTTTCAGATGGCGGAATTCACCATGCATTGGAATCAAAGTTTTAGGCTTCAATAGACGGTGAACCTCTTCAAGGTCTGGGCGGTTAGCATGACCAGATACATGATAAATTTCAGCACTATCATCAATTACATTAACACCCTGTAGAGCAAAGGAGTTAATTATTCGGCCAACAGAGATTTCATTCCCAGGGATAGTTTTAGAAGAGAATAAGAATGTATCCCCTTTTTGCATTGTAATACCTAAATATTTTCCACGTGCCAATTGTGCTGAAGCTGCACGACCCTCTCCTTGCGAACCCGTGACCAATAACATTAGGTTTTCGCGAGGGATATTTGGTATATCTTCAAGTTCTATAGTTGGTGGAAAATTATCTAAAACACCCGTTGCATGAGCGTAGCCTAACATTTTTTGCATCGAACGCCCCAACACACACACAGATCGACCAGCATCTATACCAGCCTGAGCCAATGTTTTTAAACGCGCTACGTTAGATGCAAATGTAGTGGCAACAACCATACCATTCGCACCTTTAATCATCTTAGCAATTGGCTTAACCAATGTTGCCTCTGATCTGCCCGGTTTTATAGAGAATATATTAGTACTATCACATACAAGAACATCAACTCCTTTTTTTCCAAGCTCAGCAAACATTTCAGGATCAAATGGCTCACCAACACCAGGGTTAGGGTCAAGCTTTAAGTCTCCTGTATGAACAATACGGTGGTCTGGAGTTTCAATAACCAGACCTGATGCTTCAGGAATTGAGTGCGGTACTGGTAATATACCCACCTTAAATTGGCCAACTGTTTTCATTTCTGGATAAGGCTGTAAAATTTCAATCATATCCGGATTTTGATTTCGATCCTGCATTTTGGCACGAGCAACAGCCGCTGTAAATTTTCGGCAATAGATAGGTGCTTTCAGTTTAGGCCATAATAGACCTATTGCACCAATATGATCCTCATGTGCATGAGTTATAAAGATTGCATCAAGGCGATCTGCACGCTCTTGGATAAATTTTGTGTCAGCCATTATTAGGTCAACACCAGGTGTCCCATCCATTGCAGGAAAAGTTACACCAACATCAGCTAGGATAAAGCGTTCTTTACCTTTAGGCCCATAGCCATAAAGATACATATTCATACCAATTTCACCTGCCCCACCAAGAGGAAGGTAAATCAATTTATTTTTAGATGTCATATTATTTCCGATTTGTCTGATCTACCAGGTATAGACCGTGTAATGTCAGGTCTAGGTCAATGTGGTCAATCACATTCGTACCACGTTCGAATAACGTCGAAAGTCCACCAGTAGATATAATTTTCATGTCTCGAGGATGTTCTGCTTTAATTTTTTCACAAATACCTTCAACCAAACCAACATAGCCCCAAAAAATGCCCGATTGCATACACGCTACAGTATTTGTACCAATCACCTGATTAGGCTGTGCAATATCTATATGTGGCAAAGCTGCGGCGCGTTCGTGAAGTGCTAGTAATGACAAGTTTACGCCTGGTGCAATAACACCACCAATATAAGCCCCATCTTGATCAACAACGTCAAAAGTTGTTGCTGTACCAAAATCGACCACAATCAAGTCACCGCCAAATTGGCTATAAGCACCAACAGTGTTAACCAATCGGTCAGGCCCAACAGTTACACCGGCATCAACACGAATACTAACACCTAGATTACACTCAGGCTTACCAACGACCAATGGCCGACAATTAAAATAACGGTCTGATAGTATACGCAAATTAAAAACGACGCGAGGCACAGTGGAGCTAACAACAACCCGTTTGATTTTTGCCTTTATTTTATTGAGTTCCATTAACTGATTAAGCCAAACAAAATACTCATCTGCCGTACGGCCAGCAAGTGTTTCACATCGCCAATGGGCAATAAATTTAATACCATCATGCAAGGCAAAAACTGTATTCGTATTTCCAACATCAATTGCTAATAACATTTTCACATCCTAAAAAAAGATATCAGCGGCATGAATCACATGTCGCGTATCCCCTGCTTGTAATACAACCCCACCCTGTTCGTCCACTGTGTCAAATATTCCAGTAATTTCATTATTAGATAAACGTGCAGTAATTATCTCGCCTAATTTAGCTGCATTTTGAAGCCAATCAGAACGAATTGATGCAAAACCATATGATTTGAACTGTGTTTCGCGTATCGAAAAAAAATGTGCTACAATTTTCAGAAAGTTAGAAGCCTCAATTATTCCATTAAGACATCTTGGTGGCGTTGAACCTTTTTCAATTTTCTTTAATTCTGGAGGAATGGCTAAATTCACACCTATACCAATACTCAAATGACTTGAATTAATACCACAAGTTTCAAGAAGAATACCAGCCACTTTACCACCCTCCATCAAAACATCATTTGGCCATTTTAAATCAAATCTTTCTGGAGAACCCGTGATATGTACCAATGCATCTCTTAATGCTAAACTAGCAACAAAACTATAAAGAGCCACAGTCGATAAGCCATCAGAAATTGGCATTAATAGAGTTGCCGAAAAATTGCCTTTTTGGCTTGACCAAGCACGGCCCCGCCTTCCTACACCCTCAGACTGTTCATCTGCCAAGATCCACAAAGGTGCAAAAGTATCAGCAGCACGTCTTGCACTTTCTTTATTTGTACTATCAATGGTTTTAAAAGAAATACAATTAACGCCTGCAGGCCATTTGATCATTTAAAAAGTGATGCGGCAGCATCTGCCGCAATAGGTTCAATTCCAAACAAATTAACAGCACCAAAAAGCATAATCAGTGTTGCGCCATACAAAGCAACCTTGTGAAGTATAGGCATTTTACCAGTCATTGGCTCAACATCGTCTCCAAAATACATATAGTAAATAATACGTAAATAATAGAACGCACCTATAACAGAAGCAATTACACCAGCGATTGCTAACCAAGCCAAGCCAGCATTTACTGCCGCTTTTAAAACGTATAATTTACCAAAAAATCCAACTAATGGTGGAATACCCGCAAGGCTAAACATCAATGCAGCTAAAGCCGCAGCACGTATTGGTTCAGAGCGAGAATATAACCCTAGAGATCTAATATCAGTAACCGGTTGACCGTCGCGTTCCATATTCAAGATAAAAGAAAATACACCCACATTCATGGTCACATATATAGACATATAAATTAGTAACGCTTGAACACCCTCTTGTGTACCAGATGATAAACCAAGCAAAGCAAAACCCATATGTGCAATAGAAGAGTATGCCATTAGTCGTTTAATATTGGTTTGCCCTATTGCGGCGATAGACCCTAAAAACATTGATATAAAAGATAAAAATGCAACAATTTGCTGCCAATCAGCAATAGCTCCACCAAATGCATCATGCACAACACGGGCAAATAAACCTGCAGCGGCAACTTTTGGCGCAGTAGCAAAGAAACCTGTTACAGGCGTTGGGGAGCCCTCATAAACATCAGGTGTCCACATATGAAATGGAGCTGCAGATATTTTAAATCCCATACCTACACACAAAAAGACCAACCCAAACAACATCCCCATGCCCAGACCATCGCTGTGTATAGTTTCGGAAATACCCGCAAAATTAGTAGTCCCAGAAAAGCCATAAACTAGAGATGCACCATAAAGTAACAAGCCAGAGGACAAGGCACCTAATACAAAATATTTCAAACCGGCTTCAGTTGATCGAATGCTATCACGTCGAAAAGATGCAACTACGTAAAGTGCTAAAGATTGTAGCTCTAATCCCATATAAAGCGCCATCAAATCGCCTGCGGAAACCATTAGCATCATTCCTAATGTTGCTAGAGCAATAAGAATTGGAAATTCAAATTTTAACAATTTGTTTTTTTCAAGATACTCTTGCGATAAAAGTAGCATTGCCGAAGAACCAAATAAAATCACTACTTTTGTATAGCGGGCGAAACCGTCATTAGTGAATGATCCATCAAAAGCTGTAGAATTTGCAATTGGCGCAAATGCAATCCAAAGACCCAGCGCGGCCATTACTCCAGAGGTTGCCCAAAAAATAAAACCAGCTAAACGGTCTTTGCCTCCATAGACAGCCAACATTAAAGAGGCCATTGCATAAACTGCCAGAATAATTTCTGGAAGGACTGTATTGATATCTGTGCTGATCATAGCTTCGATACCCCTTTAATGTGCGGCATTAGGAGCTGCATCAATTAATACTCCCTGTGCGGCGTGTACTTGTTCCAATAAGGCACTCACGGACGGGCCAATCAGATCCAAAATTAATGCAGGGTAAATACCCAATAATAGTGTCATAACGACTAGAGGCGTAATCATTAGCTTTTCACGCAAATTCATATCAACAATACTTTTCAAACTTTCTTTGATCAGATCTCCAAATACTACGCGACGGTATAGCCACAATGCATAACCAGCTGACAAAATTACGCCAGTAGTTGCACCAAAAGCAATCCAAGTATTAGCCTTGAATGCCGCAGTTAAAGTAAGAAACTCACCTACAAAACCGGATGTTCCTGGAAGCCCAACATTAGCCATTGTGAAAAGCATAAATATTAGCGCAAAAATTGGCATACGGATAACTAAACCACCATAGGCTTCTATATCTCGTGTATGCATACGGTCATAAATCACACCAACCCCCAAAAATAAAGCTGCAGATATAAATCCGTGACTTAACATTTGGAAAATGGCGCCGTCCAAACCCTGTTGATTAATTGTAAAAATACCCATAGTAACAAAGCCCATGTGAGCAACAGATGAATACGCAATTAACTTTTTCATGTCTTCTTGGACCAAAGCCACAAAGGATGTGTAAATTATAGCAATAACAGAAATCGTCATAACAAACGTAGCCATGACATCTGATCCAATTGGAAACATTGGCAAACTAAACCGAAGGAACCCATAACCACCCATCTTTAATAAGATCGCAGCTAATACTACAGAGCCTGCAGTTGGTGCTTGTACGTGTGCGTCTGGCAACCAAGTGTGAACTGGCCACATTGGCATTTTTACAGCAAAAGATGCAAAAAATCCTAAGAAGAGTAATGTTTGAATGCCACCAACAATCGTTACACCTAGAATAATGATACTTTCAGAAGAAAATTGATGTTGCATCAATTCTGGAATATCCGTCGTACCGGCTTCAAACCACATATAAATAATAGCGATCAACATCAAAACTGACCCAAGAAGCGTATATAAGAATAGCTTAAAGGCCGCATAAATACGATCTTTTCCACCCCAGATACCGACAATTAAAAACATTGGTATCAAGCCAGCTTCAAAAACCACGTAGAATAAGATGATATCCAAGGAACTGAATACTGCAAGCATCATTGTTTCCAAAATCAAAAACATGATCATGCATTCTTTGACACGGACAGTTACCATCCAACAAGCACCAATAACAATTGGCATCAAGAACGTTGTTAACATCACAAACAAAATGCTTATGCCGTCTAATCCTACTTTATATTTTAATCCAGCTAACCAATCATATTCCTCGACAAATTGAAAGTTGGTATTTGATGGGTCAAACTGTGTAAGCAATGGGATGCTGATCAGAAAAGTTGCCAAAGTAGCAACTAGTGCCAATATTTTTGCATTTTTTTGCGATGCATTGTCTTCACCACGTAAAATAACTGCCAATATCAAAGCTGCTATTGATGGTAAGAAAATAACAATAGACAAAAGATTATCCATTAACGGGACCCTCCTGTCACTGCAAACCAGGTAACAATCACCACAACACCAATAAACATTATAAATGCGTAGTGGAATAAATAGCCTGACTGTATTGCCTGATATTTACGTGTAATAAATGGAATAATACCTAACGCTAGACCATTAATTCCACCATCGATTACAGCTCCATCACCTTTTCTCCAAAGAAAAGTACCAAACCGTTTTGCAGGACGAACAAAGATCATGTCATACAGCTCATCAAAGTACCATTTATTCAAAAATAGCGCATAAAGACTTCTTTGTTGTTTTGCTAATTTCGCGGGATTTTCAGGAGACCAGATGTAAAACCACATTGCTAAAAGAAATCCTAACAACATTGCAAAAAATGGAGATGCTTTAACCCAATTCTTAACTGCATGAGCATCATGCACAACATGATTTGTATCATGATTAGTATACAAAGATGCACCAAAGAAATCTTCCCAGTGATGGCCAAAGAAATCTTCATACCAGACCATACCCGCAAAAACTGCTCCCAATGCTAAAACAAACAAGGGTATCAACATTACAATTGGACTTTCATGTGCATGATCATGTGTATGCTTATCTCCACGAGATTTTCCGTAGAAAGTGAGGAATATCAAGCGCCACGAATAGAAACTAGTCATTGCAGCAGCGATGACTAGCATCACGAAGGCATATTGACCAACACCAGTGCCTGCACCGTATGCGCTCTCTATTATTGCGTCCTTAGACAAAAAACCAGCAAAACCAATATGTGTCAGTGGAATACCAACACCGGTTATGGCCAAAGTACCAATCATCATTGCGGCAAAAGTAAATGGAATTTTCTTACGAAGGCCCCCATAATTACGCATATCTTGCTCATGGTGCATCGCATGGATTACAGAACCCGCACCCAAAAACAACATCGCCTTAAAAAATGCATGCGTGAATAAGTGAAACATTGCTACACCATATGCACCAACGCCAGCAGCAACAAACATATAACCAAGTTGGGAACATGTTGAATAAGCAATCACACGCTTAATATCATTCTGAACTAACCCAACGGTAGCAGCAAAGAATGCTGTTGTAGCACCTATTATAACAATAAAGTTTGGCGTGAATGTTGCATATTCCATTAGCGGGGAAAGGCGACAAACCATAAATACTCCAGCAGTTACCATAGTGGCTGCATGGATTAGAGCTGATACAGGAGTAGGCCCTTCCATTGCATCTGGCAACCACGTGTGGAGCATTAATTGCGCAGACTTACCCATAGCACCTATGAATAGTAGCATAGTAATAACTTCTAAAGCATTTAAGTCCCAAGATAAAAACTGCAAAGTTGTTTTGCTTAATGCTTCTGCATTGTGTGCGTCCAAAACTTCAGAAAAGTTGATGCTACCAGAAAGGTAAAATAGGCCAAAAATACCTAACGCAAATCCAAAATCTCCAACACGATTAACAATAAATGCTTTCATAGCAGCAGCACCTGCGGATGGCTTACGGTAATAAAAGCCGATCAGTAAGTATGATGCAACACCAACGCCCTCCCAGCCAAAAAACATTTGCAATAAGTTGTCAGATGTTACCAATATTAACATCGTAAATGTAAAAAATGACAGATAAGCAAAGAACCGAGGCTTATAACTTTCGCCCTCTTTCCACTGAGGGTCTTTATCCATGTAACCCCACGAATACAGGTGAACTAATGCAGATACTGTATTAATTACAATCAACATTATAGCAGTCAAGCGGTCCATCTTGATGGCCCAATTTGTAGTTAATATTCCACTTTCAATAAAACGAAATAATGAAATAGTATAACCATCACCGTGAAAACTGAGGAAAATTATCCAAGATAGAATTGCAGACAAAAATAGGCCACCAGTAGCTACTACCATAGCTGCTTTTTCACCAATAATACGGTGACCAAAGCCACATATAATTGAACCAATTAGCGGGGCAAATAGCAAGATCATTTCCATGACTTAGCCTTTCATCACATTAATGTCTTCAACTGCAATCGTTCCACGTACACGGAAGAAGCAAACAAGAATAGCCAATCCAATTGCAGCTTCTGCAGCGGCAACTGTTAGAATAAATAAAGTAAAAACTTGCCCCGTCAAATCTCCCAAATGAGTGGAGAAAGCCACAAAATTAATATTTACAGCCAAAAGCATTAATTCTATCGACATCAAAATAACAATAACGTTCTTACGATTAAAAAAATACCAAAAATACCAATAACAAATAATAATGCTGCAACAGTAAGGTAGTGTTCGACTGATATCATAATCCCTGCCCCGACTTCACATTAATAACTTCCATTGCTTCGGCTGGATCTCGTTGCATTTGATCAATGACATTTTGACGCTTAACATCGGTACGATGGCGCAGAGTGAGGACGATAGCGCCAATCATGGCTGTTAAAAGTATCAAGCCTGCTATTTGAAATAAATATATATAATCAGTGTAAATTATTTGTCCTAAAGCGAGTGTATTGTGTACATCACCTATGGGTGGAGTAGGTGACTGTAGTAATGATCCAGCTTCCGGTGCAACTTTCCAGTGACCAATAACCAAACCAAGTTCCATTAACAAGACAACCCCAATAGCTAATCCAATCAAAAAATACTTTTGCATACCAGACTTTAACTCAACAAAATCAACATCTAACATCATCACGACAAACAAAAACAAAACCGCAACAGCGCCAACATAAACAATAGCTAAAAGCATAGCGACAAACTCGGCGCCCATTAAAACAAATAAGGACGCCGCAGAGAAAAAGGTAAGAATTAACCAAAGTACTGAATGTACAGGATTACGGGCTACAACAACGAATAGTCCTGACATTACTGCCGTGATTGAGAAAAGGTAAAATGCGAATAAGGTAATGGTCATAATTATTCCTAACGATATGGTGCATCAAGTTCGAGGTTGCGTGCTATTTCAGCTTCCCATCGATCGCCGTTCGCCAGCAACTTATCTTTATTATAAAAAAGCTCTTCACGCGTTTCTGTAGCAAACTCAAAGTTTGGTCCTTCAACGATTGCATCTACAGGACAAGCTTCTTGGCAGAAACCACAGTAAATACATTTTGTCATATCTATATCGTATCGAGTTGTTCTACGTGATCCATCGTCACGGGGCTCAGCATCAATAGTAATTGCTTGAGCAGGACAAACTGCTTCACAAAGTTTACAAGCAATACAACGCTCTTCACCATTTGCATAACGCCGTAATGCATGTTCGCCACGAAAACGTGGTGATAAAGGCCCTTTTTCATGTGGATAGTTTAGCGTTACCTTAGGCTTGAAAAAGTATTTCAACCCTAACTTCATTCCAACGAAAAAATCCGCCAACAAAAAGTATTTTCCAGCACGAATGTAATCAAATGACATGCAGATCTCCTTAACCTCTTAATCGTTAACAAGGCATGTCTTCAAATACCGTGTTCGACATCGTTGTAATGATATAAATTCAGATTTTCTTCAACAACAAAGCGTTTAATTATTCATAATACTTGGAGTGAAATATACGATCATTAAAAATCAATTCACACATATCCTCACATTGCTTATTTTAATCATCAATTATCCACCTATTGTCCAGCGGGCATAAGCCCCACCAAAAGCACCATATTGCGCCAAGAATGCAACTAGAATTACCCATGCAAGGGAAAACGGTAAAAAGACTTTCCAACCTAACCGCATTAATTGATCATAACGATAGCGGGGCGTAATTGCCTTTACCATGGCAAATAAGAAGAAGAAAAATCCCATCTTAATTACCATCCAAATAGCACCGTGGCCTAAGAATGGAACATATTCAATCCAAGCTTGAGGGAGAGGTGAAAGCCACCCCCCAAAAAACAAAATTGTTGTTAATGCACACATCAACCAAATTGCTATATACTCACCAGCCATAAATAATAAAAATGGCGTTGAAGAATACTCTACTTGGTAACCTGCAACCAATTCAGATTCAGCTTCAGGTAAATCAAATGGGGGGCGATTTGTTTCAGCAAGTGCCGAGATAAAGAATAAGAATACCATTGGGAAATGGGGAAGCCAATACCAGTTTAATAAGCCATATGATCCTGATTGAGCTTCCACAATGTTAATAAAACTTAAGGAACCCGTTGATATAATAATACCAATAATAATAAACCCAATTGATACCTCATATGAAATCATTTGTGCGGCAGAACGTAATGAGCCTAAAAATGGATATTTAGAATTAGAAGCCCACCCCCCCATAATTACTCCATATACTTCCAATGAAGAGACAGCAAAAACATATAAAACAGCAACATTAAGATCAGCTAATATCCAACGCCCATTAAACGGAATAACCGCCCAAGCAATCGCAGCAAGAATAAATGATACTAATGGAGCCAAAAAGAAGACAGTTTTATCAGCGCCTGCCGGCACAACGACCTCTTTAACTACATATTTCAATGCATCAGCAACGGTTTGCAATATCCCCCATGGTCCTACAACATTTGGACCACGGCGCATCTGGACAGCACCCCAAATTTTACGATCTCCATAAACTAAGATTAAAAGACTAATCATCACAAAACCAAGAACAAGTAGTGACTGGCCCAAAACCGTCAGAAAAATGCCTAAATTAGTTTGAAAAAAATCCATGTTCTAAGTCCTTTATTCAGCAGCAACTGCCACTGCGGCACGCTCTTTTACATTTCTTGACAATTCAGCCATTACTTCTGAAGCTCGAGCAATCGGGTTAGTTAAATAATGATCAGATATAGCATATTTAAAAGTTGCAGTACCTAATTTTCCTTGCTTTAGAATTACAGCTTTATTTTCTTGAGGTTCATCTAAGTTAGACATATGAGGATAATCCTCAAACAGCTCAGCACGCAATGCATTTAGATTATCATATGGCAGTGTTTCACCTAATTCAGCAGATAAAGCGCGCAATATTGCCCAGTTTTCTTTAGCCTGGCCTGGCGCAAAACCTGCACGCGCAGTCATTTGCACACGACCTTCTGTATTTACAAAAATACCACTTTCTTCAGTATATGCAGCGGCTGGCAAAATGACATCAGCACGATGCGCACCTCTATCACCATGTGAACCTTGATAAATAACAAACGGATTTTCAGATATTTCCACTTCATCAGCGCCCAAATTAAACACAACTTCAGCATCTTTTAATGCAGTTTTAATACCACCTTTGGTAGTAAAGCCTATATCCATACCACCAACACGCGCTGCAGCAGTGTGTAAAATTAATAATTTTGAATCTGTATTTTCAGCCAAACGTTGAACAGTCGCCAAAACAGCTTCTCCATCAGCTTCCTGTAAAGCACCTTGGCCTATAATTATGATGGATTTCTTTTTTAAAGTTTCAGCTGGCACATTTTCAACTACTAAAGCATCCAACGCTGCACGATCATTTCCAGCATGGGTATATTTATAAGTTAGATCTATTGGGTCACCTATCAGATTAATATTAGCGCCATTCATATATGCTTTACGAATACGTGCGTTTAATACTGGAGCTTCCATACGTGGATTTGTACCAATTAATTGGATTATTTCAGCACTATCGATATCTTCAATTGTGGCAGTGCCAACATAAGCTGCTCGATTACCTACCGGTAATTTTGCATCATCCACCCTACATTCGGTAGATCCCTCAAGCCCTATTATAATCTGCTTTAGAGCAAACATTGCTTCTACCGGAGCCAAATCACCTGCAATTGCTGATACTTTTTTACCTTTAATTGCCTTAGTTACAGATGCAAATGCTTCAGGCCAACTGGCAGGCTTAAGCTTACCATTCACTCGGACGTAGGGCTGATCTAGGCGTTGACGGCGAAGACCATCCCAAACAAAACGTGTTTTATCTGAAATCCATTCCTCATTAACACCATCATGGTTGCGCGGCAAAATACGCATAACCTCACGGCCTTTAGTATCTACACGAATATTTGAACCAAGAGCATCCATTACATCGATTGTTTCAGTTTTAGTTAATTCCCACGGTCGGGCAGTAAAAGCATAAGGCTTCGATGTTAAAGCTCCAACAGGACAAAGATCAATAATATTACCTTGTAGCTCACTATCTAACGTTTCGTTAAGGTATGAAGTAATTTCTGAATCTTCACCTCGACCAGTTTGGCCCATTTGAGTAATACCAGCAACTTCAGTTGTAAATCGAACACAGCGCGTACATGAAATGCATCGAGTCATAGTAGTTGCAACTAATGGACCCAAATCTAAGTTATCAACTGCACGTTTAGGCTCTCTAAAACGAGAAAAATCAACACCATATGCCATTGCTTGATCTTGAAGATCACATTCACCACCTTGATCACAAATAGGGCAATCTAATGGGTGATTAATTAATAAAAACTCCATCACCCCTTCTCGGGCTTTTTTAACCATTGGAGAGGTTGTCTTAATTTCTGGTAGTTCACCATTACGTCCACCCCTTACATCACGAACTTGCATTGCACAGGATGCAGCTGGTTTAGGAGGACCACCCACAACTTCGACAAGACACATGCGGCAATTACCAGCTATGGTCAAACGTTCATGATAACAAAAGCGGGGCACTTCAACACCAGCAACTTCACATGCTTGTAAAAGGGTCATAGCCCCATTTACTTCAACTTCCTGGCCATCAATAATAATTTTTTTTAGATCAGACATATGCCTAATTTATCCTTAGTAATTTGCCAATTTGGCTTTTATTGGTGATTTCCACTTTGCCTAAGTCGCAGAGCGTATTTAACTTTTCTGACTTTAAACCTAAAGACTTTAGGTATTTTTTGACGCGAGAGCGCAAGATTGATTTTTCGTAATCATCATTAATAAATAAACGTGATTCTTTAAAGCCATATCCTGCTTTTTTAGCATACCCAATAAGTTTCCATACATAAGATATTCCAACCAAAGAATCAGCTTCAATAAAACTACAATTTTGACGAATTGCATGAGCAACACCAATATTAAACAGACCATTATTAACTTGAGGAATATCCCATAAGGTAGGTTTTGCAACCGCACTTACAGGACCCAGAGCCAAAAGGCTAAATATTGTAAAAGTAGCTAAACGCACTTCGGCTTTCCTTTATATACTGCGATAAAACTCATATGCGACAGATTTCATAATACGTACAGATGCATACATTTATCATATTCTTAGAAAAGAAAAAAAACTATGTGATCCAGGGTTCAACATTTTCATTTATTCTGCTGCTACTTGGCTAACGCGACCAGAGCGCTTATGTTTAATGCGATCCTCAATTTCATCACGAAAATGACGAATTAAACCTTGAATGGGCCAAGCTGCGGCATCGCCTAAAGCACAAATTGTATGACCTTCAACCTGCTTGGTTACATCTAGTAACATATCAATCTCTTCGGGCTCAGCATCGCCACGTACTAAACGGTCCATTACACGCATCATCCATCCCGTACCTTCTCTACAAGGAGTACACTGGCCACAACTCTCATGCTTATAAAATTTTGATAAGCGCCAAATTGCTTTAATAATATCAGTATTTTGATCCATTACGATTACGGCAGCCGTTCCAAGTCCAGATCGTTGCTGTCGAAGCCAATCAAAGTCCATTATTGCATCACTGCAAATGTTTGCTGGAAGTAGAGGTACAGAAGATCCACCAGGAATAACTGCCTTTAAGTTTTTCCATCCACCTCGAACACCACCACAATGGCGCTCTAAAAGTTCCTGCAAAGGAATTGACATTGCTTCTTCAACGACACAAGGATTGTTCACATGTCCTGAAATTGCAAATAATTTAGTTCCAGAATTATTTTCACGTCCAAAAGATTTAAACCATGCACCTCCACGGCGTAAGATAGTTGGGACGACTGCAATTGATTCAACATTATTTACTGTAGTTGGACAACCATATAACCCAGCTCCAGCTGGAAATGGAGGCTTCATTCGCGGCATGCCTTTTTTACCTTCTAAACTTTCCAACAAAGCTGTTTCTTCACCACAAATATATGCACCTGCTCCGTGATGGAGGTAAAGATCAAAATCCCATCCAGAACTGGCAGCATTCTTACCTAATAGCCCCGCATCGTAACATTCATCAATTGCTGATTGAAAAGCTTCACGTTCGCGAATAAATTCACCCCGGATATAAATATAACATGTATTTGCATTCATTGCGAATGACGCAATCAGAGCCCCTTCGATTACTGTATGTGGATCGTTACGCATGATTTCACGATCTTTACAAGTACCTGGCTCAGACTCATCAGCATTAATAACCAAATATGCAGGACGCCCATCAGATTCTTTTGGCATAAAAGACCATTTCAAGCCTGTGGGGAAACCCGCACCACCACGACCACGTAACCCTGAACTTTTCATCTCATCAACGATCCAGTCATGGCCTTTTTTTATAATATTGGCAGTTCCAGACCAATGGCCGCGAGACTTGGCACCTTTTAGTGTCCTGTCATGCATGCCATAGAGATTGGTAAAGATGCGATCTTCGTCTTTTAACATCAATTTATCACTTCCTTGGTCATTGGCGCCCACGCCAAACTCTTAATAAAACTACTAGCGACCAGGCAAATGCCGCCAATGCAAACAAATCAAATAAAAATACATATCGTGCTTCTAATCCAATTTCCCCCCCTACCCACTGCAAAGCCATCCAAACAACCATGGCAACTAAAATAACAATAGCGGCCAATCGGGCCTGCTTTTGGTTTACGGCATCAGATGGCTTCAAATCGGGTCTCCTTAGTATGGTGGACCCTAGGATCCATCATTATCTTTAATAAAACTTATTTTTTATTCTTTTTTGCTACAGCTGGCTTTTTGGCTGCATCCTTGGTTTTAGTTGCTGGAGCTGATTTAGCTACGGTCTTTAATTTTGATACAACTGGTTTCTTTGCTGCTGTTTTGATTTTAGCTACTGGCGCTGATTTAGCTACAGTTTTTGATTTTACTGCTGCTTTCTTTGCTTCAGCTGGCTTTTTTGCTGCCGTTTTGGTTTTAGCTGCTGGCGCTGATTTAGCTACAGTTTTTAATTTTACTGCTGCTTTCTTTGCTTCAGCTGGCATCTTTGCTGCCGTTTTGGTTTTAGCTACTGGCGCTGATTTAGCTACAGTTTTTGATTTTACTGCTACCTTCTTTGCTTCAGCTGGCTTCTTTGCTGCCGTTTTGGTTTTAGCTGCTGGCGCTGATTTAGC
>Ga0138260_10735664_pt1 | contig 17030 bp, 2 predicted proteins | sample RNAB_220151111_FD_105235 | JGI IMG/M metagenome (GOLD analysis project Ga0138260, IMG submission 105235) | Metatranscriptomics of polar marine prokaryotic and eukaryotic communities from Palmer Station, Antarctica after 24hr light incubation -... | ecosystem: Environmental > Aquatic > Marine >... | reverse complement strand
GGAAATTTTATGTCCCATACTCCAGAATATTTAGTTGACCAGGTGCAAAATGTAAATGTCCAAGGCCCTTTAGTCACCGTTACCTATGGCCGTTCAGCGCCAGCGTCTGGGCCAGATGATAAAGCCAGTGAGTTGTTAGAAAAGTTACAAGTGACCATGACCACACCAAATTTTGTTAATACGGTTAATGCTCTTAATCAAATTGTTAAGCGTATGTCGGAACAAAATAAAGCACAGAAAGATGCCGCTGAAAAGCAAGGTGACTCCGCAGAAATAGCTATCGAAGCCCCTGCCGAAGAGGATGGCAGCAACCAGTAAAAGGCAGTTTTATCCCCTTTTCCCCCCTGCATCCGCCTTACATCATACACATAGCTGATATCACACGCACAAGGGCGCGGGTTCAAAGCTGTAGGTCTGGATGCTTTTTGATTCTCTTTAGATGATGTCGACCGAAATAAATGCTGTTTCGACGCTACCTGATAAATCGGCATCACCATTCATAACCAAGCTGTATTGAGGTATCGGATCACTGGTAGCACTGAGGCTGGTTTGGCGCACGCCACTACTATCGACTAGGTCAAAGCTATCTATATCTGCAGTGTCTGAAACGATGTGCTGCACTATTGCGAGCACATCAAATAGGTTCACATCTCCATCATTATTGACATTTGCGGCTTCTAGGGCAGCGCCGCTTAATAGGCCTGTTCCCACAATGTGGCCTACAGTAGCTAATACATCGAAGAGATTAATAGGGTCTTCGGTGTATGCGTCAGCTTTGGTTAACTTGACACTGCTAAAGCTGATGTCCTCATCTAATACGAAGGATCCATCTGTTACGACGGCTGTCTTACTTGCGCTGGTAGCAGAATCTGCCCAAAACTCTACCGATGTGCCAGTTAAGCCGTGAGTATTATCGGCCATAATATAGGCGCTTGTGGTGACAAGCTGTGCGAATGCAACAGTAAAACTAACATTCGGGGCTGGGTCTAAGGCAACTGCCTCATCGCTCGCACTAATGGTTAAGGTGTAATCACCTAGGTCAGCCGCTTCAGGTGCTAGGGTTAGAGTTTTCGTATCGGCATCAAACTGCACCCAACTAGGAGCTGCGCCGCCATCAACACTAAAGTAAAGCGTAAGGCTGTCACCTTCTGGGTCACTAAATAGGCCACTTAAATCTATGGTGTTGCTGGCATCAGTGGCAGTTTTGAAATCACTGTCAGTGACGCCGTGACTAGAACTTACTATGGGGTCTTCGTTGAGACTATCCAGTGTTACGGCGCTAGCGCCAGCAAAGCTTACATTTTCTATATTGCTTATATTAAGCACATGGCTGTGGTGAGTGACTGTGTAGGTTTGGTTTTCGGTATCGGTAATGGTGTAGTGAGTTTTAGCACCGACTAAATTCAATACGTCAGCGCCATCACCACCGTCTATGGTGTCACCGTGAATATCGCTATCGGTGGTATAGGTTACACTGTCATCACCCGCTAATAGGGTGATTGTCTCTTGCACCGAGGTGGCAATAATGGCGTCGTCTGTTGCTGTACCACTTAATCCTACTTTACTGGTGTCATTGATTACTGCTCTAGTGACAGTGATGCTGTCTATGGCGCTCGCAATGGTGACGCTGCCTAAAGCCACGGTATGTGTGATAGCGCTTCCAAGCCCTTCTATAGGGATATCACCGTCTGCAACGGCAGTGGTGTCTGCTAGGACGTAGAGGCTGACAGTGGGCGTGGTGACAGATAAAGCGATGGCAGAGGTGACCGCATCACTGATGTCTGCAGAAGTGGATACAATAAAGCCAGAGCCTACTGCAATGCTTACGTTGGCAGGATTAGTAGTTTCAAAGGATGAGGCGTTGTCTAGGCTGATGGTGTACTGATAATTGGTGTTTGTGCTCACCAAAGCCACATTTTGAGTACTAATACTAAAGCTTGGAGTGTCTTCCGTGGTGGTGAGGTTGAGTGAGGGTATCAGTAAATTAGTGAAGTCTGTAGCAGTGTTTGTTGAGGTCGGGGTAAGATCAATGGTGATTGCTTCTGCTTCGGAAAAGTCGGCGTCACCAGCAATAGCGGTCACCGTAACAGCAATAGTTTGCAGTGACGCACTAAAGGTGACTTGGTTACTGCTAAAGCTTAAATCACTGCTGTCGTTGGATAGGCTAACACTGATTTCTTCGCTATCCGCAAGCGCCTGGCTCAAACTTAAGGTCAGGGTTGCGGTTTCACCTTCAGCAATTGTGCTTGCACTTAGACTGCTAGTGATGCCTTGCTCGGTTACCTTAAATGTGGCACCCATAATGGCTGAGGCATTGTGTTGACCCACGCTGCGGGCAATGCCATCAACAACCTCGGCTGCAATTAAACTTTGGTTGGCTGCAAAGCCCCAAATACTAAATTCATCACCGGCTGTATAACTACTAAGGTCTATGTGCTGGCTATTATCAGCTAGGGGAGTGTAATCCGCAGCGCTAATACTAGTGGCCGCGGCAAAGGTACCGATGCCATCAACGCTGTCGTGGCTCATGAAATACATGGATTTCAAGTTGTCTGTGACGCTAGTTGGAATAAACACGCTAGCCAGGTCAAAGCCGGTGCTTTTGTTCACTAGGTAAACAGGAAGTGCGGCTTCTGCGGCTCCAGCTTCAGCAAAATCTGTATTGGTGTAGTAATCGCTACCCACTAGATCATCCACCGTGAGCAGAGCAGGGCCGTTGGCACGAGTGGCTAAACCATCGAGTTGAATACTGTAGTCACCGGCTGTGGTAGATGTGAGTTCAAGCTTATACGCGGTAGGGTTGGCGTCGGCTGCGAAGACAACTTTGTCACCATGGTCAACCTGGGTGGCAGAAATTTCATTACCACTGCTATCAAATACGCTTGCACCACCTATAGTACGTATTGTGAGCTCAGAACTTAGGGCAACGATGGAGTCAATGCTGAACTTTACACTGGTGGTCGAGGTAGCACTGTGAAGTATGTTTAAATTCTCGTTGTAGTCTATTTCCCGGGCGAGAATGTCGGTGTTAGTATTATCTTTAGCGATGCTGCCGTCGGAATATCTTAAAGTAACGCTTACGGTGTCTGCATCGACTATGGCGAAACTAAGTTTTAGATTAATGGTTTCGCTGCTGTTTACAAAACTTAGGATGCTATCGTGGGTGTAAGCTTTTGCCGTAATTGCTACAGCAGAGCTGTCAGAGCTAGCCTTATCCATGATTACCGTGTTGCTATCCGCATCTGATGCAGTGAGGGACACGCTGACCGTTGCGTTAGGGTCTATGAATACAAAATCTACAGTACTTGCAGCTGCAGACGTGGTGGTTTCGAATAAGTAGGTATCGGTGTCAGTGCCACCGGTTAATTCAAAGGAACTATGGTTTGCTACATCACCAATAATACTGACTGCATCTGTATTCAACCGGTCTTCGGACATTTGTTGGTGCTGTTCAAATATCAACTTATATTGCGAACTAGAAGCAATGCCCGTGTCAGATGTTTCTACCTTAACGTAGGCGATTTTATTGCTGTCGTAGCTACCACTGAGGCTTAATTCACCATTGGCTGCAAAACCTGTGATGCTACTACTATCGACGCTGGATAAAACGTTTTCTTCGTTATCCAATAAACTGATCTTCCAACCTGCTTGGGTATCAAAAGCCTCATTCACGCTAAATTTGGCAGTAAATCCAACACCGTCTGCCTTTGGCAGTAGGGCGGTTTGAAACTTGTATATATCGATGTCATTGCCATCGGTTAATTCACCAAAAATCAATTGGTCTATACTGGTAGTGAGTAAACTGCTGGTAAATAGGTCATTGCTTGGGACGTTTAATTCAATCATTTTGTTATTGTTCCTATGAACCTTTACACGATGTCGATGTTGTTAACACTTAGGTCAGCTTCAGCCACTTGAGTTAGATAAACATTATCGTCGCCAAACCGGAAGGATGCGTTGCCCGTGTCTGGGTCAAAGGTCGCTGCTTTCAGAATGTTGGTGACAATGTCTTTTTGAGTAGTATTGGCAGCGTCGATCAGTGCTTGAGCACTAACGTCGTTGCTCGCATCACTGTCTACCAGTTGCGCATTACCTGTAGCAATGTCAACGTCTGCGGTGAACCAACCGCCAACGTTGATGCCAAATAGACTAGCAGTGTCGGTAGCATCGAACTGCAAGATATCTTGCGCAGCACCATTGATATCTAACCCTTCAAAGTCTGTCACCGTAACAGTTTTGTAACCAGTTTCGATCAACACAAAGGTGTCATTGCCTGCACCACCGGTCATTTCATCCTGGTCGCTACTTGAGTTGAGAGTGTCGTCAAACTGAGTGCCCGTAACATAGCGGGTATCAACTAGGCCCGTGGATAGGCTAAAGCTAGATAGCACTTCTTCACTCTTAGTAAGGGATATGAGGCCGTCGGAAAATTCGATCACTTCCATATCGATTAAGAGGTCAAAGCTTGTATCCTCCAAAGTCACTTTAAAGCCATTAAGAGTGCCATTCTCGGCATCTTCGCTTAGGATACTGCCGCTAGAAGTTAACTTAACTTGGGTAATGGTTGCGGCTTGAGTTAAGGTGTTGAATACGGCTGTATCACTACCGGCGCCACCACTGAGTTGGTCATCATCATCACCACCATTGAGGCGATCGTTTGCACTCCCGCCTGTCAAGCTGTCGTCACCAGCGTTGCCGTTTAATATCCAAGACAAGTTTGCATCCGCTGTTGCACTATAGCTGTCGGCTCCCTCTGTGCCTGCATAGAGAACGGTCTCATTAATGCCATCGCCGTTGGTGTCTAGCTGAGAAGTTGTGGCGGTTAAGACCATCATTTGGTCACTAAACTGAACCTGTTCAATGTTTTTTAGGGTCTTGGTATTGTTACCGTCAGTATCCGTTATGGTAACTGAACCATCTGATGCCCCGAAATCGAACGTCCAGTGTTCGCGCTTGCCAACCAACTGAAGAGTGTCGAAACCGTCGCCACCGTCGTAGCTATCGGTACCTAAATGGTCAAACATGGTGTCATCACCACTGCCCAGTTTAGCGGTATCATCGCCAGCACCTAGGTTTAGATAGTAATCTACGCTGCTACCGTTACTCCAGATAGTGTCGCCAAAACTGCTGTCGTTGCTGTTAAAGGTATTATCACCAAGTGTTCCCGTAAGGTGGACAAAGTCGATGCTACCATCCTTATCGAAGTCACGGGTGGCAACGTCTGTCACTAGATTTAAACTCATGTCGGAAAATTCAAGCACTTCAATATTAGTTAAAGTATCCGCACTGGTGCCAGCCAGGCTCACTGTCCAAGTATTGTCCAACTGTGAGATGCTGTAGTCGGCATACTTGCCAGTAAATTTGGCCGTGTCTACATAGGTGTTACCAAACACGTCATTGCCATCACCACCATCGATAGTGTTGGTGCCTTCATCCCCAGAAATGATGTCATCACCTTCGCCACCGTTGATAATATCGTCGCCAGCATCGCCATAAATTACATCGTTTAGCTCACTGCCAGTAAGAGTCTCGGCCTCAGTTGTGCCGCGAATTTCTGCCCAGTCGGGTATGCCATCGCCGTTAGCATCAGTGAAACTTCGAGCGCTTGCAAATGAAACGCTACGATCACTAAACTCTAACCTCTCAATACCGTGTAATGTGTCTATATCGCCACTGTTATCACTCGTTTTGACTTGCACCGTGACATAACCATCGGCATCAAAGGTGCTGCTGGTGGACCCTACACTGTCATAGTGTTGAATGGTGTGGTCACTCCACTTACCTATAAAGCGCGCAGTGTCTACGCGAGCGTTACCCCACGCATCGATGCCTTCAGCACCACCATAAATAGTGTCGTTACCTTCACCACCTTCAAAGTGGTCTCCGCCTGCACCGCCTGTGAGCTGGTCATTTCCAGCACCGCCGTTAAGGCTGTCTGTTAAGTCACTGCCGGTGATAACATCATCAAACTGAGAACCGTTGTAGTGACGTTCAATGACGTTACCGTTACTGTCTTTTTGTTCGTGAACATCAACACCAACACGAACCCAGCTGTCGTTAAAGCTTAGTGCCTCTATGCCGTATAAAGTGTCAGTGCCGGAGCCGCCTAACTCAGCAGTAAGTAGGTCTGTAACCCGTATTGCTTGGTATTGTTTACCATTTATGGTGGTATCTACTCGCGATATGGAGAACTGCTTTTGCAGCCCTTCAAAACGGGCAACGTCTTGACCCGCCAAGATTTCGTCGCTGTTTTGTAGATCTCCCCAGATGGTGTCATTACCAGTTCCACCGGTAAAGTGATCGTTGCCTTGGAGTCCAATGAGCGTGTCATCGCCAGCATTACCATTAATAGAGTCTCCAACAATGGTGCCTGTGAGGTCAATGTCACCAATTGCAGTACCATTGATCCAACTATTGGTGATGTTGCCGTTGCTGTCGTACTGCAGATTACGGTCTACTTCTAAGCCCATCCAGGACCCGCCAAAGTTTAGATACTCAACATTAACCATTAGGTTGACACCCTCACCGCCAAGTACTCCGCCAGGCATAAGGTCGGTGACTTGAGTGATGGTTTGGCCACTGGTTAGCGTGTCTAATAAAGTGTGATTGCCACTTGTATCTTGGCGCTGGATAGAGCCACCATCTGACACTCTAAATACCACAGTGTCATCGAGATCTCTTATAACTATTTCAGCACCTTGGAAGGTCATGCTATTGATGACATAGCGTGATTCGGCGCCACTAAAGTTAACGCCATCTTTACGTATGTGGCCAGAACCATCATTGGTTCCGTTGGAGCCGCCATTTATGTAGTCATTGCCGCCGCCTGGCCGAATATCATCGCCACCAGCCATGGCCCAGATGTTATCATCACCACCTTTAGCGTTAATGTAATTATTGGCATTCAGGAGTCGGCCTTCTAAATCCCCACCGTGCGCAGCATTACCGATAACATCAGCCATAGCCGTGCCCGAAATCTCTGACCAGTCTATAATTTCATCATTGTTCCAGTCATCCTCGCGACTGGTAATCAAAAGGTCTATTTGCTGGTCTTTGAAACTCAGTCTTTCTACACCCACTAATGTGTCGGTGCCAAAGCCTGCTGTACTAGCAATCTGGAATGCGCTTGTAGCCGTGTAACTTGCACCTAATTGAATGGCTGTTGGGTCTAATACAACCTCGCCATTAGTATCTAATAAAAGGCTCTTTCCGTCAGCGCCCAGGCCTACTTGGGTTTTAGTAATGGAGGCTTGAGCGCTTGAATACTGCCAGTACTCGGCTTGGTCCAGGTCACGCCAATTGTCACCACTAGTGCCGTTAGCTCCACCAATTAAAATGTCGTCGCCTTCTCCGCCATTGAGCCGGTCACCGCCAGCACCGCCGTAGAGGAGGTCATTGCCAGCGTAGCCGCGTATATCTTCGTTGTAATCATGGCCTATTAATACGTCACCTAGAGAAGTGCCTTTTAACCATGCATGTTGTAAGTTGCCATCTTTATCTAAGTTTTGTCCCTCATTAATTTCTAAACGCAGATGTGCACCTTCAAAGTTAATGGTTTCAATACCAATTAATAAATTGGTGCCTTCGCCGCCTAAGGCGCCTGAGGGGGTTTGGTCTTGCACTGTAGTATAACGATCGCCTAACTCTATTGTAGCAAGAGGCGTTTCTACTCCGTCACTATTAACCCGTAAGATTTGGCCATCGCCGAGTATTTTAAATACAACCGTGCTGCTTAAATCAACAACGTCTTCTGCGACTCCGGCAAATACGGTGGAATTTAAAATATAATTACTTTGGTTAGCGTTGAAACGAACTTCATCCTGATTATCCCCCCCCCAATTGTTGGTGCCTAAATTACTTCCACCATCAACAAAATCGTTACCAGCGCCTAGGCTAATCCAGTCGCCACCAGCCCCCGCATAAACATTATCATTACCACCTTCGGCGTTAATGTTGTTGTTGCGGGCTAGGAAGGTGGCGTCCTCTACGTCGCCGCCTTCTATGACAGAAAGAATTGAATCGTTAAAGTTGGATCCACGCACTTCTGTATGATCAATATTGCCGTCGCCGTCCCAGTCGTAGACTTGTGTTGTTACGCCTAGGTTGATACTTGAATTAGTGATAGATATCTGTTCTACACCAATGAGAATATCGCTGCCAAAGCCACCTTGTTCAGGACTAACAACATCATTCACTTGGTATGCAGAAGTTAATTGGTATTGAGAGCCAAGCTGCACTGTGTTGGGGTTAAACAGGATGTCATTATTGGCATCTAAGAGTAGGGTGTGTTTCGTTTGGTCGTAGCCCACGCGAACACCTTCAACGGTCAATCTGGCCCAGGTGGATACATCATACTCGGCACGGTCAAAATTACGCCACTCGTGAACACTATCACCGTTACCAGCGCCAATGATCAAGTCGTCACCTATGCCGCCACTGAGACGGTCGCCATTGTTAGCCCCAATAAGGGTGTCGTTACCGCCCATCCCTTGCAGGTTATTTCTTACATCCATGGCAGCGCCACCACTATCTACTTTAAAGCTTAATCGTTCGCTAAATGCAGACCCTTGTTGTTGTATTTCAACAAAAGTGACGCCATTGTCGTCCTGGGTGTGAGTGGATTCCGTAACTCCAGTTCGTAACTCCCCGTCAAGGAAATTAACACGGTCGATGCCAACGATGAGGTTGCTGCCTAAATCGCTACCAGTTTTTAAGATGTCAGTAATTAACAGCGCCTCTTGAGTATTTGCATCGTTCGAGTTGGCAAGTAACCACTTACCAGATCCATCTTTAGCTACACGGTAGTGGACATCAACGACCACGGACACCTGCTCAATAATAAAGCGGCTAGAGTCGTAGGTTCTTAAATCAACCTGATACCAGCTGTCGTCAGGCACAGCTGCACCAAGTTCTTCGCCTAGGTAAGTGTAGTCATTACCGATATTGACTTTAATCTCCACATTAAGCTGTTTCGATAAAATGATACTAGTGTCGTTGCCGGCACCGTCGCGAATTTCAATGTTGTCACGGTCGTCGCTGAGTAAGGCAGTGAATACGTCTTGATCAAGCACAAACGTATCGTCCAGTAACGAGCCGTTTAAACTAACACCTGAATTATCATCATTTTCCCAAAAATTCAAACGGTGGGATATGTCTATTTCCTCGGCCCAGTTGTTGAAGATCACTTGCTCAAAGTCTATCAAAATCTTGGTGCCATAACCGCCGTTAGTATCCGTAATTTGGTCTTGCATCAGTACGGCAGACTTTAAAGAATGTCCTGCAGTAACCGAGCCATCGGCTTGATAAAGCACAACTTTGCCGAATGAATCCCGAGCAACATCACTACGGTCATCGGCTAAACCGATATGCACGCGCTCAAAAGTAAATGAGGCCGATTCTGCACCTATCATAACAAGGTCTTGTAGCCATAAGTTCTCTACATAATTGCCATCATCGATGCCAATGTAAACACCGTCGGCGGTGGTGGGTCCAATGATGACGCCAGAAGCAGTGCCGTTATCTATAGCTGCTTGAATAATGGGGAGTTGGGTGGGTGCAAACAAAGAGTCGACGTCGGTACTCACAGTACGAATTCGAGCCACATCGCCATAATCTACAAACCAGCTGCTCATTTCACCGGCAATCCAATCATTACCGTCGGGAGTAATCCAGTCGACCTCTATAAGATAATTAATGCCTACACCGCCTAGGTCATCGGCCAATTTGTCACTAACCCGTGTGTATTTTTGGTTAGGGATGCCTACAAAATTAGCAAAAAATGATTCTGCGTTGGTAATGTGCCCACTGCTGTCTAATTCCCCGTAGGTAATGTTAAGGCGCTCAAATGGAAGGTCAAGAAATAAGTTATCCTGAAAAAAACCAGCCCCTTTGACGCTTTGTTGCGCTTCACCCATAAGATTAATGATGTCATTACCCGTGCCAAGGTGGACATTGTCTCGGGCATAAAAAGAAATATCTGCATTGTTGGCAAAGTTATCAGCCTGAGCTTGCAGGCTAGCAATGGGTGCGCTGTCCGCTACGGCGGCAATATTGGCGTCGGTAATCGCCGTGCCTGAGGCGACATAGAGCTTATCAGTAGATGTGAGAGTAATGTCGCCATCGGTACCAGTAAGGTTGGTGTTGTGATCGTCTTTCCCATCGTATTCTAAATCCAAACTCCAAAAGGTCATTATATTTGGATCAAAATTGTACTTTACGGAGGTGGCGTCATCAATCAAATTTATATCTGTGCGGGAATCGCTAGAGGTGACAGTAGTGCGTAGCGATGTTAAGTCACTTCCTACATCTTGAGTGACTACATCTGCAGGATCATACGGTGTTAGGTTAGGCTGAGCCAGTGGAAACAGTTGAACATTACTATGTACAGACCCAGACAACAAATCTAATATAGCGCTTTCCCCCGAAACCCTTCCCTTAAATATTTCTACGTCGTGTAATACGTCAACACCGGTGCCGTTGAGTGAGTCTGGTACAGCGTGGGCGACCTCCACATAGTAGTTGTCACTGTAATCGATCCAGACCGCGCCACGGTCCCAAATTTCACCAACTCCATTAAATAAATTCAACGAAGAGTCGGTCGCCAGGTAATCAGCGTAAGTAATAATTTCGTTGCCGGCTAACCCATGGGCGTTATTACCATCGTATATAGTCACACCCTCGGTACGGAATGTATCTAGGGTGATTTCTTCGCCAGCGTCACGTAGCTTGTTGTTATTAGCATCAATAAAATAACGTATTTCGTATTCACTGAGTTCTTTATTGGCGCTGTATATGTCTAATCCGTGGCCTGTGCTTATATAGTCGTTACCGTTGTTGTAATCCCACTTGGCTACAATCTCTTGCCCAACAAATACCGAACCTGTACTAATATCAACGGTGTCGTTGCCGCCTCGTATGGTTACGGAAATACCTTGGTATAGCCCAGGTGGCGTGCCAAAAGTAGTAATCATGACATCATTGATAGTGTCATCAAATAGACTGTCTTCAATAGCTGAAAAACCAAACCCTTGCCATTGACCAGGTTCTAGACTAGGGTTTAACGTCAGTGGAAATTTTAGCCCATCCCAAGACCCAGGTTGCTGAATCTCAACCTGTTCAAAATCATATAGCCGGTTTGTGCCTAGATCTAATGCACCCTCAAATAACGGGGTGTGCTCAATTACAACGTATTTTTTGCCTAATTCATTGTCGTAACCTTGAGTAAAGGCTAATTGTTCTAACGCCACACCTTTAATCATATAGACGTCGTCACCCTTGGAACTAGTACTCCACACTGTGTTAGTAGCTAACCCAAAGAGAGTATCGTCGCCCTCAGTTGCTGTGACCGTTCGATAGGAATCTGTGGTGAGATCAAAACCAAAATCTGACGTTGAGTGATAAGGGGTATAGCTATATTGATCTAAAATATCTTGAACGTATACGGTGTCTGTGATGTCAGCTGTTTCAATATTAAAGTGAGGGAATGCCGTTAAACTACCGTCGTACAAATTCACCCCTGGGTAATAACCATCTTGCAACTCAAGCGAGCTGGAAATACCCACTTTCAGGCGGGTTTTGTCGTTAAATTCTATCTCTTCAATGCCAATGAGAATGTCGCGTCCTTCACCCGAAGCACTAGTATCTGTGTCGGTAACGACTAGGGCAGACTGATAACTCGCATCTATCTGAGTGGCAGATTCTGCGAGCAAATTGTTATTTATATCAAGTTTCACCCATGTGTTTTCGATGGTGAATTGGCTTTTTAAACCATCATATCTGGCTTGGTCATGCCGATTGCCATTAGCGCCACCAATCAAGAGGTCGTTTCCTCCGCCACCATGAAGCACGTCCACGTATGCGCTGCCAATAAGGGTGTCGTGGCCTTTCTGACCTTGTAAGTATGAAAAGCCGTTGTTGATTATTTGGTCTAATCCACCATTAATGTTGAATTTAAAATGAGAAAATACGTCGTCGTTGCCGTCACTCGGATTGGCAGTGGTAGCATGTAGTTCAACTTCTCCAGTCATAATAGACAGGTCTATTGGGTTAGAGCTATAGATAGCTGTGTTTAAATAATCTGCGTCTGCTGTATTTTCCACCCATAGCTTCGCTGTAATAGAAGCACCTTCAGTTAAGCTTCCTAGTGGAATTACAGCTTTTAACTCTTGGTTATTGTTAGTGTATTCAAAAAATAAAGGGTTGGAGCCATAAACCAGTGCAGTAAACATCTCAGAGCTAATGGCTACTTCTGACCATGTGTCAGGCAGTGCTACAAGAATGTTACTATCTGCTGTGAGGGTATCATCAAAACGAGACCCCTCTTGCTTGTCGGCCAAGAGTGCATTGTTAATGCTGTCGCCAACATTGTCATATTGGTTTCTAAAGTCGGCGTCAGTCCAGAAGTCCCATGTTTCTGATCGGCTAGTGGTGCCTACTTCAAAATGGGTGTTGCCAGTTTCAAAATTTATGGCATGTATGCCAATTAAATAATCAGTGCCATCTCCACCCAGGACGTCACTAAGTAGATCCGTAACGCGAATGGCTGATTGATAGCCAACTTTATAACTGTCAGACCATTGAATTTCCCCATCACTTGTAAGTACAGGTATATTCGAGGAGTCAGTATTAATAGAGCCAGTGTCAATTATGTAACGACTAGCGGGGCCGGAAAATTGCGCTTCGTTATGGCTCCACTCATCGTCGTCACTGCCATCGAAGTTAGTAGGGCTGATGAAGATATCGTCACCAGAACCGCCAGTGAATTGAGTGCCATGTTCGAAACCAATAACGGTGTCGTTACCTGCGTTACCATTAATTCTGCCACTCGTGGTTAGATTGTCTAAGCTATTCTTTACGCCTGCGCTGGCATCGAAGATGCTGTCATAGTCGTTTAAATTGATCTCTACCTGAGGCGTGCCATCTCTATTGTTATCCCAAATTCTGGCATCAAGCTCCTTACGGTCATCGCTAAAAGACATCTGCTCTATGCCCAGTAGCAAGTCGATGCCTGCACCACCGAGGCTGTCACTGAGCACGTCGCGCACAACAAAACCGCCACTGTCGTAGCTGCCAACGGTGTGTTCGGTTCCATCTTGGGTGATTACTATGCCGTCAGAAAGTTTGGATAGATCATAGATGACAGCGCTACTTGAATCCCCTTCAACTTGGTATATGACGTCTCCGGCTTTAGTGGCCGCTACGTCATAACGGGAAAATATGTTGCTGAAGTTGGCGCTATCACCATGGCCTGAAGAAGCTCCGCCAATGATTAAGTCATTACCTACACCACCAGAAAAGTGGTTGTTTTCAGCGCTGCCCATTATCACGTCATTACCGGCACCCGCGTTGGCATATATATCCACGCTGCTTGGGTTATCTAATCTTGTGCTAGTGATCACGTCGTCAAGGTCTGTTCCATCAATCTGATAGTGGTCTAGGGCGTCCTGTTCGTTGGTGTAGGCATTGACTCGAATCTCTAGGTGGATGCTTGCATCACTAAAGTTAATGCGATCGATGTTAGTGACAAGATTGGTGCCGTAACCATTTAGAAGGTTGGAGTCTGTTACAAAAAAATACGATTGTGTTGATTGGTAGATAAAGGTCTGAGCACTGAAATTGATGCTCCAGAAATCTAACACTTGTGCCTCGGTCGCTTGGGTTACTTCAAAATTTTTAGCGCTTGCGCCAAAGTACATTGTGTCGGATTCTCCCACACTTACTGCGCCACCATCTACAAAGTCGTTACCCTTGCCTGGGCGAATTTCGTCACTTCCGCCGCCGGTGAAAATATAGTCATTGCCGTCGTCTGCTTCAACCCAGTTGTTAACATTTTCATCGTTCGCTAGGTTGGACTCTTCAGTATTTATAATGTCGTCAAATAGTGTGCCGCGGACGTGTATTTCACGTGTGTAGTTTTCGTCTATAGGAACCCAAGAGTTTTCATACACTTCTGCAGCGAGGTTGATACCGCCATCTTCAAAGTTGACCTGCTCTACGCCCATAAGCAAATTAATGCCGTTACCTTCAAACTGGTCAGGCATGAGGTCACGTACAACAAATATTTTGCTACTGGTGTCCGTAATCGAATGAGCCTTGCCATCTGCAGTAGTAATAATGCCACTGGAAACTTGGCTTAGGTCGTAAATGATATTCCCTTCGCTGTCCAGAACGGTATGGCCAGCTTGGTATTGCTCGATGGTGTAACGCGCCTGAAGGCCATTAAAGGAAACCTCGTCTTGGCCAAACCAGCGGTCCTCACCCAACGCTGGTGAGCCACCACCGATGATCATGTCATTGCCGGCACCGTCTTGCACGCGCGACCCCATGTCATCACCAATGAATACGTCGTCGCCTTGCTTGCCGTTGAACTCCATGCGCCATAGGTCTTCGGCAGTTCGATCTGCCATCACATCTGCAGCAATCACGGTATCATTAAATTGTGTACCTTCTACTCGCAGTTCTTCAGCAGTTAAGGATGCAAACCTGTCCCCCTGAGGATTAGCATCCCACGCTTCAACACTAATATTAAGCCACACTTGGTCGTCTTCAAAATTAATGCGGTCAACGTTGGTCAGTAGGGTAGATCCATTGCCAAAATTAGGGCTAAGGTCGTTGACAAAGAAGTACTGTTGGTCGGCGCTGTAAGTTAGGCCAGAGGTGTCGGAAGCTGAAAAATTTTCAACCCAAAAGGCTTCTACCTCTACTTTGCTGGCTAATTTAATGTCGTAGCGTTTGGCGCTGCCACTAAAGCGCACTTCATCGACGTCTTCCCAGCGATTATTATAATGGCTACCTGATGCTCCGCCGTCGACATAGTCATTGCCAGTACCAGAATTGATGCGGTCACCACCAGCGCCAGCTATGACTATGTCGTTGCCACCCTGGCTATTAATTTGATCATAGCCATCTGTGCCTGTAATTTGGTCGCCAAATAGAGAACCGTTATAGTTGGTTCCTGCGGGCCCACCGCCCACATGCCTGTCTATAGATCGTACTTCAGTTTCTAGAAGTATACCCTTGTCACCAAAAGCGATATGCTGCACATGGGCTAATACGTCAATTCCGTCATCACCCTTAAGGTCATTAACAATGGCATATTCGCCAGCTTTTATTGGTGCGTCTTTTAAACCTAAGTTAGTAACTAACTGACTGAAAGTGGCTGACTCAGTACTGCTGTCGCTTGGCCTGACCTCTGTCCACCAAGAGCTAATAAGTGTGCCATCGTTGAAGGCTGTTTCGTTGCCGGCATCTGTGGCAAGGGTGATTTGTTTAAGTTGGTAGTTATCCGCGTTTTTGGCGTAACTAACTTCGTTGTTATTGTTCCATGTGTGCTGGGTTTGGTTGCCACTTAAGCCGCCATCCATAAAGTCATTACCTTCACCGCCTTCCATGCGGTCTCCGGATGAATAGTTTTCTTTGTCAAAAATGTCGAGCAGTACAACGCCAGTTAGGGGTGTATCTACGCCATCCACATTTAAGGTGGTGTCGTGTTGGACCCATAGGTCTATGTTAAGTCCAGTTGTTTTATACACACTGACTAGGTTTACAAAATCACCCACGCTGCCTGCTACTGCCAGAGCACTGGTAGCATCAGATACATTGCCAGGACCGTTGACATTAAAGGTAATGGTTGTTGCAGTAGTTAAGTCTACCTTTAGGTTGCGAGCGGTTTGTGCATTGTTGGAATCAACGCCAATAAATGCAGATTCTGGAATTTCCCCGAGACTTATTGTAAAGCTTGTAGAGGTGCCGTCATTGGTATTAGGCATCTGTCGGCTTTGTGGATTGCCTCCTCCGGCGATGATGCTCGATGTGGCTATGCTGCTGACATCGCCTAAGATAATATCGTTACCAGCTCCACCTTTGAGCCGGTCTTGTTGATCGGTGCCTTGAATGAGGTCGTCTGCTATGCCTCCTTCAATGGAAAATGCACGCCGGGGGTCATTACCCTCTCCGTCTTGCCACATCCACACGCTTTCTCGTTGATCTAGAAAAATCTCAACTCTATTTTCATCTGTACCAAAAGTAATGCGGCCGATATTAAATAAGATGTCGCTGCTGTCATTCTCCCCGCTACTTAGGTCGGTGCGGGTGACAGTTACGCTCTTGTCGGCGTTGATAATAATATTGAACGCTTTGACCTGCTCACCGGTGCTGCGGTTTAACACGTATAGATTTTCGGAATAAGAAACCGTATCAAGGTCTTGCGACCACTGGCCAGAGGTGCCTTTGCCAGCACCATTAATAAGGTCGTTACCTAGACTTCCTTCAATAAGGTCCCCAAAAGCGCTGCCGGCAATGGCATTGTCGCCATCTGTACCTGTAATATGTAAACCGTTGCCATAGGGGCTATCTGTTACGTCAGAAGATGACACAGTAGGTGCGGCGGGATCATAGATGCTGGCCATGAGGTATTCCTTTCTTGTACATTTTTCTGACTCCTAGCGAGCAACTATCACTCGTCAGGGCAGAAATAAATTTATCTAAGTATCATCTCATAAAAAAACTAGGAATAGTTCCTGGTTTTCATCTATTTGTCTAGCAAGGGGCCTAAGAAGCGCCCAGTATGCGATGCTGGATTGGCTGCCACATCTTCTGGGGTGCCGGTCGCAATAATCTGACCGCCCTTATTGCCACCTTCTGGGCCTAAGTCCACAACCCAGTCTGCAGTTTTGATAACATCTAGGTTATGTTCAATGACCACAACGGTGTTGCCGTGATCGCGCAGACGATGCAGAACTACTAACAGCTGCTGTATATCGGCGAAATGCAGGCCAGTGGTAGGTTCATCTAAGATGTATAACGTTTGGCCTGTATCCCGCTTGGATAGCTCGCGAGAGAGCTTAACCCGCTGGGCTTCACCACCGGAAAGAGTGGTGGCATTTTGACCTAGGCAAATGTAACTTAAGCCCACATCCATTAGGGTTTTTAAACGCCTATGGATCATAGGTACGGCGGCAAAAAAATCGACTGCAGTTTCTACAGTCATGCCAAGTACTTCAGTAATGTTTTTACCTTTGTACTGTACTTCT
>Ga0138260_10371919_pt1 | contig 17817 bp, 12 predicted proteins | sample RNAB_220151111_FD_105235 | JGI IMG/M metagenome (GOLD analysis project Ga0138260, IMG submission 105235) | Metatranscriptomics of polar marine prokaryotic and eukaryotic communities from Palmer Station, Antarctica after 24hr light incubation -... | ecosystem: Environmental > Aquatic > Marine >... | reverse complement strand
CTGAAGCAAGACCTTACATGGAAGCTACATGCTATTGAGGATGAACTTGAACCAAGTCTGGGATCTGTATGTGTACTGAAGGGTACTAAGGAAGTCGATAAGATTGTCAAGAAGAACGGTGACTACTACAAAGCAATCACTGATTGGTATGACTTGGAGCCTGCAACCAAGGCTTCTAATGGCTTCATCGCTGGACCCTTCTCTCGTATTGAGTTCTCTGAGGTACGCTTAGGTCAACTTATACTTGTAAAGAAGTATCTATCTGACATTGGCTGGAAGCCTGATGACTGGACGTTCAAGAAGGTAGCAGGTAAGTGGATCAAGATGTCACCAAAGCTCACAGACAGCTCCTTAGAGCCTCTGGGTATCGTTGGTAGTATGATCAGCGACTACTACATGCTACGTCAAAGGTTATCTATGGTTGATAACTGGATTGAGATGGTTGCACGTTGGGGTGATGGTCGTTTACATGGTGATATGTTTACTATAGGTACTCCATCCTTCCGTTGCAGACACAGAGGTATCGTTAACATTCCGGGAGTACACTCTCAGTATGGTAAGGAACTACGATCACTGTTGACCTGTGAACGTGGGACTAGACTTGTAGGTGCTGACTCAGCTGGTAACCAATTCAGAGGACTTGCACACTACATGGGTGATGATGAGTTCACAGCTTCTGTTGTAGTTGGTCAGGAATCTGATGGTACTGATGCTCACTCACGTAACGCTGCTATACTTGGGGTATCTAGATCAGTGGCTAAGTCATTCATTTATGCCTATCTCTTTGGAGCAGGTATGTCTAAGCTTGGCGAGGTAGTAACAGGACTGAAGTCACCTAAGGCTGGTAAGATTGCAGATGCTAAGTTCAAAGCAGCATTCCCAAAGCTTAAGGAACTGAAGGATCAACTTCTATCCGAGTACAACACTAACAAGATGAAGACAGGTATTGGTTTCATAATTGGAGCTGATGGAAGACGAGTAATTGTAGGTTCAGAACATCAGCTACTAAACTACTTACTTCAAACACTGGAAGGGATTACATGCAAGACTGCACTTGTATTCCAGTATAAGAAGATTAAAGAATTAGGTATCAAAGGTACGTATCCGATCTTGTTCTATCATGACGAGACTGCTTGGGTTACACCTACTAAACATGCTGAAGCCGTATTAGATATCTCTGTAGCTGGATTCCGTGAGGGTCCAAAGTCTGTAGGGGTTACCTGTATGGATGGAGATGGGAAGATCGGTATTAATTATGCAGAGATCCATTAGTAACTTATGTATTAAATGTTATGCAATATTAGTTGTTGGTGTGAATGTGCAGGAAAAAGCCATAGCTAGGTCCGACTATAAGTGTAAGTCTTGTAGGTCAGTTGTAGATAGGGAGGCACACTACCGAAGTAGGGTAGGTACCCCTGAAGCTAAGGCTAAAGAACTGGCAAGACAACTTAAATGGAAGAAGGATAACCCCGGATATGTATGTCACATAAACAACATAAGGTACGTGAATAAGAAACAGAGAATGCCCTCATGGGCAGACCCTAAAGCTATACGAAAGATATACGAAGACTGCGCAGCTCTTAACGAGAAGCATGGCCCTCGGTCATATCATGTAGATCACATAATCCCCTTGCAGGGTAAAACTGTATCGGGATTGCATGTGGAGAATAACTTACAGATCCTAAAGGCATCTGATAATCTAGCAAAGAGTAATAACTATGTTCAACAATAACGATGCAGTCTTTGAGATGTTCAATAAGAGCTGTATGGAAGAAGAGATGGAGTATGATAAGTGTTTCATCGATGCTGACTCAATCATCTTTCGTATCGCAGTGACAACGGACTCAATCACACAGGCAAAGTCATACTTTGATAAGGCACTTGATGCCATCATGCGTGACACTGGGAGTATCAAAGGTTACGTAGCTGTAAAAGGTAAAGGTAACTTCAGGTATGGTATCTCTGAAGACTACAAAGGTAACCGTAGTAAGACACCTATGGATCCTAAAGTTAAGGAAAGACGAGAGGCAGTGACAGAGTACGCATGGGAGACTGGATGTTTTAAGTCTGATAACTGTGAGGCAGATGATATTGTATCCATATGGGCACAGGAAGCTTATGAAGCAGGTGACCACTATGTGATTGCTCACATTGATAAGGACATTGATATGGTTCCGGGTTGGCACTATAACTTCAATAAGAAGACTCAGTACTTCATTGATGGTGATGAAGGTCACTATAAGATGTGCATACAGATGCTAACAGGTGACAGTACGGATAATATTCATGGACTTAAAGGTATCGGTCCTAAGAAGGCTGAGAAGATATTAAAAGATGTACCGACAAAAGATATGCTGGAGACTGTTGCTAATGCATGGCGTGATCACCATCCTCGTGAGTGGAAGGAGAAGTTAGAGACTTGTTGGAACCTGCTGTACATGCGTAGGGATTGGAATGGTTTTAAGAGATTAACTATTGAAGAGGTGTTTGATGATAACAACTAATCCACTAGGACACTGGTCTTATGATGGAGAACCCTTCGAGGTTGATGATTACTTCGGATTCGTGTACCTTATAACTGTGAATGTACCTGATGGAAACCCTATCAGATACATAGGTAAGAAGCAGTTCCACTCTTATAAGAAGACTAAACGAGACAAGGAGTCTAATTGGAAGAAGTACAGCAGTTCCTCTAAGCACATTAATGAACTCATAAAGGGTGGCTCTGAGCTTACCTTCGAGATCATTCAATTGTTTGCAACCAGAGGTGGACTATCAGCAGCAGAATGTAAAGTTCAATGGTACTTAGATGTACTTACGGAGAAATGTCCCGAAGGGATCCCTTTATACCTGAACCGTCAGATCGGTGCAGTTAAATTCATACCTAAAGAAGCAATATCAGATGAAACAAAAGACAGACTCAACGAAATCTATAGAACCGGAAGAGTACTTATCGAAGCCAAAGGAGAAGAAGCAGCAGAGACTTGATTACAAGATCAAAGCTAGCACAAGACGTCTAGACACTAAGACTTATAAAGAAGACAGGTGGAACTAATGACTGAATCATTCACCAAACACTACCCTTGCAACCACTGTGGGTCATCAGATGCAGTAGCCCTGTGGTCCAATGGACGAGGTAAGTGCTTTGCATGTGACAAGCCTGCATTCTTAGACCAATATGATGACACAGTTAAGTCAAAGTTTAACCCAAGTAACCGACAACAGGATTATGATATGAGTGGCGAATCACTCCAAGACATCAGTAACTACGACACAGCAGGTGTTCGTGAACGTAACCTAACCAAGACAGCATGTGCAGTGTATGATATGAAGGTGGCTTATGATGCCTCTGGAGCTATCACTACACACTACTACCCCTATACAGTTAAAGGTAAAGTAGTAGCATGTAAGAAGCGTACACTACCAAAAGAGTTCCGAGTAGTTGGTGAGTTGAAGCATAAGGATCTTGAGCTGTTTGGTCAGTCTAAGTTCCAGCCGGGTGGCTTGAAGGTAATCATAACTGAAGGTGAACTGGATGCAATAGCGGTACAGCAGTCTATGCTTAACAAGTATAAGCGTACGTACCCTGTGGTATCCCTGCCATCCTCAAGTAACATGAAGATCCTTGTGGCTAACAGAGAATGGTTGAGGTCGTTTAACGAAGTCATACTGATGTTCGATCAAGATGAGGCTGGTGAGAAAGCAGTAGGTGAAGCAGCTAAGATCATTGGTTGGGATAAGACATTGGTAGCCACGCTGAGTGCTAATGACCCATGTGACTCTACTCCTGAAGAAATCATGTCTGCTGTCTTCAATGCACGTAAGTATACCCCTGCCTCTATTGTACGAGGTGAAGCTATCTGGGATGCATACATTGCACGTAAGGATGTGCAGTCAGTGCCATACCCTAAGTGTCTCCAAGGACTCAATGATAAGCTTGACGGTATGCGTAAGGGTGAGATAGTGTTGTTCACCTCAGGTACTGGCTCAGGTAAATCAACTATGATCAAAGAGATTGTATTGGAGATCGAGGAACAGACCGAAGACAGCATTGGTATGGTATCTCTCGAGGAGTCCATAGGGGATTCTGCAGAGAAGTTCATTAAGATGTTTGCACCTAAGGATCCTACTCCTGAGCAAGAACGTAAAGCTTACGAGAAAGTCTTTGGTAATGAAAGGTTGATACTACTTGACCACAACGGTGCAGTCTCTGACTCCAGTCTAATCGACCAGATCGAGAACTTGTGTCTGTTAGGTTGTGAGTACATCATCTTAGATCATATAACAATAGCAGTATCTGAAGGAGCCGGAGGTAAGACTGGTAACGAAGCTATCGATGCAATTATGTCTGACCTACTCAAGGTGGTTAAGAAACATAATGTATGGTTAGGTTTAATCAGTCACCTGAGGAAGTCTCAGAATGGTAAATCATTTGAAGAGGGTTACCTATCCTCGATAGATGACATAAAGGGTTCAGGCTCGATCAAACAGATCAGCTTTGATATAATTACATTCTCACGCAACTTAGTGGCAGAAGATGAAGATGAACGGAATACAATCAAACTCAGAGTACTTAAGTCCAGATTTACAGGACGCACTGGAGACTGTGGCTCAGCATACTATGACACAGGAACTGGAAGACTCAAAGGACAAGAGGACTTCCTCGACTACACTGGATAACTCCCTTGGTGTAGAGCTGATAACTGCTTATATAAAGGAGAGATGTGAGGGTAATACCTTCCGTGGTAGACCCCCTGAGGGAGCCAGATTGGTGTCTTCAATGATCCCATATGGTTACACGTACGAGAAGCTCACTGTAAGGGCCGTAGCAGGGGCTGTGGCAGCTTATCAGAAGTCCCGAAGGTCAACGTCAGCACCCTTTAAACTAACCGTCACATCGACTGTAATAGGCTTACAGGTGCTGTCTGCTTTAGGTGTACTAAACACTAACCATCAGGAGATCTTAGCTGTTGGTGATCTATACTTAGAAGCATTCCTTCAACTGGGTTATATACACATTGAAAGAGAGTACTCAGGGTACAGAGCACCTTACATAATTCAACTGATGGACACATGGTCGGAGCTTGGAGACCTCCCACCGGAGTACGAGAGGGAGACACTGATTGGTACCTCCTTCACACCACCTAAAGACATTACATCACTACGTAATGAGTTCACCAAACGTCCATACATAAAGCGAATGAGTTCAGAGGAGGACTTTAAGCAGCTTATAGGAGCACCATTTATCACTGCTCTTAACAAGCTACAACAAACCCCTTGGAAACTCAACAGTACATTGGCTAAAGCCTTGGAGACTAACCTCGGATTGTTCATAGATCTTGAGGACCAGTCAATCAAAGCTAAGTCAAAGGCTATTGAGATGAAGTTTGTCATTGCAAAGATACATGCGGTAGGGTCTAACGACTTCTACCAAATGGTTGAGTGTGACTACCGAGGTCGTGTGTACTACACCGAACCCTTCTTGAACTTCCAAGGGTCTGATGTATCTAAAGGACTCTTTGAGTTTGCAGATTCTAAGGCTATGGATACTGCAGGGTACCGGTGGTTGTGCATACATACAGCTTGTTCTTATAACCAATCATATGAAATAGAGGAACTACCAACATGGGCAACAGCGGACTATCAAACCTATCTGCAAGACGAAGGGCTATCTACTATATCCGTGGACAAGATGACATTAAAGGACAGAGAACTGTGGACCCTAAACAACCTCGACTGGATCAACCAATTAGCGGATGGACAGAGCTTCAGAACAGAAGCAGAAAAGCCCGTTAGTTTCCTTGCATGTTGCTTGGACGTCAGTGGGTATAACAAAGCTAGGGCTAATCGTACTGTACATATGAGTCGATTACCTATACCTGTTGATGGGAGTAACAATGGATGGCAACATCTGGCAGCTATATCTAAAGACAAACAAGCTGGTGAACTGGTGTCTCTTGTACCAAGTGAGATACAGAAGGACTTCTATGTCCAAGTTGCCAAGCGTCTAATAGACAGGATGCCTGACTGGTTTAATGAACGGAAGATACCAATGAAAGCTATCCGTAAAGGTATAGCAAAGCGTGGTTCTATGACAAGGGCATACTCAGCAGGTCAGAAAAAGATTGGTGCTAACATGTACTATGACTGCAAGGTAGAAGGCTATGACAAGAAGTACAATATCACAGAAGATGACTGTACCCCTCTTTCAAAGCAACTGATACTGGCAATCAATGACACCTGCGTAGGTCCCTTAAAGACCATGAAGTTTATTCAGAAGATGACAGACCACATACTCTCAACAGGTGAGACATGTACACAATGGACAACTCCCTCGGGATTCCCAGTGTTATATGAAGTGTGGCGTCAGAAGAACATCACTGTCAGAAGCACCATACGTGGACTAGGTCAGATAGGTCACAGCATTAAGGTACCATACATCACACCAAGCGGTGACTTGATACCATGCAGGAGATCCTTTGCATCTGGATGTAGCCCTAACTTCGTTCACTCAATGGACGCAGCTCACATGGCTAAAGTTATCCAGAGCTTTAATGGAGACTTCGGTGCTATACATGATTCATTCTCGACTCATGCATGTGATGTGAATAAACTAATAGACCACACCAAGTGGCAGTTCGCTATGATCTACAACAGTGAGAACTTCTTCACAGTAATAGAGAACATGCTACTAGAGACCCGAGAGGGTTATACACTTAAACAACCAGAGCTGGGGGCCTTAGATATATCTGAGATCCTGTCGTCTGATTACTTCTTTTGTTAAGGAAACTATATGAACAACGTAACACAATTCCCAGACAAGTATGTGGCGGAGAACAATATGCTACAAGAATTGAATGAACTAATAGCCAAGTACAATGGTGAGATGACCAACGTGGCAATGCTGGGGTGCTTACAAGCATCTTCTAACTTTGTCTTCCTGTCTATTGCAGAGACAGCTATCTATGACGAGGACAAAGAATAATGTATAACATATTTGAAGAACTAGAAGAGAAGGTAGTTGACTGGGCTCACATCAAAGGTATCCTTGGGGATCTCGTTGGTGATCATGACCTGAGGGAACGTAAGTTGAAACAACTAGGTAAGTTTGAAGAGGAGTCTGTGGAGTTCATGGAAGCAGTGTACTCTAAGGACATTGATAAGGTACGTGATGAACTTGGTGATGTGTTAGTCACCCTGACAGTTCAGGCAAACCTTTGGGGTCTGTCACTCACAGAGTGTATGGACGAAGCATATAATAAAATAGCTGTACGCACAGGTCGTATGGTAGACGGAGTATTTGTTAAAGATGAGTAATGATAAAGTATCACACAATATAGTACCCGGTATTGACGACATGGAGTACGTTGAGATGTTTAATCTTGACCCATCCCTTGCGTACACACCGGAGATCAACGAAGCAATCTTGAGTAAGGTCTGGGAACAGAACTACTCAGGTGCAGTTGCTGAGGGTCTGTCAGAAGAAGAAGCTATGGCTCATGCAGAGGCACAGCGAACTGCAGGTCGTAACACAGTGATCAGTGCACTTGCAGACAAGCAATAAAATAACCCCCAAGTATACGTAATGTATACCTGAGGGTAATGCCCCATTGGAATCCTTAATTGGACTCTGGTGGGGCTTCTTTTTTTATTATCTATTGTTATTAGTTAAAGTCAAATGACTTGAGTGCATCCATGTGATACTGGAACACTGGGTTGTTACCTAGTATCTTACTGAGCTTTGCCCTGCGATCCTTAGCCTCATTAGCTACATTGTACATACTCTGGAGACTGTACTTCATACTAGGTGTTAGTACTTTGAACAACTCACGAGCCTGTAGGTTAGTCACCATGTGACCCTGTGTGGGTAAGTTACGCTTTTCCTTCTTAGACAGAGCCTCAAAGCGGTCAGTGGTATCCCTGAGGATACTAAGAACCATCTTCTGCTCAGCACTTAGTGGATCAGTACTACCATTACGAGGTAACAACCAGTACGATTTCTCAATCATGAACTGAGCTTGAGCAGCGTTGCTTACAAGACCCTTAGGATCCTGCTTAGCCATCGTGTTAAGCTTAGTGGCACCACGCTTGTATGCGTTGTTAGCACCTTCAGCCATCTCGGTCATCAAGTCATACTTAAGTGTCACATCAACCCAAGCTTTGTTAACAGTATCAACAAGAGGTTTGAAAGAACCAAGGTCACCAATGATAGCATCATAAATAGTAGTTACATATGGAGTCTCTGAACCAGAGTCACGCTGTAGATTACGATAGTTAACCCCCGACAATGCGTTAGCAATAGCAGCACCATCATTACTGATGATAGCCTGAGGTAGGATGCTCTGTGAAGCTTTATAGCCACCGTCAGCAGTCTTACCTAGTGCACCTAACTCTGCGCTGGAGGCTTGATACTTGTTCCTTGTGATACGAGTGTTGCCAAGTACAGATGGGTTAGCCTTACTAGGGTCACCATACACGTACTCACCGACAGGCTTCACATACTTCTCACGGATCTGAGAGATAACAGGGGCACCGTCTTGAGGTACGTAGTCTACTGTGTTGATAGATGTCCAAGTACCAGTTGGTTTCTTGAATCTCAATGGTTCATCAGCAAGCATAGCAAGATCAGTCACACCCTTAAGGCTCTTACTAAATGTATTAACAGCAGAACCCAGAGTTTCCTCAAGGTTATGTGCAAGTATCACATGAAGCATACGAGACATCTTGGGTACACCACCATCCATATCAGCAGCCATATCAGTCAAACCTTTAGAGGCTGTAACTGTATTCATCATAGCTGATAACATACTTTTGATCGACTGCCCATAAGGTAGTGTCATAAGAGGTGGCTTCAAGAACTCATCTGATTGTGCAATAGCAAGAGCAAGGATGTCCTCAATCTGAGGTAAGTCTTCGATAGTCATACCGAACTCATTCCTGAACTCCATAGAGTCCACGAGATGTGGTAGTGTCTTGTTCATACTATCTGCAAGTACAGCACGTAGGTTACCTTCAACCCCATCGTACATAGCAAGAACCTTTGAGGGATCCTGACGTAGTACTCCAATGCGGTACATGACATCAGTTAAGCCTAGCTGAGTTGTCATACTGGCAAGTCCGTTAGATATACCATCCACTTCAACAGGTCGCATAGAAGAAGCAAAGCTTCCACCACGTTCAACTGCATCCATGTAACGACCAAGCTCAATAGCTTCTTCAATCAAGTTAATGGTTTCATTAGGGTGCTCAAATGCTTCTTCCATAAACCGAGTAACTTCAGAGTCAGCTTGGAACTCACCAACTGTAGCCATAACGCCACCAACACCTTTGATCTGATTGTCAGCTTGTTCCATCTGCAATAGTGCATTAGCTGTAGCATCAACATTGTAGTTATCAAGGATACCCTTAAGCTTACGACCAACACTTGCGATAGACATGAGCTTGTCATCTTTCATAGCTATGCGCTTACGCATGTTACGAATCATCTGCTCAGGTACAAGGTTGTGTTCAGCAAACAAGTGTGAACCCCAAGTTACAATCATAGCGTACTCAGCATTAGAGTTGCTTCCGGGTTTGATCTGATACTGAGTACCACTCCCGTACAACTGTCTGGCTAGCTTATGAGTCTGCATGTTCATCTTCTGTGCGCTATAGCCCAGACGAGAAGTACCAGTCTGTATATAGTTGGTGAAGCTGATTGGATCATTCCTGAACTCTGCAATATCCTGCAACATCTCAAGAGCCTGTGCAGCCTTACGCTCATACATCCTCTTCTTCCACGATGGTGTGGCAGATTCAGCAGCAAAGGATCTTAGGATCTCTGCTTTCTCTGTCAACTGTGCAACCTTAGGGTGGTTTGGATTGAGACCAGAGGCCTCCAGCATAAGTATGTCAGCTCTGTAGATAGCATTGCGAGATGCATTGTTAATCTTATCAGCAGCTTTCTGACCTATACCAAGCATCTCAGCAGCCTTACCTTTAACTTTGATAACACCATCAGTCATCGTCATCTCAGCAGCGGCTTTCATACCCATAAGGCTCATGAATAAACCAGACTTGAGTCGTGCAGCAGAGATCACATGACGAACCTTAGATACGTTCTCACGTACCTCAACCTCTGGGGTACGCTTACCACGCTGCTTAGGATCCTCGTAGTGCTTACCAGTCTTCTCCTTAGTCTTTGAGTACTTAGTTGTAGGCTTTGGATCATTGGTCACCTGAGGTCTTGCATACACCTTAGGTGGCATGAGATCCTTCTTAGTATTCTCCAACATCTTACGACCTAACGGGGTAATGAGGTACTCACCACGAGTCTTACCATTACCAGTCTGCACTTGAACAGATTGATACATCATAGGATTACCCAGTGAGTATATCTGCTTAGCCCACATACCTAACTTCTCATAAGCTTCTTTGGTCAACTCATTAGTTGGATCGAGGTGCGCATCAGGCACAGTGTCCATACCTTGGTCACGTACTTGTTGCAGCTTCAACCATTCCTGAGATAAGGTACGACCAATCTGTGCCTCAGAGACACCAGACTGTAAGTCGGTAGGTGACAGACCAGCTATATCAGAGATGTCGTCCTTGCTGAAGTTATCAATCAGATCCTGAGGAATCATAGATTCATCTTCAGTCTGCTTGCTTAGTATAGATTCCATCAAAGTCATGCCAAGTATCTGGAGATCCGGAAGGACTTCCATTACCCTGCTGTCTCCTGTGAACCTGACAGCATTCATATGCCCAAAGAGTTCCGCAGAGTTGAGTGGCTTCTTATGTTCCTTGTCAACGTAAACACGCATGTCTAGTTCATCATCAAGTGCAGAGACATCTTGAGCAGGTGCACTTTCAACACCCATCATGCTCTTAACTGATTCCATCTTCTTAGCTTCATCAAAAGGAATACTAAGGGAGTCTGTCCTTTGCAGTCGCTTGACAGCCCATATAAGGTAAGGGGCTGCATCAGGTCCAGCAATGTTATAAATATCCTTAGGTCCGAAGTCGCCAAGGCTTGTGCCATGCAGCTGCTGTAATGCCTGAGAAGCTTCAATGTCCTTCTGTTGTTCCTCTTTGGCTGCAGAGACCTCAGCAGTATCTGCCTCAGCCTCCATTGCTATCTGACCTACAGTGGGTGTTACATCTAGTGATGTAGTGTAAGGGTCCCTAGCTTCAGGCTCTACGATAGCTGGCAATTGCTGACCATCATTAGGTAAGTCTAAGCCGTCCATGATAACACTGAGTGCTACTTCCCTTGAATCCGCTGCTGCTTCATCTGTTGTTACTTTTCCTGATGTAAAATTACTCTTAGCCATTGGCTACTCCTCCTTTCCCCACTGATAATTTATAATCCTATGCTTGTACGATGCAATGAAAGGTAGGCTTCCGTAGAAGTTCTTCATAAACTTATCACCATCACTCTCTATTGCCCCAGATATCATTCCATATCCACGACCAACAGTACCTGTAGCTGCAGCTTCACCTGCAATGTTGTCCCAGACGAACTCACCCGGACCATGACTGCTACTTCCATACAGAGGGAAGAGTAAGTTACTCCCGATTACCCGCTCTGTGGTTCCTAATAACCCACTTGAGTACACAGCTCTTTGAATCTTCTGTGCGTCAGTTAGGTAGGGCGATGATTCACCATACTTAAGTTCATCTTTGATACCTTGGGAGATGAATGCTAATGCAAGCATACTACCCATAGCTGCAAAGGTTCCATAAGTTAAACCCTTAGAACTCTTACCTTTCACCTGATCCCACAACATAGGCAGCTGGTTAGCTGTGAATGTAGATGTGAAACCATTGAACTGGGTAAGTAATGCAAAGCGAGGGTCACTGTAGAACAGTGGTCTGTTTAGTGCATTAGGTAGGGGTATTGCTTGGTTGACAAAGTTAGCAGCTCCGTTAAGGAACTCACGTTTGTATATGATGGATTCATCAGCTGTCAATGTTCCACCAGCCTTAAGCTTGTTAGCTATAGGGCCTATGTTGTGTAGTGATATACCAAGTTCCCTCAGCATATGCTTAGCTTCAGAAACACCCACGGTATCCGGCTGACCCATCTTAGATTCAATCAAGTCAAGCTTCTCTATGAGGAAGTCGTTAAAGAACGACAGTCGCATCATACGGTGCATGTCTTGTTGATCGTGTAAGAAGTTAGCCTTGAAGAATGCATCAGTCACACCACGAGTCATCTCGTTAGTTTCCTGTACACCTGTTGTGGTTGCAGCTCCGGTCTCTTGAGACTTAAAGCCAGTCTCCTTCAGCATGGTCTTCATGTTTGTATAGTACACATAGCGAGGATCTGCCTCACCTCGTGACCTCACACTTGCTATCTTCTTATCAAGGAATGTTTCAAGACTCTCACGAGGCTTTGCAACCCTTGCCGTTACAGCTAGGTTACGCATCCATGCACCAACAGCACTACCAAAGAGGTAACCCTGTGTTGCTGAGTTCTGTACAAGAACATCTCTTGAGACTCCCATAGGAATCATAGCCATCTCTGGCATAGAAGAGAATGCAGCGTTAGACAAACCCTGAAGTGTTGTCAATAGTGTCAAGTACTTCTGACCCTGCTTAACAGTCTCATTGTTTATCCGCTTGTAGTTACCAGACTCTGCATTGAGTACGTTACGTAGATCATATGCGATCTTCTTCAACATCTTCTCAGCAGCCTCAGGAGACATAGTCTCAAGTAGTTCAGTACGTACGTCACCCATCATCTTATTAAGATACTTGGAGTCCTTACCTATGAACTTACGATGTGCTTGGAACCTTGCAGCCTCACGAGAAGCATCACCCATGTTCTTGAAGATGTTCTGCTCTAAGAACTTATCAAACTCAGGTCGGTCTGAGATATGCATCTGACGTATCTTCTGTGAAGATGGAGAGACTCCACCTTTTGTGATATCAAATGCTTCACCAAGTGTAGCAACACCTTCAGTATTCACGATAGCCTCAGTAAGGTTAACAGCATCAGACTGGGACATACCATATGAGGATACCAATGCTTTAACAAAGGCATCCTTGTTGCTGGCTATGTACTCTGTCCTGAAGCCCTTATGACGATAAGCCCAGTTAGCAAGACGCTCAGTTGGTTTCTCATTGTCGTAAGCCTTAGCCTTGTTGTTATCATTAAGGAGTCTCTCACTTAACGTGGTGAACTCAGTGTGTAACTTAAGGAGTGCTTCTTTATTAGCTTTAACTTCAGGTGATGCATTGTTCCAATCAAACGGCTTGTTAGCGTCAGTGGATGGCTCAATCACTTCCCTGTAGAACTTAGTAGTTAATGTACTGACATAGTCTGAACGACCCAGAGAACTCTTACCTAAAGGTACATCAAAGGAAGCTTCAATAGACTCCTGATCCCTCAGTATAGAGTTGTAGGCAGCTACTGTTAGTTGCTGTTCCTGTATCATACCCGGGCCACTGAATACCTTATGACGTACTGAGCCTAGCATGTCAGCTATCTTGACAAGAGTCTTTGACTTACCCTTGGCTGCTGAGAATGCCTGTGCCAGTGAACCTTTAAGGGCTACCATAGGATTCATTGTGAAAGCTTTGATGTGTTCCAGTGTAGTACTCGGGGCTTCGTGTGCGTCTGCAAGAGCACCCATAACATCTTCTGGTTCTGATCTGTACGTGAATCCAGACCCAACCTTATCACCACCGTGGTTCTCTGCAGCAAGTTCATCTGTTGATCTCACATACCCGAACTCAGCTTCCTCTTCCTTACGGAAGTGTGTGTTGACGTTGTCGAATCTATTGTCACTGTCACTCTCAAGATCAGCAGCAGCTTTCCAATCACCTATCTGGTAAGCAACTCCGGGAGCAGCAAACCCAGCACCCATAAGACCACCAGCTACAATAGCATTAGTCATACGGTTCTGGATCTCGTCATAATCCCATTCTTTCTCTGAGCCTATAACAGATGCAGTGTACTCTGTTAGTTCCTGCATAGCTTCCGTGACACCCTCGCCTCCGGTAGCTTTTGCAAGACCCTTCACACTCTCTCTGAACAAGTGACCCTTAAGTATTTGGTTAGCACCAAAGGCTTTAGCATCATCAACGTAAGTCAACAGTTGCTTCTTGGATACTTGGAGTAACCTCTTTGATGCTGCCTTTCTGGCTGCTTCAGGTGCTAGGTGTTTGAACTCGTCAGACTTAGCGATAGCTTTGATAGCTTCCTCACGGCCTTCCTTAGTGATCATCATGGAAGGACTTACAAGACCCTTAAGGCCTATCTTATCTAAGTAAGTCATAGCAGCACCAGCTACCATAGCCACTGCAAGGTTCTTATCTTCGATGTTACCTTCCATAGAATCCAATGTCATACCTGTGTACATAGACATAGGCAGTGCCATAGACGTACCATAGGTTACTGGTGCAGCTGCCATACCTAGCATAGTCGCACCCATGAATGGGATAGACGAACCAAGCATACCCTTCATACCTGTGGTGACTTCATCAAAGGAAGTCCAGTCAATCTCAGTGACATCCATCTTAACAGTTGGAAGACCCTCAATGTACTGTTGGTTAACTGAAGCAGAAGCAGCAAACTCTGCCTCCATGATCTCAGCTCCAAACCTATTAGATAAAGCCTGCCCAAATGTATTAAGACTCTTAGCCATGTTCGCATAGCCAGTGTCAAAGCCGGTACCAAAGGGAGTCCTTGAGCGTCCAGCGTAGTCAGCCCCTTTGTTCTTTGATTTGATAGACATGTACAGGTCTGGGTTAGCAGCATATTCAGCTGCATCAAAAGCTATAAGCTTCTGCATTGGTAACCCACCGTACTGGTCTGTCTCGTTCTCGTAGATAGCTGCTCGTGCTTCATCATAAGCAGTCCACTCAGTACTACCAGCATCAGCTGCCATACCATATAGTGAACGACTTACGTCAGTGTCTGTGGAGTACTTGGTTATCTGGGATACACCAGTACGTATAAGTGTGTCTACAAAGGAATGACCATCAGCGTTCTGAAGGTCTCCAATGTCACGACCATATATATCTTTCTCACCAGTAGTTACAACACGATTGAAGCCACCCTTCTGGGCTAGACTCCAGTTGTATGCTGTAGCTGCGTCAGCTCCTGCCTCACCGGCTTGGTACTGACCATTGATAATCTTAGCTGTCTCTCTTGAATCCATCCCACGGAGTCGTATAGACCCTCCTGTGGCTGAGTCCTTCAGTGTGTCACCGTCAATGAATGATAGTGTGGTTCCTTCGATAGCTAATGGGTTTACTTGGGGGCCTTGTGAAGCCTCTTCTTCTACTGCGAGTGCGTTACTCAAGTCTAAAACAAGACCTTGTCCCATAGTGTTCTCCTAATAATAATTACTCTTTAAACTTCTTGTTGTAAAGTGTATGAAACTTTGCATTTACTGATGGGTTGTTGATGCCAAGGTACTTATGATCTGTATCAGTATGACGACTAGCCAACCATGCGTTCATAGCATTGGTGTTAGACTTATCACCTACCTTAGTCCAGTGAGCCCTTGCTTCTGGGTTCTTCATAACCGTATCTTTAAAGATCTTAGATAGCTTCTGAAGTGTCTTAGTTGGTGTAATCAATGTACGGATCTTCTCTGCACTGTGCTTACCATCAGTGGCAACCTTAACAAGGCCACTATTGATATTGTCAACTTGCTTCATAAGCTTAGATACAGCAGCATTAGGTAGTTCATAGCCTTCAACCATAGTCTCAATGCCGTCAGCATCCCAAGTAGCCTTACCAAATACGAACTTAGGTACTCCACCTTCTTCAGTGAGGTCAGCCTTAAGTTGGTCAGCTCGGATAGCATCAGCCATGCCAGCAGTGATACTGCCACTGAACTTATCAGTTGGATTCTTGATAGAGCTCATCATGTACTTACGTACTGAGTTACCAAGTGCAGTTCTATAATCTGGGGTACTTGTGTCAACACCATTAGCTCTGGCACTTCGTGTGGCAATCTTATAAGACTCCTGAATGGCACTACCATCAGCGAACAAAGCTTGTGCAGCCTGTTGCTGAGCAGGTGAGTAGATCTCAGAGTTGTTTGATACGTTAGCCAGTACATCCTTAGATGCTCCGTTAATGTAATCTATGTTCTCCAGATCGATACCGTCAAAGGTCTTGTGTCGGGCCTTATCATAAGACTCAAGTCCATAATCCTTAGCGTTAACGATGTCACCACCAGCTGATGATTGGAACCTACCACTCTTAGACATGTAGCCAGCAACTGCTTGCTTAGACTTAGGGTCCCACATGGTTACAGTCTTAGACATATCAAGTGCATCATTAGCTGACTTCTCATCAGCAGCCTTAGCAGTTGCTGTCTGAGTCAATAGGTCTTTCTTATCCTGATTAGCCCAGCCTTGAAGTAGTACACTACCTGCAGCAATACCTGAACCACTCCCTGAGTAGCCCATAAGACGAGATCCAGTGTAGTATATAAGGGCTTGTTGGATAGCCTTGTCTTCAAACAGACCACCTAAGAATCCAGCAGCACTCTCCATAACAGTCTTAGGGTCAGTTTCTTTATCGTTGAGTAGTAACTCAGCTGCAATATCGCCAGCCTTCTTAGCCTCAGCATCATCCTCTGGTGTTAAACCTTTTATAACTGCAGGGTCAATAGCTGCCGCTGTGTCTAGTATGTTTGTTATTGATGGTTGCTTGTACACTGCAGCCTTGATTGCTTCTTGCTTGGCTATCATACCATCGGCATAAGCCTTCTGAGAACCAGTCCCCGGATTTACATCCCAGTTAGCTTTACTTTCAGTACCTGTAAGTCCTGCTTTAAGATCTTCAAAGGATGCATCAGAACCCCCACCAATCACATCCCTAGCTCTGTCAATTATATTCCTGACTGGTACGAAGGACTCACCTATACTGTCAATGGATCCACTTACTGCCTCACCAAGACGCTTAGGCATTGAGTCACTGTTAGGCTCTGGCATTGTTATATCACCGTACAAACCGCTTACAACTGGCTTAGAGAAGTCCCCTGTAGCTCCGGGCTGTGAAGGTACAGCTGCCTTAGCAGGTACTTCCCCTCCACCTGTGTCGCCCATGAGTTCTCCAAATAGTTTCTTTAATTCTTCTAACATTACTTGCCTCCTGCTCCACCCTTACCACCAGCAACATTACCTGTGCTTTGGTTGGGGAGTCCTATTGGGTTGCCATTGCCAGACAGCACTGGGCTACCTGCAGTATCCCTTAGGACATCAGCAAGTGAAACTTGTGGTGGTCTGAATGCTGGATCTGGCTCTTGTCCTGCGCCTCTGTTGATTTCAATAGTAGGTCCCATTGGGTAGTCAGCCATAGGTGGTTTCACCTGAGGAGACTGTGCGAACGCCTGTGGGTACAATCCATTAACAATCTGATCTGAAACACGAACTGTAGGGTCAATAGCCGGAGTCAAGCCACCATTGAGTGCTGATAACTTCTCAAGGACTCGTTGGTCTGCATTCATAGGTGCTGTGTACTCCACTGGGGTAGCTGCAGGTTCTCTACCAGCAGGTAGTACAGGTGGTGGAGTAGCCTGCCTGAATACAGGTACTGGTGCAGCTTCCATTGTGGCGTACTGAGCTGGGCCTGTGTCAACAGCATCATGATCTACTACAACAGAGTGTGGGTACGTTGTTGCAGGCTTCTTGTTAGAATTAAAGTAGTCTTCAATTTCTGTCTTTGTCATCTTCTTAATCTCCGAATATTGTATCCCAGAGGGATTTAGCTGTATCTTTGTGTTTCTTAGGTATCATTTCTGTTACTTCTTTCTGTGGCTTACCGCTTTCATCACCACCAAAGATACTATTAATGAAGTCATTAACAGG
>Ga0138260_10161497_pt1 | contig 17821 bp, 15 predicted proteins | sample RNAB_220151111_FD_105235 | JGI IMG/M metagenome (GOLD analysis project Ga0138260, IMG submission 105235) | Metatranscriptomics of polar marine prokaryotic and eukaryotic communities from Palmer Station, Antarctica after 24hr light incubation -... | ecosystem: Environmental > Aquatic > Marine >... | reverse complement strand
GTATCTGTAAAAAGTACTCATTTAGATATATATATATTTTCAATGGTTTTAGTTTTTGTGAATAATCAAGAGGTTTTTGTACAACCTAATACAAGTGTATTAAAAGCTTGTGAAGCTCAACAAATTGAGATTCCTAGATTTTGTTACCATAAAAAGCTTTCAATTGCAGGTAACTGTAGAATGTGCCTAGTAGAAATTGAAAAGTCTCCAAAACCGGTAGTATCTTGTGCTATGCCTGTCATGGAAGGGATGCGTATTTTTACTGACACCCCTCTAGTAAAAAAAGCTCGTGAAAATGTTCTAGAATTTTTATTATTAAATCATCCTTTAGATTGCCCTGTTTGTGATCAAGGTGGTGAGTGCGATTTACAAGAGCAGGCTCTTTCTTTTGGATCAGATCAAAGTAGATTTTATGATTTAAAAAGAGGAGTTCACGATAAAAAAATAGGTCCTTTAATTAAGACAATCATGACTCGGTGTATTCATTGTACTCGGTGTGTTCGGTTTGCCACAGAAGTTGCTGGTGTCGAAGAGTTAGGTACCACCATTCGAGGTACTGAAACTGAAATCGGTACTTATATTGAAAAATTATTTCGTTCAGAACTTTCTGGTAATGTTATTGATTTATGCCCTGTAGGAGCATTAACATCTAAACCTTACGCTTTTAAAGCCCGTCCTTGGGAGTTAAAAACTGAAAATTTTACGGATATCTCAGATGGGTTAGGAAGTACCGTAAAAGTTGATATTAAAGGTAATGAAATTGTTCGAATCACTCCTTATTATGCGAATCAGTTAGAGGAAAATTTTTCTCCTGCTTTTGAGTATGATGCTACAACTATTGAATCACCTTTTATAGACGAATGGATTTCAGATAAAGCACGTTTTTCTTATGATGCTTTTCAATGCGGGGAAAAATCTTTGTTTAATCAATATAATAAATTTTCGACTTCAAAAATCGAACAATTGGTAAGTAATCTAACTGACAATATTATATCAGATGATTGTTTTAATTTTTCATTAAAACAAACCTCGCCTGTGACTAAACATAATTTTTCTAAATTAAATACTTCTTTTAGTTTCTTAATTGATAAATCGGGAGAAAGTTATTTGCGAGATTCTTTAGTTTTAAATGAGTTTCAATCAAAAGATACCTTTGGTTTAAAAACTTTATTAGATTTTCAAATTGGTTTAAAAGATTCAGAGAATTTATTAGAAAATAAGCTTTTAAAGTTTACAAATGAAGATCCTTTATTTATTTTTGGAGATTTAGTTGAATATGATACTTTAGCAGCATATAATTATTCTGTTTCTTTATTAAACTCAAAAATTAGTTTATTAGGATTTAAACATTTTAAAAAAGTTAATTTTAATTCTCTTGGAGTGATTTCTAGTAAATTATGGGAAAACTTAGAGTCTCCTGTAGCATTTACAGGAATTAATTCTAAAGAATGCTTTATTAAAAATACTGATATGTTGTTAGAGCGTCAACGGACTAATGTTTCGTTAGCTAATCTAGAATCAGCAGATTTATGTCTTTTAATTGGGGTTAACCCTAGATATGAAGCGTCTTTATATAATTTACATCTTCGAAAACGTTTAGCGTTGGGTGGTTTTGAAGTAGCTTCTATTGGCCCATTTACTGATTTAACTTACCCAGTAAATCATTTAGGTCTTGGAACTGAAACTTTAAAAGCACTATGTTCTGGTAAACACTCATTTTTTAGCAAAATGTCCAAAGCTAAAAAGCCTGTAATTCTTTTAGGGAGTCAACTTTATAAAAGCCCAGACTTTTCTTTAATAGAAAATCTAGCTTTAAGTTTAGGTATCGAAGTGGGTGCTATTCCTTCTAAGCAAGATTTTAATAATCAAAGTGGCAACACTTGGCTAGGGTATGGAATTTTACAAGGTTCAATCAATGGCTTAGGTAAATTTAATTTAGGTTTTCAAGGTTTAAATGAATTAGATGTTAGAAAACACTCGCGTTTAGTTTTTTTATTGGATTCAGACCCTGCAGATTTAGTTTCTTTAAAAACTAAAAATAAAGTGATTAATTCTGATACATTAGTTCCTGTGATGTCAACTTTAGAGAATTCAAAAGTTTCTGTTTTTTCTGATATTACTAAAACTATAAATTATCCCGTAGTTACTTCAAATTATGTTGAAAGAAGTCATTCTTCGTTTTTGACTACTGAAGGAAAATTAAAACAAGTTGAAAGATTAGTTAAACCTGCCTCTTTTAAAAAAGATAGTAGTGAATTTTTAATTAATATATTTGATACTGTTTTAAGAGCTATTGAAAAACGATTAAGTGTTTGTTTAAAAGACCCTAATGTAAATTGTTCATTTGAAAATAGTAAATCACAAAATTTACTTTTAGGTGGCTTCGAATCTTGGAAGAAAACCCATTATTCTTTAAATTTTTCAAATAATGTTATCAAAACACGAGGGAATTTATTAAACTTAGATTCTAAAACAGCGAATTATAAAGATACTAGTTCAGTATATAATTCACTATTCGAAGATTTTTATTTAACTGATTCTTTACGGTTATCTTCAAACAGAATGAGAAGATGCTCTTCTTTAAATAGAAAACGGACAACCAATTTTTTTTAAATAATATTTTTAAGTGGTTAATACGTTTAATTTAGTTTTTTAATTAAATTAATTGTTTAATGGTTAAAAGCCGTTATCACTTTTCGGACTATCCAAATTAAAATCTTTTTTTTAATTTATCGTAACCTCAAGTTTTGACTTAATTTTTATTGAGTCCAAAAGTAATATAAATACTTTTATGTTCTTACTTAGCCCATTAGAGCAATTTCAAATTTTACCTTTAATTCCTATTCGATTTGGGAATTTAGATTTCGTTTACTAACGGAAATCTTATCATTTTAATAGCCCTTGGTGGTTATTTAACTTTAATGACTATGCTACTTTCGTCAAAAGGTAGCTTTTATTTGGTACCTTCACGATGGCAAATTGTAATTGAAACTTTCTACGAAACTATTGCTAATATGTTATATGATAATTTAGGAGTTCGAGGACAACAATATTTTCCTTTTGTTTTCATTCTTTTCATGTTCGTATTATTATCAAATTTAATTGGTTTAGTCCCTTACTCATTTACTATTACTAGTCATTTAATTTTAACTTTTGCTTTATCTTTAATGGTTTTCTGGGGAGTTAATGCTATTTGTCTAAAAGAGCATGGAGCACACATGGGTTCTCTTTTTTTTACCGCCAGGAACTTCTTTAGGTTTAGCTTTATTATTAGTACCTATTGAGTTTGTTTCTTATATGTTTAAACCAATTAGTTTAGGAGTACGACTTTTCGCTAATATGATGGCTGGACATACTTTATTAAAAGTAATTGCTGGTTTCGCTTGGTCTATGATGGCTTCTGGTGGTTTACTTTTCGTAGCTCATTTAGTGCCATTAGCTGTATTAATACTTTTAGTTGGTCTAGAACTTGGAGTTGCAATGATTCAAGCATATGTATTTACTATTTTAACTTGTATCTATTTAAATGATGCTATTAATTTACATTAAGCTTACTTAATGTTATTTTTCGGGAGCATAGCTCAATTGGTAGAGCGCTTGCTTTGCACGTAAGAGGTTATCGGTTCAAGTCCGTTTGTTTCCATCATAAATCAATAATTTTATGTTTCAATTTAGTTCAAATATTTTATCACATCTTATAGTTTTACCTTTAATTGGTGCTATGGTACTTTTAGTACTTCCTGCGTGGAATGCTCAATTACTTCGTTTAACTGCTCTTTCTTTTTCCATGATAACTTTTGTTTACTCCCTTTTTTTATGGGTTTGGTTTGATAAAAGTACTGCACAATTTCAATTTGTGCAAGAGTTTATGTGGATTCCAAGTTTAAATTTAAATTTTACTTTAGGAATTGATGGTATTTCTCTTTTTTTTAATTATTTTAACTACTTTATTAATTCCCCTTTGTATTTTAGCTAGTTGGGTTGGTATTAAAACTCACGTGAAAGAATATTTAATCGCTTTTTTAGTAATGGAAGCTTTTTTAATTGGAGTTTTTTGTGTGTTAGATTTATTAATTTTTTATGTTTTATTTGAAAGTGTTTTAATTCCTATGTTTTTAATTATAGGTATTTGGGGATCTCGTGAAAGAAAAATTAGAGCATCATACTTTTTTTTTCTTTATACTTTGTTGGGTTCTGTTTTAATGCTTTTAGGTGTATTATATCTTTTTTTTCAAGTTGGATCTACTGACTACGAAAGTTTATTAACTGTTTCTCTCTCTTTGACTGAACAAAAATTTTTATGGCTTGCGTTCTTTGCTTCGTTTGCTACAAAAGTTCCTATGTTACCTATGCATATTTGGCTACCGGAGGCTCATGTAGAAGCCCCTACTGCTGGTTCTGTCATTCTAGCGGGTGTACTTTTGAAATTAGGTACTTATGGTTTTATTAGATTTTCATTTCCTCTTTTTCCAGAGGCATCTCTTTATTTTACTCCTTTAGTTTATGCAATGGCTGCAATGGCTGTTGTTTACACTTCTTTGACTGCAATAAGACAAACTGATTTAAAACGTATTATTGCTTATACTTCAGTTGCTCATATGAATTTAGTAGTAATTGGATTATTTAGTTTTAATTTAATTGGTTTTGAAGGTGCAATGCTTCAAAGTCTAAGTCATGGTTTTGTTGCTAGTGCTCTATTTTTAATTATAGGTGTTATTTATGATAGACATCATACTAGAATGGTAAAATATTACGGTGGTTTAGTTCACGTAATGCCAATTTTTGCTATTATTTTTTTAGTATTCACAATGGCAAATATTGCTTTACCTGGAACTAGTAGCTTCGTTGGAGAACTTTTAATTTTAACGGGTGCTTATAAATGTAATACAACTATAACATTTATTGGTGCAACTGGAATGATTCTTGGTGGTGGTTATTCTCTTTGGTTATTTAACAGAATTGTCTATGGAAACTTAAAAATACAGTATTTAACTAATTTTTGTGACATAGAAAAACGAGAGTTTTTTATCTTCTTACCTTTATTAGTAGGTACTTTAGTAATGGGCGTTTACCCTGAATTATTTTTAGACCCTATGCACATGAGTTTAAATAATCTTTTAGACCAAATAAAACCTGTTGTTTCATAAATTTTAGTTTTGCTCTTATCGTCTAGTGGTTAGGACTTTGCCCTTTCACGGCAACAACACGGGTTCAAATCCCGTTAAGAGTGTACAAAATTTTTTCAAATACTAAAAAGTAGTTTTGGTAGAGTTTTAACGGTAACTTTTTGTAAAAATAAATTTTCTTTAAAATAAGTTTTAATTTCTCAGTTGTTTTAAATATTAAGTTAGAATTAAGAAAAAAAGTTTAATTTTTAAAAGTTTTTTATTCAATGTATTTAACTTTAGTTTGTTTACCATTTTTTGGCTCAGCGGTAGCTGGTTTTTTCGGTCGAAAAGTAGGTCCTCAAGGAGCAGGTATTATAACGGTTACTTGTTTGATTACTACTTTTTGTCTTTCGTTTGCTGCTTTTTATGAAGTAGCACTTTCAGGCAGTCCTGTTTATATTAAATTAGCTCCTTGGATAGATTCTGAGCTTTTTAATGTAGATTGGGGTTTAATGTTTGATTCTCTTACTGTTGTAATGTGTTGTGTTGTGACTTTCGTTTCTTCTTTAGTTCACCTTTATTCTACCGAATATATGGGTCATGATCCTCATTTACCTCGTTTTATGTCTTATTTGTCCTTATTTACAGGGTTTATGTTAGTTTTAGTAAGTGCTGATAATTACATTCAAATGTTTCTTGGTTGGGAAGGTATTGGTTTATCTTCTTATTTATTAATTAATTTTTGGTATGCTAGAATTCAAGCAAATAAAGCTGCTATTAAAGCGATGATTGTTAATCGTGTAGGTGATTTTGGTTTAGCTCTTGGTATTTTAACTATTTTCGTTAAATTTCAAGCAGTAGATTATTGTACTGTTTTTGCAGTTACTCCTAAATTCGTAGGTCAAACTTTTAACTTTTTGAATTTTGATGTAGATTTATTAACTGTTATTGGATTACTATTATTTGTAGGTTCAGTAGGTAAATCAGCTCAAATAGGATTGCATACATGGTTACCTGATGCTATGGAAGGGCCTACTCCTGTATCCGCGTTAATTCATGCAGCCACTTTAGTAACTGCAGGGGTTTTTTTAATAGCTAGAAGTTCTCCTTTATACGAATATGCACCAAATGCTTTATTAGTTATTACAATAATGGGAGCAATGACTACTTTTTTTGCAGCAACAACTGGTCTTTTACAAAATGATTTAAAAAGGGTTATTGCTTATTCTACTTGTAGTCAGTTAGGTTATATGATTTTTGCTTGTGGCCTCTCAAATTATACTGTGGGAGTATTCCATTTAGCAAATCACGCATTCTTTAAAGCTTTACTGTTCTTAGGAGCTGGTTCTGTTATTCATGCGGTAGCTGATGAGCAGGATATGCGAAAAATGGGAGGTCTTCGAAAGTTAGTTCCTTTCACTTATTCTGTTATGATGATTGGATCTTTAGCTTTAATGGGATTCCCTTTTTTAACAGGTTTTTATTCTAAAGACGTTATTTTAGAAGTAGCTTACGGTAAATTTACTACTGCAGGTCATTTTGCTTATTTATTAGGTACTTTAGCAGCTTTTTTCACAGCTTTTTATTCGATGAGACTTGCGCATTTAACTTTTTTATCAGAACCTAATGGTTATAGATCGGTAATTACTCATGCTCATGATTCACCTATTCGGATGGCTTTACCTTTAGCAATTTTAACTGTTCCTAGTATATTTATTGGTTATTACGCTAAGGATATGATCATTGGTATGGGTACTGATTTTTGGGGAAATGCTATTTATGTAGCACCTCAAAATATGAATGCTATTGATGCTGAATTTATTCCTCAAATTTGGAAATTACTTCCTGTTTGTTTAAGTGTTTTCGGTGCTTCGCTTTCATTTGTGTTGTATACTTTTGGAACTCGTAGTCTTTATAAGCTAAAAATTTCTTTTTTAGGTAGAAAATTGTACAACTTCCTTAATAAAAAATGGTTTTTTGATAAAGTTTATAATGAGTATATTGTTCAATCGTTCCTTTCGTTTGGTTATCATATTAGTTATAAAACTATTGATCGAGGATTCATTGAATTACTTGGTCCTTTTGGATTTTCAAAGTTAATTTCCGCAAAAGCAAGTATGCTTCAAAAATTACAAACAGGTTTTTTATATCATTATGCTTTAGTAATTTTAATCTCAATTACTGTATTATTATGGGCGATTGATTTATGGACGTTTTTAGGCTTATCAATTCATAATGAATTAATTTATGTAATGATATGTACTGGAATAGCTTGTAAATTTTTAATTGGGGATAATAGTGATAAAAAATAATTATTATACGATTTTTTATTAGAGCAAGTATCGATTAATGGTAAGTTCTCTGCCTTCCAAGCAGAAGATAGGAGTTCGATTCTCCTTACTTGCAAAAAATTTAATTATGACAAGTTTAGCACAAAATTCTGTTTATAATTGGGCTTCGCGTTGGTTATTTTCAACCAATCACAAAGATATTGGTACTTTATACCTACTTTTTGGAGCTCTCTCAGGAGTTGCTGGTACAACTCTTTCTGTACTAATTCGAATTGAATTAGCACAACCTGGTAGTTTAATTCTACAAGGAAACAATCAATTATATAATGTTATTGTAACTGGTCATGCGTTTGTTATGATTTTTTTTATGGTAATGCCTACTTTAATTGGTGGTTTCGGTAACTGGTTTGTTCCTTTAATGATTGGAGCACCTGATATGGCTTTTCCACGGATGAATAATATTAGTTTTTGGTTATTACCCCCTTCATTAGTTTTATTAATTAGTTCTACTTTAGTAGAAGCGGGAGCTGGTACTGGTTGGACTGTATATCCACCTCTTTCAAGTGTACAAGCACACTCAGGTCCATCAGTTGATTTAGCTATTTTTAGTCTACATCTTTCTGGTGCTTCTTCAATTTTAGGAGCAATTAATTTTATTACTACTATTTTTAACATGCGTGCCCCTGGTTTAACCATGCACCGACTTCCTCTTTTCGTTTGGGCAGTTTTAATTACTGCGTTTTTATTATTATTATCGCTACCTGTTTTAGCAGGAGCAATTACTATGTTATTAACCGATCGAAACTTCAATACTGCTTTCTTTGATCCAGCAGGTGGAGGTGACCCTGTTTTATATCAGCATCTTTTCTGGTTCTTCGGGCACCCAGAGGTTTATATTCTAATTTTACCAGGATTTGGTATCGTTAGTCACATTGTTAGTAGTTTTTCCCACAAACCAATTTTTGGTTATTTAGGAATGGTATACGCAATGTTATCTATTGGTATTCTTGGTTTTATTGTATGGGCTCATCATATGTACACTGTAGGTCTAGATATTGATACTCGAGCGTATTTTACTGCTGCTACCATGATTATTGCAGTACCCACTGGAATTAAAATTTTTAGTTGGTTAGCAACTCTTTGGGGTGGTTCTGTCGATTTACGTGCTCCTATGTTATTCGCTATAGGTTTTATTTTCCTTTTTACTATTGGTGGTTTAACTGGTGTAGTGCTTGCAAACTCAGGACTAGATATTGCGTTACACGATACTTATTATGTTGTAGCACATTTCCATTACGTATTATCAATGGGAGCTGTATTCTCGATGTTAGGTGGAATCTATTTCTGGTTCCATAAAATTACTGGAGTAGAGTATCCTGAAGTATTGGCTCAAATTCATTTCTGGACTTTCTTCGTTGGAGTTAATTTAACTTTCTTCCCTCAACATTTCTTAGGTTTAGCTGGTATGCCTCGACGTATCCCAGATTATCCTGATGCTTATGCTGGTTTTAACGCAATTTCTTCTTTTGGTTCTTATCTTTCTGCTATTTCAGGAGTATTCTTCTTCTATATTGTATATGTTTCTTTAACAGAAGGAAAAATAAGTAAAAATCCTAAAATTTGGAATAAATAATTTAGGTACCAGACCTGTAGCTCAGTTGGTTAGAGCTTACGCCTGATAAGCGTAATGTCGGTAGTTCGAGTCTACTCAGGTCTATTATACAAAAGTGACATTTTTTTTTGATTGTTGAAAAACTAGCTTTATTTTTCGAAAATATGCCAAATGTTTTCTGCTAAAATTTGACACATTTTTAACCATGTAAGGTAACCCAACCCCTGAGGATGTTAGAATTTGCCAAAGCAAAGCGGAATTGCATGATAAAAAAACTTAAAATTCGCTAAAGTATTGTGAAGTTTTACAAATCCCAGTTATCTTTTCGGTCGTTTTTTACACATTAAAAAAGTGAAAAATTATTTAGTAAAAGCGTCTCTTATAAATTGAATAAGGATTTTAGCCTTAATACAATTTAAATATTGTTTTTCTATTCTATTAATATACTTAAGTCGATTTATTTTCGTTTTTTAACCCTAGTACTAATAATAGTTTTTTTAAAGGTTTTTGAGTTGCAAAGCAATACTTTAATTGTGTTGCAGTTTGGGTAAAATTTTTCTCTTGTAGTAATTCTGGTGCAGAATAAAATTTTGATCCCATTTTATAACCTAATAAAGTTAATTTTTTTTCAACACCATTGAAATCTAATAACTTTTTATTATTTTCAGAAGAGTACGCTAATAAAAGAGGTCCTTCTATCAAATTAATTAGATTATGATAAACACTTTCTTTAAAGAGTGCTTTAGCTAAATGAGTTTTAATTTTATAAAATTTAATGTTTTGTTTACTTAGATTAGATTTTAAAGTTGTAAAATCGGTTTGGTCGAGATTACCAGATTTAAATATATAAAAATTCTGTTTTTCTAAAATAGTACGTAAAAAATTAACGTTGTACCTGTTACGCGTTTTTGTATTATGAGTTTTCATAATTAAAATTAAGTTTGATTTAATATATAGGCTTAGTAGGATTTGAACCTACGACAAAACCGTTATGAGCGGTACGTTCTACCTCTGAACTATAAGCCTTTTAAAATTTGTATGTTTATAAGTTTCAGCCAATTTTTAATTATTTTTTTTATTGCATTTCTTCTTTTTGGAGATTTAGACAATATACGTAATAATTTATCTAAATTAATTAGATTTTTAAAAAAATCATTCACTAATTATCTTTCTGAAAAAAAATAAACTTCAAGAAAAAAGGGACTCGAACCCTTAACCTTCGGCTTTGGAGACCACTGCTCTACCAATTGAGCTATTTTCTTTATAATTTATATTATTTTGTATGTTGTAATTTTACTGTAATAGTTACATTTACATAAAGTTCATCTAACATGTGTATCGCTTTAAAAAATGCTTTGTTATTTGTAAAGTCACTTCTAAAAGTATACAAGTTTCGGCAAACCGCAGTTGTCAATTGCTCTCTTGATTTTTTATTAACGTGAGGGGATTTAAAAGGAGAATAAATTTTAATATTATCTGTAGGTAAAGCAATACTTGAAACTTTATTTTCTGAAACGTTTTCAATATGCGAACAGAGTTTTGTGCCAGCAGATTTGAGCATTCTAGGATCGTTAGATTCTAGTATAATTTTATAAGTATTAAAATAAGCTTTTAATTTTTCTATATTAGATGATTTTAAAGTAATTGGGTTGTAAACTTTATTAGAATAGGTTTTTGACATTTAATTATGTTATTAGTTAAATTTAAGAAAGTAAACAATAAATAATTTTTTAATATTTAACAATATTAATTTTAAATCATTTATTCAGTAGTAAGTAATATGTTTAATTATTTTTTTGAATTAAAAATTAGAATTTTGTATACTTTAATTTTTTGTTTGTTGTTAATTATTATCTCTTTTTTTTATAAAGAATCTTTGCTGTTCTTTTTAGTTGAACCTAGTATAAAATTTACCCAAACAGTAAACCCGTATTTTATTTATACAAATTTAACTGAAGTCTTTTCTACCTATGTAGAGATGTCTGTATCAGTATCTTTATATTTAACATTACCTTTAGTGTTTTATCAACTTTGGCAATTTTTTATCCCAGGGTTGTATCCTAAAGAAATTTCACAAATTAAACCCGTAATTTTCATAGGTTTAATAAATTATTTGTTAATAAGTTTTTTTTTATATAATCCTATATTGTCTTGGTTATGGTTTTTCTTTACGGGTTTTGGAAATGGAGAATCCGATTTATTAGGTATTCACTTGGAAGCAAAATTAAACGAATATTTAAAATTTATAAACCATTTATATTTTTATATAGGTTTGTTATTACAATTTTTTTTAACTACTATTATAAGTCTTTTGTTCTTTATTAGCGGTAATATATTAAAACTAATTAATTTTAGAAAATACTTTTATGTAGGAGTAATCGTTTTAGCAGCTTTAGTAACACCTCCAGACGTAGTTAGTCAACTTGTTGTCGCTTGTCCTTTATTTTTTTTTTACGAACTAGTATTATTTATTATTTTAATTCAAAAAGAATACAAAAATTAATATAATAGAAAAATTGGGATTCGAACCCACGGTATGTTTATAACATACGCTGATTTAGCAAACCAGTGCTTTAAGCCGCTCAGCCATCTTTCCTGAAAATACTCAATTGCTTAATAACGAAGAAGGGACTCGAACCCCTGACACTCGGATTATGATTCCGATGTTCTAGCCAACTGAACTACTCCGTCTTTTATTTTAGGTTGGATAACATAATTGGTTAATGTATAAGATTGCAAATCTTATAATGACGGTTCAAGTCCGTCTCCAACCTTATTTTTGTAAACCCTATTATCAACCCAATTCATTAAAACCGAGTTTACAAAAAAGGGTTATTTAAAAAAATATTATGTTAAAATTAACTATTAGTATTATACTTAAAATTTTAGCGATTGTAGTCCCTTTACTAATTTCTGTTGCGTATTTTACTTTAGCAGAAAGAAAAATTATGGGAGCAATCCATCGTCGAAAAGGTCCTAACGTTATAGGTTATTTAGGCCTTTTAACTCCATTATCAGATGGTTTAAAATTATTTGCTAAAGAAACCATTTTACCAAGTAATGCTAATTTAGCTGTGTTTTTAATGGCACCCATGTTAACTTTTATTTTAAGCTTAATAGGTTGGGCCGTAATTCCTTTTGATGAAGGAGTTGTTATTGCGGACATTAACGTAGGAATTCTATATTTATTTGCAGTATCGTCTTTAAGTGTTTATGGAATCATAACTTCAGGTTGGTCTAGTAACTCAAAATATCCTTTTTTAGGAGCACTACGATCAGCAGCACAAATGGTATCTTATGAAGTATCTATAGGGTTTATTATAGTAACCGTTGTAGTTTGTGTTGGGTCATTCAATTTAACGGAAATAGTATTAGCGCAAAAAGGAGTTTGGTTTGCAATACCTCTTTTTCCGATGTTTATTATGTTTGCTATTTCGGCTTTAGCAGAAACTAATCGACACCCGTTTGATTTACCAGAAGCGGAAGCAGAACTTGTTTCAGGGTATAACGTTGAATATTCTGCAATGGGATTTGCACTCTTCTTTTTAGGAGAATATGCAAACATGCTTTTAATGAGTTCGTTAACCGCTATCTTATTTTTAGGAGGTTGGTTACCTCCAATAAACATTTTTCCATTTAATGGTATTGCTGGACCAGCTTGGTTTAGTATTAAGATTTGTTTAGGTGTAGTTTTTTTCATAGTAATGAGAGCTATTTTACCTCGTTATCGGTATGATCAATTAATGGCATTAGGTTGGAAAGTCTTTTTACCTTTTTCTTTAGGGTGGCTTTTATTTACTGTCGCTATATTAGTATCTTTTAATTGGTTACCTTGTTAAAACTTTATAATTAATTTAAACTTTGTTTAAATATTGCTCGCTTGGTGGAACTGGTAGACACGTCAGACTTAAAATCTGGTTCTTTTTAGAGTATCGGTTCAAGTCCGATAGCGAGTATAGGACTTTATATATTATTTCAAGCCGAAGTGGTGGAATTGGTAGACACGCTGGGTTTAGGTTCCAGTTCCGTAGGAAGTAGGGGTTCAAGTCCCCTCTTCGGTATTTATAACACATTATCATATTAAAAAACATTTTAGATGCCTACAATAAATCAACTTTGTAATTCAATAAGACAACCTAAAAAAAGAAAAAATAAGTCTCCTGCTTTAGAAGGCTCACCACAAAAAAAAGGAGTATGTGTGAGAGTTTTTACTCGAACTCCAAAAAAACCGAATTCTGCTATTAGAAAAGTCGCTAGAGTAAGATTAAGCAATAATTTAAGAATTACTGCTTACATACCCGGTGAGGGACATAGTTTACAAGAATATTCAACTGTCTTAATGAGAGGAGGTCGAGTAAAAGATTTACCTGGAGTAAAATATAAATTAATTCGGGGTAAATTTGACTTACTTGCCGTAAAAGGACGAAAAACTTCAAGATCAAAATATGGAACAAAAAAAAAATAAAGAACTTATTCTTAATAATATTAACAGCTTTTTACAAACAGATTTAGGGGGGAAAATTGTAAATAGGCTAATGAAAGATGGTAAAAAAATAAAAGCTGAAAAAATTTTATCAGATGTTATCATCTTGTTATCTAAAATTCAACCAGAAGACCCTATTAAAATTTTAAAAAACGCAATACAACGTGTTCAACCTTTAGTTGAAGTTAGAACTATAAGGGTTAGAGGGGCAAATTACCAAGTTCCTGTACCTGTGCCTGTAAAACGAAAAACATCTTTGTCTATTAAATGGATCATAGAGTCTGCTCGTAAAAAAAAACAGGTCCTATGAAAGTTAGATTGCAAGAAGAATTTTTACTTGCTTATCAACGACAAGGAGAAAGTATTTAAAAAAAAATAGCCGTACATAAATTGGCTAGCGCTAATCGTGCATATACCCATTTTAGATGGTTTTAATTTATTTAAAAACTTATGAATCTTAGTTTACTTAATTATTTATCTGTCCACACTATTATATTTTTATTAGGAGTTTTAGGTATTGTTTTAAACCGTAAAAATATCCTAATTATTTTAATGTCTGTTGAATTAATGCTTTTAGCAATCAACTTAAATTTCGTAGTTTTTTCATTACACCTTGATGATTTAATGGGGCAAATTTTTGCACTATTTGTTCTAACAGTTGCCGCAGGTGAATCTGCTATAGGTCTTGCTATCTTAGTTGTGTATTATAGAGTAAGAGGTACTATTGCTGTAGAGAAAACCCAGATTTTACGAGGTTAAAGTTTAAATAGATAAAAAATCTATTTAAATTACATATGTATTAATACGTTTAGCAGGACTCGAACCTGCAACCGCCAGAACCGAAACCTGACGCTCTATCCAATTGAGCTATAAACGCAGTTAGCAATTAAAAATGATTCAAAACCAAACTCTTTTAAAAATAACAGATAATTCTGGAGCAAAAATTGTTCGTTGTATCAAAGTATTAGGCGGTTTTCAAAGAAGATACGCTTACGCGGGTGAAACAATAGTTGTAGCCGTACAAAAAATTCGAAATAAAAATAAACATCTTTCAAAAGTAGCGAAAGGAGATATCTCTAGAGCCGTAATAGTAAGAACAAAAGCAAAAAAAGAAGAAACAAGATGGTTTATTTATATCTTTTACTAAAAACTCCGCTGTTCTAGTAAACAAACAAAATAAACCTATAGCAACTCGAATTAAGGGTCCTATTACACAAGATGTTAAAAAAAACAAATTAATGAAATTGGTAAGTCTTTCTTCAGGATTTCTATAATCGATTGTAAAACCTATGTCTATTTTTCATCAAACATATAAAATAAAATCTTGCCACTACGATTTATTAACGCAAACTAAACCCGGTAATTTTATTAAAGAACCGCAAACTATAAAAGTAATTTTATCTTTTTCTTCAAAAGATCCTAGCTATAATAAATTAATAAATAATTTATTTGCATTAAAATTATTAACTGGTTTAAAACCTAAAATTTTAACGTCAAAAAAAAGCAGTTACTAGTTTAAAAATTAGAAAAGGTTCTCCTATAGGTTGCAGTGTAACTTTAAGAGAGAAACAAGCAGAAAAATTTTTGTTTAAAACTCTTTTTTTAGCGTTTCCTAACATTAAAACTCTTGAAAAACTTAAATTATCTAAAAAAATAAAGAATCCTCAATCTTTCTCTTTTTTTATTGAAGATTTATTAGTTTTTCCTGAATTAGAAAATCAATATGAACTTTTTCAACATCAAAAACTTCCAAAATTAAACGTCACCTTAATTTCTTCGGCTACAAATTTAAATAAATTAAAAACTATTTTAATGTCTTTAAAATACCCTTTAAAATTAAATTAACCGTTAAAATTTATTTGCGAAAGTAACTCAATGGTAGAGTGTAACCTTGCCAAGGTTAAAGTTGAGAGTTCAAGTCTCTTTTTTCGCTTTATATTTTTAAAAACTTATAATATCCAGGAAGAATGATCGAGTGGTTTAAGGTGCTAGTCTTGAAAACTAGTGTATCTAACGATACCGTGGGTTCGAATCCCACTTTTTCCGAAAAAGATTCCAAATCTTAAAATTCACAGACGTTATAGATTAATTCATTAAAAATAATCTATTCATTTAATTATAAATTTTTTACTATGGTAAATAATCAAAAACATTCTTTTCACTTAGTAGATCCTAGTCCTTGGCCTTTAGTGGCTGCAATAGGCGGATTTACAATGACATCAGGTGGAGTACTTTACATGCATAACTATGCAGGAGGAGGAAGTACTTTTTTATTAGGAGTATTTATTACTCTTTACGTAATGTTTACCTGGTGGCGAGACATTATTCGAGAAGGTACTTTAGAAGGTCAGCATACCTATCAAGTTCAAATTGGTTTACGTATGGGAATGATCCTTTTTATCGTTTCAGAAATTATGTTCTTCTTTGCTTTTTTCTGGGCTTTCTTTCATTCTAGCCTTTCTCCAACTTTTGATGCAGGTTCATACTGGCTTTCAGACGGAGTTCCTTCTTTAAGTGCATGGGAAATCCCATTATTAAATACCGTAATCTTATTAAGTTCTGGAGCAACTATTACTTGGGCTCACCATGCTATTGTAGCAGGTGGTCGAAAAGAAGCTATCTTAGGACTTTTAGGAACCGTAGCACTTGCTGTCGTATTTACTGCATTACAAGGTTTTGAGTATGCACACGCTCCCTTCACTATTTCAGATGGAGCTTATGGTTCATGTTTCTACTTAGCAACAGGTTTCCACGGATTCCACGTTTTTATTGGTACTTGTTTCATTATCATATGTACTCTTCGATTAATTTCTCATCATTTTACCCGAGAACACCATTTCGGATTTGAAGCAGCAGCTTGGTACTGGCATTTCGTAGATGTAGTCTGGCTATTTTTATTCATCAGTATCTACTGGTGGGGTGGTAAATAATTTTACTACTTTTTTAAAAATAATTGTTTTTTATTTTTAAAAAAAATTTGCATTCTTAGCTCAGTTGGATAGAGCAGTAGCCTTCTAAGCTGATGGTCATGGGTTCGACCCCCGTAGAGTGTATTTGGTGGTTATAGCTCAGTCGGTAGAGCGTCAGGTTGTGGTTCTGAAAGCCGCGAGTTCAATCCTCGCTAATCGCCCTTAAAATCAAAATAATATTTACTTAGGGTATGTAGCTCAGTTGGTAGAGCATCGGACTTTTAATCCGCTGGTCCTGGGTTCAAATCCCAGTATACCTAATGTAATTTTTTAAGATATTAAAAACGACCGACAAAACATATACAATTTATAAAATCAGAAATAAATCAAAATTAATGGAAATTTAAAAACTTCACCCGTACTCTAGTAAATTTTAAGTTTTACCAGAGTACATTTCGCTGTACTCTGGCAAATTTAAACATCCCCAGGGGGTACCTTACATGGGTAAAAATCTGTCAAATGTACTCTGGTAAAATTTGACAGATTTTCGAAAAATAAAGCTAGTTTTTCAACAATTAGAAAAACGAGAAAAAATTGTCGAATTTACTTTATAAAATAAGTTAATTTATTAATTTTTGAATATTAGAAAGTTAGCATCTGAAATGTTCAAACACGTAAAAAATTTCGGCCGAAAAAACGTATAAGAAATACTTAGATAAAAAGAATAAATTACTACATGCACTATACTATACATAATATAAGCGATAACGGACTTGAACCGCTAACAGTATCGGTGTAAACGACACGCTCTACCAATTGAGCTAATCGCTTAGAAAATAAACCATGAAAACAAGGGTTATTTAAAAAATAAAAAGAAAAAATTATAGGGCGAAAAGGATTAAGAAAGCCATCATTAAAGCGAATAATGCAATCGCTTCAGTTAGTGCAAATCCTAAAATAGCTAATCGGAATAATTCGTCTTTTAATGAAGGGTTTCGAGAAGTTCCTAGTACTAAAGCTCCGAAAACGGTTCCAATACCAACTCCTGCTCCAGCTAACCCGATGGTAGCTAAACCAGCTCCAATAAATTTAGCAGCTTGTAAAAGCATAATATTTAAAATTAAGAAGTAGTAATTGTACAAAAAAGGCAAGACCTTTCTTCAATTTACAATTTAATAATTAAATTATAAATTTTTATTATTTATAGAAGACATTTAAACTAAATAATTTTTTACATTTTTTAAGACGTAAAAAAGGTGGCTTGGAAATAACTAAATTTAAATACTCTACGTAGGGTCTGGGGGCACTCTAAATAGCTAAAAATGCGTTAAATTCTAGCAGAATACTTTTGACATATTTTCGAAAATAAAGCTTTTTGTTTCAACAGTTAAAAAAACATATATGGGGGAATCTTAGCG
>Ga0138260_10673403_pt1 | contig 17957 bp, 30 predicted proteins | sample RNAB_220151111_FD_105235 | JGI IMG/M metagenome (GOLD analysis project Ga0138260, IMG submission 105235) | Metatranscriptomics of polar marine prokaryotic and eukaryotic communities from Palmer Station, Antarctica after 24hr light incubation -... | ecosystem: Environmental > Aquatic > Marine >... | reverse complement strand
TTGTGAGTGTAAGTCTAACTATTTAATCTTTATTGAATCATCGTTTTGAAATATAGACAACTTTTCTCAGGTGTTATTAGAACAACTTGATTATTTCTTTTGATGTGAGCAATATTAATTACTAAAACTAAAACCTCTAGTATTCTTGACTTTAGGATAGTAGTCCGTAAAACCGGTCCATTCACTATAAATTTCAGAAAAAATTCCTGGGGGAACATTATATTCACCTAACATCTTGAATAATTTAATAAACTCTTCGTCATATTCAGTTGACAAATATTCGTCATAAGAGATTGTTCTACTACTAGTAGAATAATGCAATTCATATTCTGGGTCGTAGTTTATTAAAATTGTTATTTCTATTATTTGGGAAAGCTCTTTCACCCCGAACTGTTCCCGTGAATTAGTATTAACGTGAGGCGATCGATTAACACAATAATATTTTTGTTTATTTGGAAGTGAAATTACACTAACTTTTGTATCTGGATATTTCCCAAGACGCGTAGTTAAATCAGTAACTGCTGCTATTAATAGTTGGTATTGATAAGAACAGAGTCTAATTCTTACCTTTCTTCTCCTATTATAACTGTCTACTCTGCTGCTATAAGTACTCATAGAAATTGTTTTTTTCTTTATTTTATAAGATCAGTATCATTATTTCATTTGCCATTTATTATTTTTTCTCTTAATTATATAATTATTTAACTATTTTAGTTACAACTCCAGCGCCAACTGTTCGACCACCTTCTCTTATTGCAAATCGCATTCCTTCTTCGATTGCAACAGGATAAATTAAATCAGCAGTCATTTTAATACGATCACCTGGCATTACCATTTCAACTGCTCCACCATCATCAGCAGTGAATTTAGTAATAGCACCTGTTACATCAGTAGTTCTTACATAAAATTGTGGACGGTATCCTGTAAAGAACGGAGTACGTCGTCCACCTTCATCATTAGTTAATACATAAACTTCAGATTCAAAACTTGTATGTGGAGTAATTGTTCCAGGTTGAGCAAGTACCATACCACGTTCAATATCTTCACGAGTACTACCACGTAATAAAATACCAACATTATCACCAGCAAAACCTTCATCTAGTGTTTTTTGGAACATTTCAATACCAGTAATTATTGTTGTTTGTGTCTCTCCAATTCCAACAATTTCTACGTTATCACCCACTTTAACAATACCACGTTCAATACGACCTGTTGCTACGGTACCACGACCAGTAATTGAAAAAACATCTTCGATTGCCATTAAAAATGTCTTTTCAGTATCACGGTCAGGAGTTGGTATGTAGGCATCTACAGCGTCCATTAAAGCATAAATTTTATCAACCCACACATTGTCACCACGACGAACTTCTGGAGTAGCTGAAATTGCTTCAATGGCTTGTAAAGCTGAACCTGTACAAATTGGAATATCATCACCTGGGAAATCGTAAGCACAAAGAAGTTCTCGAACTTCTAATTCAACTAATTCTAATAACTCTTCATCATCTACTTGATCTTCTTTATTTAAAAACACAACAATATCTGGAACACCAACTTGTTTAGATAATAAAATATGTTCCCGTGTTTGTGGCATTGGACCATCTGCAGCTGATACCACTAAAATTGCTCCATCCATTTGTGCAGCACCTGTAATCATGTTTTTAACATAATCAGCATGTCCTGGACAATCTACGTGTGCATAATGACGTGCTTCTGTTTCATACTCTACGTGAGTTGTATTGATAGTAATACCACGAGCACGTTCTTCTGGAGCACCATCAATGTCAGAATAAGCTTTCACTACACAGTTACCATCCAGAGCTAGAGTTGCTGTAATTGCTGCTGTTAACGTAGTTTTACCATGATCAACATGTCCTATTGTTCCAATATTTACATGCGGTTTTGTACGTTCAAATTTTTCACGTGCCATAATTTAATTTTTAAAGTTAATTTTATAAATTTAGAGTTCTTGGGGCTTTTAGCGAGGTTTTAGATTTAAATATAACTAGTAACGAAAATGTGAAAATGCCTTATTTGCTTCGGCCATCTTATGTGTTTCTTCTTTCTTTTTCATGGTATTTCCAATTTCATTTGATGCATCAATTATTTCATTAGCTAATTTAATAGCCATTGATCTACCAACACGTTGTTGCGAATATTGAATAACCCAACGTAATGCTAAATTAGTTGCTCTAAATGTACTTACTTCAACAGGAACTTGATAAGTAGAACCACCAACTCTTCTAGCTTTAACTTCGACTAATGGGCTGGCATTTTGAATAGCTTTTTCAAATATGACTAACGGATCTTGCTCAGTTTTTTTTCGAATTATTTGAAAAGCTTTGTAAACTATATTTTTAGCAATACTTTTCTTACCTGATTTTAAAACTCGTAAAATTAATAGGTTCACTAAGCAACTATTATACATGAAATCTGGCTGAGGTAATCGTTTTTTTGAGATATTTCTACGAGACATGACTTTTTTTGACTATTTAAATAGATATTTCTTTATTTAATACCTTTTGGTTTTCTAACACCATATTTTGAACGGCCTTGAGTTCGATTCTGTACACTACCAGTATCTAAAGTACCACGAACAATATGGTATCGAACTCCTGGTAAATCTTTTACTCTTCCTCCTCGAATTAAAACAACGGAATGTTCTTGTAAATTATGTCCAATTCCTGGAATGTACGCAGTCACCTCAAAACCTGATGTTAAACGAACACGAGCAACTTTTCGAATTGCTGAATTTGGCTTTTTTGGAGTCGTGGTATAAACACGAGTACAAACTCCACGTCGTTGAGGACATTTTACTAAAGCTGGAGATTTAGTCTTTTTTTTTATTTGAATACGTCTTGAACGAACTAATTGTTGTATTGTTGGCATATTTTATTGTATTATTAAACCTTTAATAGCTTTATTATGTGAGTATAACTCATATTTTTTCATAAATTTTTCTACACGACCTTCACTATCAGTAAGAATTAATGAATTTGTATAAAAAGGATGATTGGCTAACCATATATCAATTTGTAATTTACGTTTTGTAGACCCGATTAAACAAAGTGGTTTTCCATCACAAAATATTGGTGTATCTGTAAACCATTCAGGATGAATAGAAGATTTTGGCATATTATATTATTTAAAAAATTATAATGAAATTAACGTTTAGAATATTGTGGTGCTTTTCTCGCTTTTCGTAAACCGTACTTCTTTCTTTCTTTAATACGTGAATCTCTTGTTAGTAGACCTAGAGATCTTAATTTTCGACGATTTGTTTCCATTGATTCATTTTTTTTAGGAGGGTTAGATTGGAGATCTCGACACTCTGTATACTTATCTATATTTTCAGTTACTAATAACCTAGAACTAGCTAGTTGAATCGCTTTTGCTTGGCCCGCAAGACCTCCGCCTCTAACTAAAACTAGTATATCACATTGATCTAATAATCGCAATTCTTTGAAAGGAGCGTCAATCATACTTAGATAGGTATCATTATATTGCATATACTGTGAACCGAGAGTTTTATTAATGATTAGAGCTCCTCCTCCGGGTCTCAAAAAAACTCGAGCAACAGCTTCTTTACGTCTTCCAATTCCCATTTTACCTTTCAGATAAGATAAAGGTTCTAAAAGCACGTCAATTTCATACGGAACCTCTTCATCTGGCATTCCGAACACCTCATCAGCAAAAACAGGCCTGTGATACATACCACAAAGAGGTTTAGAATCAGGAGCATAAGCATACGGATCCTTCGTAATATCACCAAAAGTGACACCATTAAGCCTCTCTCTAAAAATATTAGTAGGAAGTTCAACACCAAAACGACGATGAAAATCTTTGTAAGTAATAGGAAAATCACCACAGTAAGTAACAGGAACAATACCACAAAAAGGAGATTCAGGCTTCGCATCTTCAAAATATTTATTTGCTTCTATATCACTCTCAAAGACAGAATTATCTAAACGCTTATCAAGAGGTTCATAACCAAAGTGACCATGATACTCTGTTTTAATAACGGGAACACTTATATCTACCTCATGATTATAAGTAGGACTTTGAAAAAAATCACAAAGAGGTTCACAACCAGGACCATAAGCAAACGGATCATTATTAATATCACCGACAGTGAGGTCAGGATTTCTACTCATATTTAGAAAAACATTCTCAAGAAGTTCATGACCATAATAAATATGAAAATCATCATTAATAGTAAAAACATCACCAATATCACGATTATTGCGTTGTTTACACACACGCTTAGGCTTCAGTATAGAGTCAAAATTTAGATAATGACTAAAAGGTCGACGATTATGACCAAAAACATAGAAATCACTCTCAATATCAATACCACTACCGATCATGTTTTTATCAATACCACGTCTTACAATACGACTACCACTACCGTTCATATTTTTAAAAATTTTATTAATATTTTATTTTGAAGTTTTTTTAATGTTAAAAAATAATCCATAAAAAAAATTTTTTAAGAAAATTTTCCATTTTTTTAGTCTTTTTGAAAAGAAAAATTTATCACTGAGAAGTTCATTTGAATCCGCAGGAGTCATCAAATTAGGATCGTCAATCATGTCTTTTAAAGCTTTATTAATGTTTTATTTCGAAGTTTTTTTTTCAAGAATAATAAAAAGATCTTCAATTTTTAACATTTAATTATTATTGGATTATGATAAAAAACTAGTGTTTGGATCAAGTTTAATAGGACTTTGAGTTAAATGAGGGTGATTATTATCATTATAAACTTTTAATCGTCTCATTAACTGTTTTCTTTGACTAGTAGATAGCATACCTTTAACTGTCCGCTCAATAACTAATTCTGGGAGTATATCAGTCACATTGCGAATTTTAAGTGAACGTCCTGGTCGACCAGGACTTTTAACAATATAATGGTTACTTGTTTTATTTATAATGATTGAATTCGCATTGATTAAAATAACATAATCACCTATGTCAACTGATGGATAATAATGAGGTTTTATTTTTCCTTTTAGTAAATTAACAACAGTAGTTGCTAAACGTCCTAAACTTTGACCTTGACAATCGATTATAAACCAATTCCGAGCTTCATAATTTGAACTTGGTAAAAAGGTTTTATTTAAGGAATTCATAACTTTTTTCTTTAATTAATGAAATAATATAAACAGTAAGTTAAATATTCTATTTTAAAATAATATTTAATTTGTTTTTTAGTTTAGAAGAAACTTCATCAGCTGATTTTTGACCGAAGTTTCTAAGTTCTTGCAACTGAGCAATAGAATACTGTAACAATTCTCCTACAGTATTTATATTTGCTTTTTTTAAGCAATTATAAGCCCTAACTGATAAATGGAGATCTTCAATCGTAATATTTCTATATTGTTCAATAGTTAATGAGATATTGTTTGAGGGTTTTTCGATAGTTTTAGTATTATTATTTGTTTTTATCAATGAATTATATACATCTAAAATTTTTTGACAACTTTTTTTTAATGCATCCATTGGTTCTATACTCCCGTCAGTCCAAATCTCTATAAATAATCTCTCGCTTGAAGAATCATTATTATCAAAAATGGTTTGTACTTCAAAATTTACTTTTTGAACAGGCATGAAAATACTATCGATTTGTAAAAAATTTTTATCTTCATCAGGCAAAACATTTGCATGTTCAAGTATTCGTGAAGCCAACCTATAACCTATTCCATGTTCAAACTTAAATTCGAGTTCTAAATTAGCAGAGGTTGATACTGTTGCAATGTAATGATCTGAATTAACTATTTCTATTCCACACGGTAAATCAATTAAATCAGCTGTTACGACTAACGGACCTTGTACTTTTAAACGACCATACTTAGTTTCTTCTGTATTACTTTTAATTACAATACCTTTAAGATTTAATAATATTTCAAGAATATCTTCACGAACACCTGGAATGCTTGTAAATTCATGAATAGTACCAACTATTCGAACAGCAGATATTGCCATTCCTTCTAATTCTCCTAATAATACTCGTCTTAATTGAGTCCCAATACTTAATCCTTGACCAGTTTTTAATTCGTCTATTAAAAATTGACCATAACAATTTCCTGCATCAAGTTTTTCTGATTTTAAATGGCTAAAATATAGATCATTCATAAGAAGATATAATACTAAATAATTAAATAATATAGAAATTAAACACGACGTTTTTTAGGGGGTCGACACCCGTTATGTGGTACTGATGTGATGTCTTCAATCGAACTAATTTTAAACCCAGCTGATTCTATAGCACGAATAGCAGTTTCACGACCAGAACCTTGCCCCTTCACTAAAATGTGAACACTTTTTATGCCAGTATTAGTAGCTTCAAGTGCAGCTTTTTCTGCAGCAGTTTGAGCAGCAAATGGAGTTTTTTTTTCGAGCTCCTCGAAACCCAGCGCTTCCTGCAGAGGCCCATGAGATTGTATCACCAACCAAATTCGTAATAGTTATTATTGTATTGTTAAATGTAGATTGAATATGAACAACCCCTTTGACAAAGTTATTCTTATCCTTTTTATTTGTTTGAGCCATATTAAAATAAAATTTTAATCGATTTAATAATAGTGTTAATTTGAATGTTATTATTTTTTTTTATTTGTAACAGTCTTTTTAGAACCTCGTCTTGCGCGTGCATTTGTTCGAGTACGTTGCCCACGTGCTGGGAGACTTGCGCGATGACGTTTACCTCTGTAACAGTTAATTTCACTTAATCGTTTTATATTTAAACCATTAAATCTTCTTAAGTCACCTTCTAATTTCAAGTCTAAACTTGGATTTTCAATAGCTTCACGTAATAAGATTATATCTTCTGTAGTTAAATCATTTGTTCTTTTTTCACCTAATAAGATTTTATCTTCTGTAGTTAAATCATTTGTTCTTTCTTCACAACTAATTTCAGCCATTTCAATAATTTTTCGAGCTGAAGTAAGACCTATTCCATGAATAGCTGTAAGGGCATATGCTATTCTTTTATTTCTTGGTAAATCAACACCAACTAATCTAACCATTATCTTAACTCCTTTTAATTTTATCCTTGACGTTGTTTATGTTTAGGATTTGGACATATTACCATAATTCTACCATGTCGTTTAATTACACGACATTTGTCACACATTTTTTTAACAGATGGACGAACTTTCATTTAGAATTTTATTTATAGTTTAAAAATATTTTTTACATAAGGTAAATATTTGAATATACAATATCATCAATTTCTCTTTCTAAATCTATTATGATACCGGTTGCAATTATTAATGAACTTATACTTAATCCAGTAAAATCGGATACTCCAAATAGAATTGCTATTATATTAGGTAAAGTTGCAAATAAAGCTAATAAAAAAGAACCTATAAATGATAACCGTTCAATCACTTTTTTCAAAAAAAAAGTTGTTTGAATACCAGGTCTGAGACCTGGTAATGCTACTGCCATTTTTGTTAGTTGATCAGATAAATCTTTAGGATTTAAAGCAATTTGTGTATAAAACAAACTAAATACTATAATTAAGCCAAAATAAGATACCCAGTATAGTATTTGTAAAAATTGATCTATATAAGGCAAATTAATCTGAGAAAAAATAGAAAAGATACCTAAAGGTAGACCTATCTTATTAAGGTAAGTAGGTAAAACTAAAATACTTGTTGTTAAAATAATTGGGACTATTCCAGCTTCATTTACCCGAAAGGGAATATAATTTTCGAGTGAATCATATTGGTTATTTAATTGTTTTGATGATATTATAGGTATTTTACGTACACCTTCTTGTAGTTTTGCAACTACGGATGTTGCAAAGAAAAGTAGACAAGAGGTAATAACTAGTGATGATAATGTTGAATTATCTCCAGTTTCTTTTATCAAACCTTTATTGATATTTTGATAAGTTAAAAGAATATTTGTAAGAACAAGCATTGAAGGTCCGTTTCCTAAACCAGATTCTGTTATTACTTCACTTAACCATAATACAATCATACTTCCTGCTGTTAATGATATAACAATTTCTAGAAGTAGTCCAATATTCCAATCAAATAGGATTGGTCGTAGATATAACCCTAAACTAATACTTTGAAATAGCGCTACAATTAAAGCAATAAATCGTGTTAACCGGTTTATATATCGTTTTGAATAAAAATCACCTTCTTTTTGTAATTCTGATAGAAAAGGAGAAGATTTAACTAAAATTTGAGTAATAATTGAAGCATTAATATAGGGAACAATGTTTAGTGTAAATAAGCCAATTTTAAAAGTTCCTCCACCTGAAAAAAGAGAAGCAAGATTTGTTGTAACTGAATCTTTTTCAATAAATAATGCTAAATCTATAAGATTGATTCCAGGAACTGGTATAGAAGTTCCAATTCGAATAAATAAAATTGTAGCTAAAGTAATTAATGAACGCTTCAAAATAATGCGATTAATTGATTTATTCCTATACTTATATTTCACTGTTTTTCTTTGATTCGATTATGATATTATTTTAAATTTAAATTCCGTTTTTTTGAAACTTCTTTTTTTGTTGTTAATTGATTCAAACCACACATACTTGCGCGAGCATTATTCAATAAGTTATTTGATCCTAACTGTTTTGCCATAACATTTTTAACACCAGCAACTTCTAAAACAATTCGAACAGCGCCACCGGCAATAACTCCTGAACCTTCAATAGCAGGTTTCATAACAATTTTACAAGCACCAAATCGACCTATTACATCATGTGGAATACTTAGTGATTTAGTTAAAGGAAAACTTATCAAGTTTTTCATTCCAACTGTCTTTGCTTTTTTAAAAGCATTTACGACATCATCAGCTTTCGCTACACCAACACCTACTTGCCCTTTCCCATCTCCAACCACAACAATTGCACGGAAACTTAATTTTTTACCACCTTTTGTAACTTTTGAGACTCGACTAACTTTTATTAAACGTTCTATTAAGTCTTGTTCCTGCGTTTGATTTTTACGACGCGAATTCTTTTTCAATCTATTTAATTGTACTAAATCACTACTCATAAAGCTTTTTAATTTTACTATATATTGGATTAGAATATAAGGCCACCTGCACGGGCACCATCTGCTAGAGCTTTAACTCGTCCATGATATAAATAAGGACCTCGATCAAAAACAATTTTTGTTATATTTTTTTTCAAACATAATTCTGCTAATCTTTTTCCCATTAATCTTGAAGCTTCACAGGTTCGACTATTCTTTACATCTAATTTTATTTTTCTGTCTAAAGTCGAACAAGAAACAAGTGTTCTTGATCCTTCATTATCTATTGTTCTATCGTCAATTATTTGAGCATAAATATTTTCATTTGACCGATATACAGATAAGCGAGGTCTAAGACTAGTTCCTTTTATTTTTCCGCGTAATTTATTACGTTTTAAAAGTTTGTATTTGGTTGGCTTTAAACGTTTGTTTTTATTTTTTATTTTTGATAATACTTGTTTTGAAATTTTCATAATTGTACTTTTTTAAATATAACTATAATTTAATTAACGGAAATATAAATAAAAATTATTTACCCGATTTACCAGCCTTACGAAGAATTTGTTCATTTTTATATAAAATACCTTTTCCTTTATAAGGTTCAGGACGTCGCCATGAACGAATATTAGAAGCAAACAAACCTAACAATTCCTTGTCACATGATTTTAAATGTATTGTTGTATTTTGTATGATAGTAACTGTAATTAGTTTTGGAATTTCAATTTTAACTGGATGACTATATCCTAAATTTAAAACGATTTCTTGACCTTGAACGCTAGCACGATATCCTACCCCTTTCAATATTAGAATTAATTCAAACTGTTCTGATACTCCAATAATCATATTATTAATTAAAGTTCTATACAATCCATGAAGGGACCTCCCACTTCTTGTTTTTTCATTTACATTAACTTTTAATAAGTTTTCTTCTTGCTCAATTTTTATAATCTCAGGAATTAAAATATTTAATGTACCAAATTTTCCTTCGACAATAATTTCATGAGAATTCGATACAATATTATGGTTAATATTAACATTATCTGGGATTCTTATAGGCAATTTTCCAATACGTGACATTTTATAGACTCCTTATTTTACCAAATATAACATAAAATCTCGCCACCAATACCAAGTTTTTCAGCTTTTGAGTTTGTTATTACACCTTTTGAAGTAGAAATGATAGCAGTACCTAAATTATCTAAAACAACTGGTAATTTTTTAGAACTGGCATAAATTCTTAGTCCAGGCTTACTTACCCTTTCTAGTTTTGAAATCACACGCAGACGATTCTTTCCACTATATTTTAATGTAATTAATAAATACTTTCTATTCTTTTCTTCAAAGTCTTCAAAGTCTTCAATGTAGCCTTCTGTCTTTAGTATCTTAACTATAGCTAATGACATTTTTGTAAATGGGACCTCTACAACCTGGTGTTTTACCATATTAGCATTTCGAATTCGTGTTAACATATCAGAAACGTTATCTATAACCATGATTTTTTCCTTTAAAATTTATAATTTTTTATTTTATTCCTGAGACCAACGTTTTCTTTTCAAATGACTTTTTCGTTCCCAAATTTGATTAATCTCAGGTAATGAAGAGTATTTATTATAATAACCAATATCTTTTAAAGGAAAACGTAAAAACTTAAAGAGAACCATTCCATTTAATATTCTATTAATACTTGTTTTACGATATTTTGGTAAACAATTATCTAAAACAATTGTAATTGTAAAACCTTGTGTTTGTTCTATATCATCGTAATCAATTTCTGGAAAAATTAATTGTTCTTTTAAACCAAAAGTAAAATTTCCTGATTTATCAAAACTTCGTAAAGATAAACCACGAAAGTCACGGATTTGTGCAAAAGTGAAGAAAATTAATTTTGTCAAAAACGTGTACATTTTTTCGCCTCGTAATGTAACAGTTAAACCTAATTCCATGTTCTCACGGATTTTGAATCCAGCAATTGCCTTTTTAGATTTTGTAACTATTGGTTTTTGACCTGTGATCTTTTCAAATTCTTGAATACTTTTTTTTAGTATTTTTGTATTTGATGCAGCTAATCCAAGTCCACGATTAATTTGAATTTTTTTAAGCTTAGGTAGTGTATGAGGATTTTTAAATAAATTTGAGCTATTTTTTAAAATAGTCGGTCTGATTCCATCTCTATATTCTTGTTTAATATTACTAAGTAAATTATGAATTTCGGCAATTTCTTCTATCGAATGTTGATTTAGCATATTAGTATTATTGAACCTCAATTAATAATAATTTAACATTTGAATGATGTATTGGAGCTTCAAACTGTTTGATTTCACCAATTTCATTTTCAAACCTTGGTTTAATATGTTTAGATTTAAAATTAATACCTTTTACTATAAGCTTACCAGTCTTTTTGTTGATACTTGTCACTTCACCTTTTTCATTCTTATGAAATCCTGAAATAATGATTATATTGTCACCAACTTTAACATGCGTTTTATGTTGTTTCATGTTTTATAAAACCTCCGGTGCTAATGATACAATTTTTGATAAGTTTTTATCACGAATTTCTCGAGCAATTGGACCAAAAACTCTTGTACCTTTTGGATTATTATCTGAATTTACAAGTACACCAGCATTATCATCAAACCTAATGTACATACCATCGGTTCGACGAATACTTTTACGTGTACGAACAATAATTGCGCGAACAATTTCTGAACGTTTAACAGACATATTTGGAATAGCTTCTTTAACAACAGCAATAATAGTATCACCAATTTTTGCATATTTTTTATTACCACCTAGAACTCGAATACACATAATTTTCTTTGCACCAGTGTTATCTGCTACGGTTAACATTGTTTGCGGATAAATCATAAAAATACTTTTTAACTAACTAACTAACGATGATTTTAAAATAATCTTAACCAATTTCCAACGTTTACGTTTACTCAAAGGACGACATTCTTGTACTAATACTTGATCACCAATATTACATTCTTCACGGTCATCATGTACTAAATATTTTTTAGTCCTTAAAATAGTCTTTGAATAAATTGGATGTGGATATCTTTTTTCAATTTTGACTACAATAGTTTTTTGCATTTTATTACTAACTACTAGACCAACCTGTTCCTTTACTGCCATTTAAACTCCTTAAAATTAACCATAAGATTTTTATTTAAAATTAATTTATAAATTATTTCGTTCATTTTTCAATTCATAATATTTATATCTTTTATTTAGAATTTTTTAGAAAGGTAAAAAAATAAGATAATACTATAATAGTTCTATTATAATATTCACACATTTTTAAGCATTACATTTTTTGACTAATAAGGTTAGGTCCACAATTAGTTTGTCTTTCTAATGTTCAGGATATAAAGTTAGAGTTTAGCCATTCATAATTATTTAATTTTAATAATAAATTTAGTTTTCAACGGTAATTTATAAGAAGCTAAACTTAGAGCAGCTCTAGCAACTTCTGTTGGTACCGAACTAATTTCAAATAAAATTGTTCCTGGTTTTACAACTGCAACCCAATAATCAACAGCACCTTTACCAGATCCCATGCGTGATTCAGCTGCACGAGCAGTTACAGGTTTATCTGGAAATATTCGAATCCATAATTTTGCACCTCGTTTTGTATAACGAGTAATTGTTCGTCGAGCTGCTTCAATTTGTCGGGATGTCATCCAAGCGGGTTCAAGAGCTTGTAATCCAAAATCACCAAAACAAATACTAGTTCCATTAGTAGCTGTTCCTCTCATATTTCCACGATGATATTTACGGTATTTTGTTCTTTTTGGACTTAGCATAATTAATATTAATTTTTATAAAGTTATGAGGGGTTAAATAGTAAAATCTATTATTTTGTCAAAATTTCATTTTTAAATAACCAAACCTTTACACCTAATACTCCATAAATGGTATGTGCTTCTTTCGTAGCATAGTCAATGTCTGCTCGCAAAGTCTGTAATGGAACTCGACCTTCTCTAATCCATTCACTTCTTGCAATTTCAGCTCCATTTAAACGTCCAGAAACTTGGATTTTGATTCCTTTAACATTTTGTTTTTGTGCCCTTTGTAAAGCTTCTCGAATTGCTCGTCGGAATGCTATACGCTTTTCTAATTTTTCTACCACTAAATCAGCTAAAAGATTTGCATTTAAATCTACTTGATCAACTTCAAGAATTTTAATTGTTAATTCACGATCAATAGGTAAAAGTTTTTTAATATTCTGAAGTAATGATTTTAAATCTTTACCAAATTTGCCAATAAGAATTCCAGGTTTTCCTGTCTCAATATTTAATAAAATGCGATTATTTAATCCATCTCGATTAATATAAACATTTGAAATACTCTTAGTTTTAGATAATTTTTTTAAATAAGTTCTAATTTTGTCATCTTCTTTTAGGATTTCGGGATATTGATTAAATTTTGCATACCATGTTGACTTATGTTCTTGTGTAATTCCTAATCGAAATCCTAAAGGATGTGTCTTTTGACCCATAGAATTAATCCTTATAAAAAAATAAATTTAATTTTTAATTTAGTTTTGTTAACACTACTGTTATATGGCAAGTAGGTTTTAGTATTTTATAAGCTCTTCCCTGTGCGCGTGGCCTAATACGTTTTAATTTAGGACCTTCATCTGCATAAATTTGGTCTATTATTAGGTCTTTTTTTTTTAGTCCGTAATTATGCTTAGCATTTGCAGCAGCTGAATGTATGACCTGCCAAATAGGACCACTTGCATTATATGGTAAAAATTCGAGGATCATTAAAGCTTCTTTATATGAACGGCCTCGTAATTGATCCAAAACTCTTCGAATTTTGTGAGGAGACATGCGGACATATTTTGCTTTAGCTGTAATTGATTGAGTTTTTGGCATAGTATTATTAGATTATTTTGAATAATGTTTAATAAACAGATTAGACTACCAAATTGGCTCTGGTTTTTTAATTGGCATACGTTTAAAATAATGTAATTTCAATGATATTGTTAAATTAGATGTTTGATTTGTTTTCATAGTTTTAGATTTTACAAATCGATTTGTTTCACAATCATCGTTAAAATAAACTGAATCAATCCAGATGTCAAAAAAATTAATCGAAAATTCATTGTGTAATGATAACATACAAGAATATAATATATTCAATAAATTATCTCGTTCAATTGGATTTGAATCTAACAAACATAATATATCATCAATTGCGTAATAAATATATTTATTAGTAAAACTATTTAAAATAGTTTGACCAGTTCTTGATAAAGGAAATTGATAACTTAATTGAAATGTTTTTATAAATTGTCCACATAAAGAATCTTCATTAAGTCTATAATTTTGAATTAAAAGGGACTGTTGAATAATCCGGTTTTTATCTTTAACTTTTATTTTTATCTTGTCTTGATAAGGTAATAATTTACCGTGACTCAACCCGGTTCGGTTTATTTTTAGCCTGTTTCGGATTTCTTTAATTAATTTACTATATTCACTACAATAACATGGATAAATTTGTACACGCCTTTTTCGATAATTTCCCCAAGGTTGTTGTTCTTTTTTTTCTAAAATTGAAATATTCTCAATTTCTGACCCATTAGTTTCATCAACTTTAGATTGTTTTTTTTTATGCATAATAGAACTTATAAGTTTTCTAATTAGTAATATTAAAACCCATTTATAATTTATAATTATTTAACGTAATCAAAAATTTATTTTGTAATAAATTTGACTCTCAACACCAAATTCAGAAAAAAGATTTTATAGTATTATGCTTAATATGGTAACGAGAAGCTTTTTAAAAACTTTTCATCGTTTTGTTTTTTTATCATTTTTAATATGTGATTTGAAGTTACGGGTAGAGACGAATTCTCCTAATTTATGACCTACTAATTGATCAGATATATAAATAGGAACATGTTGTTTTCCATTATAAACTGAAATCGTGAATCCTATCATACTAGGAAGTATTGTTGATGCTCTAGACCATGTAATAATATTTACATCTTTTTTTTCATTAATGTATGCTTCATTAATTTTTTTTAATAAATGATAAGCCACAAATGGACTTTTTTTCGACGATCGTGACATTTTAAAACCTCCATTATAAATTATTATTTAATTATACTCGGCGACGAAGAATGTAGGCATTGCTCAATTTTTTCTTTTTTCGAGTTTTCATACCTAGAGCAGGTTTTCCCCAAGGAGTTAATGGACGTGTTCTTCCAATTGGAGCTCGACCTTCACCGCCTCCATGAGGATGATCACATGGATTCATTACTGAACCACGAACAGTTGGACGTTTACCTAACCAGCGTGTCCGACCAGCTTTTCCACTTTGAACTAAAAAGATATCATTATTACTAACTTCACCAATAGTGGCAGAGCATTCTTTTCGTAAAAGGCGAATTTCTTTGGATGGTAATTTTAGAGTTATATAATTACCTTCTTTGGCTAAAATTTTTGCTGACGTTCCAGCAGACCTTACAATTTGACCACCTTTTTTTGGAATTAATTCTATATTATGAATCGATGTTCCTAAAGGAATTTCATCTAATGGCATAGAATTTCCGATATTCAAAGGAATATTTGAACCAGAAGATATAGAATCTCCGACATTTAAATTTTTTGGATGTAAAATATAACGTTTTTCACCATCGGTATATTGAACTAAAGCAATTCTAGCATTTCGATTTGGATCATATTCAATAGATGCTATACGACCTTCTATTTTTATTTTATTTCTTTTAAAATCTATTAATCGATAACGACGTTTATGACCTCCACCTCTATGACGAATTGTTATAACACCTCGATTATTTCTACCCTTTTTTCTATGATTTTTTCTTAATAAACTTTTTTCTGGTTTTGATTTTGTTATTTCACCAAAATCTGACAGTGCCCGATTTCTTGTACCCGGAGTATACGATTTATAAAGACGAATAGCCATTATCTAATTCTTTGTTTTAATAATTATTAATTAATTGTCATCAAACAAGTTTATTATATCATTTTTAGATAAAGTTATAATTGCTTTTTTATGTTGTGACTTCCAACCTATATATTTACCTACTTGTTTTTTTTTTCTTGGAAGATGACATGTATTCACTTTTATTACTTTGACATTAAATAAATCTTCAATTGCTGATTTAATTGTTAATTTGTTTGAATAACGATCAACAATAAATGTATATTGATTAGTTTCTAATAATCTCGTAGATTTTTCTGTAATAATAGGATATTTTATCACTTCTTCATTACTAAGATTAAACCATCTTCTTGCAAAACGATACTTAAATAAATTAGTATTCATAAAAAGCCTCCTTCACATAATTTAGAAATATCATGATCATTCAGAAAATCAAGATATTCATTAACAAATTCATTTATACGATCTATATCATTATTAAATATAACACGAAGTGATCCTCCACGTTTTGTACCATCATTAATAATGTTAAAATTATTTATTTTCGCCATTGCTAATGGTGTTAAAATTATTTGTTTTGCTTTGATCAAACTCAATATATTAAGTTCTTCGGAAGATATTAGCTCAATATTTTCAATATTTCTAACCGATAACTTTAGTGAGGTTGTTTTATAAGCTACAACTAATAATATTTTTTGAGTTAAATTTACATTACAATTCTTACAGATTTTATAAAAATCTTTTGTTTTTACTCTTTTAAAATATTCTTCTAAAGAATTAATTACTAGAATATTATCTTTTTTATTGTGGAGTAATGTTTGTAATGCTAAACGATGTTCTTTTCTATTTAGTTTATATTTCTTGATTCTTGGTTTAGGACCAAATATAACTCCTCCACCTTTCCATAAAGGAGAAGTATTAGAACCTGCTCTAGCACGCCCTGTTCCTTTCTGTTTCCAAGGTTTTCGACCACCGCCTCTTACTTCACTTCTTGTTTTCGTTGAAGCTGTTCCTTGTCTTTTTGAATTATGATGTCTTAGAATATCTTTATGAACTAAATAATTCCCTGATTTTTCAAGAATTTTTAATCTTAATTTGCATCTTAAGTTTATTTTTTCTCCTGTTGAAATTATTGGACTATATCCTATTGTTTTAGTTTTAGCTGCTAAGATTTTATTTACATCGCTAGCTACTATAATTTCTTGTGGATATTCTTTCACTAATTTTTTCAATTCAGTAATTACTACTTTAGCTGTCAAGATTTTTGGACAAATAATTTTTAAGTTTTGAAAACTCATTTTCATATTCTAAATTTTTCTATTTTTAATTTTTAGTTAACTTATTCGGAAGGTACAATATTTAACAAATTTCCTGGTTTACCAGGAACAGATCCTTTGATAATTAGAATGTTTTCATCACTATTAATTTGAACTATTTTAAGTTTTTTAATAGTCACCATTTTATTCCCTAATTGACCTGCCATTCGTTTACCTGGTAAAACACGACCAGGTGTTGTACCCATACCAATTGAACCAGGGGCTCTATGATTTTTTGAACCATGAGTCATGGGTCCTCGCGTAAAATTATGACGTTTTTGAAGACCAGAAAAACCTTTTCCAATGCTTTTTCCACGTATATTAACAAATTGTCCAACAGAAAAAGAATCTATATTTAGAATTTGTCCAACTTTAAATTTTTCTGTGTTTTCGTTTACACGAAACTCTTTTAAATATTTCAAGGGTTGAATATTAGATTTTTGCAAATGTCCTAATTGAGGTTGGTTTAATGATTTACTTGGAAGTTTTCCATAACCTATCTGAACAGAATCGTATCCATCTTTTAAAACATTCTTAATCTGTGTTATAACACAAGGTCCAACTTTTAAAATTGTAACAGGAATAATATTACCGGATCTATCATAAATTTGTGTCATTCCAATCTTATTTCCTAATAATCCTATACTCATCTATTTCTCCAAACTAAATTATATATATAGTAACTTTAATTTAAATTTATCATAAATATTGATCAATAAAATAA
>Ga0138260_10836872_pt1 | contig 18802 bp, 16 predicted proteins | sample RNAB_220151111_FD_105235 | JGI IMG/M metagenome (GOLD analysis project Ga0138260, IMG submission 105235) | Metatranscriptomics of polar marine prokaryotic and eukaryotic communities from Palmer Station, Antarctica after 24hr light incubation -... | ecosystem: Environmental > Aquatic > Marine >... | reverse complement strand
TGCACAAGCCCAAATAGTTGATTAATTTTTCTTGACAATGTGAGCAAAATTATTTTTTTGTGCTATTATACCGATTCATAATAGTTCAAGCTAACTTGATGATTAATATAGGTTACTTGGTGGCTGCAAATACCATAAGTTACCGGGTAGGGCGGTAGCGTTTCTCGATTTTTTGTTGTCGTGAGCGAAAAGCCGATTTATCACGACTTTCGTGCAGGAAATGTGCGTCACTCTTTAGTTGACATGTCCAAAGCAAATGCCTTGCTTGGTTATGCGCCGAAATACAGAATTGGTGGCGTTTTAAAAGAGGTAATGGTATGGCACCTTACTCCTTGAGCATTGCTTTGTCTTCACTTTAACTTACACCTTGCACCGGTCTTTAAACCTTGAGCTTTCAAATGCCCTCCACTCTTCCAAATTTGATTAAACGCCTCTGGAGTCACCTCAGTCGACGTCGCCAACGTCAATTCTGGTTATTAACGGGGTTGATGTTGATCAGTTCTTTCGCGGAAGTGGTCAGTTTGGGTGCCGTACTGCCCTTTATCGGAATACTCACTGCACCTGAGGAGGTGTTCAATTACCCTATAGTCGCAGATGTGGTGCTGGCATGGGGTATTACCTCGGCCGATCAGTTGGTGTTACCCCTCACTGGCGTGTTTGTCGCGGCAGCCCTGATAGCCGGAGCAATCCGCATCTTTTTATTGTGGGTCAGCACTCGTATTGCCTTTTCCAGCGGTGCAGACCTTGGCATTGAAGTGTATCGTCGCACCCTCTACCAGCCTTACCGGGTGCATGTTGCTCGTAACAGCAGCGAGGTGATCAGCGGTATCACCAACAAGGTTAACGGCGTAGTGTTTGGGGTACTGCTGCCGTTGCTAACGCTAGCCAGTTCAATCGTATTGCTGGTGGTTGTAACGATCGCCTTAATCGTCATTGATCCGATGGTGGCCTCGGTGGCAGCTGTCGGTTTCGGTGCCAGTTACGCGCTGATCACCTGGATGTCCCGCCGACGATTGCATCGCAACAGCCAGCGTATCGCCTACGAACAAACCCAAGTGATCAAAGCCCTGCAAGAAGGGCTGGGCGGCATTCGCGATGTGTTGCTAGACGGGACGCAGCCAGTTTACTGCGATATCTACCAGCAGGCAGACCGTCCCTTGCGACGGGCGCAGGGTAGTAATGTCTTTATTAGCGCAAGTCCACGCCCCGCCATGGAAGCCTTGGGCATGGTGCTGATTGCCGTTTTGGCCTATATTCTTAGTCGTCAGGACGGGGGTGTCGCCACCGCCCTGCCAGTGCTCGGTGCGCTAGCGCTCGGTGCGCAACGTTTAATTCCAGCCCTGCAGAATATCTATAGCGCCTGGGCGAGCATTGCCGGCAGTTACACCTCACTGGCCAATACTATCGAGCTGCTAGATCAGCTCCTGCCGGAGGAGGTGCTACAACCCACTCCTGTGGCGCTGGCCTTTCATGATGCCATTCGCTTCGATGCCGTGCGCTTCCGTTACATCAGCGACGGTCCTTGGGTGCTAGGTGGTATCAACCTGACAATTCCCAAAGGCGCCAGGGTTGGCTTTGTCGGGAGCACCGGCAGTGGTAAGAGTACAGCGCTGGATCTGCTAATGGGGCTACTGACACCCACCAAGGGGGCGCTTTTAGTTGATGGTGAGCCCGTCAAAGAGGATCGTCTCAGAGCTTGGCAGCGAACCATCGCCCATGTACCTCAAAGCATTTATCTGGCTGACACTACGTTGGCTGAAAACATCGCCTTCGGTGTGCCTCCTGGGACCATTGATCTGGATCGTGTGAAGCTGGCGGCACGGCAAGCACAGATTGCTGATTTTATTGAAAGCCGACCAGAGGGCTACAGCGCCTTTGTAGGAGAGCGTGGAATCCGTCTTAGTGGTGGCCAACGCCAGCGCATCGGCATCGCCCGCGCGCTCTACAAGCAGGCCAGCGTGCTTGTGTTCGACGAGGCCACCAGCGCCCTCGACAACGCCACGGAACAGTTGGTGATGGATGCCATCGAAGGGCTTGGTAGCGACCTCACTATTTTGTTGATTGCCCATCGTCTCACCACCGTGCGGAGTTGTGACATCATTGTAGAGCTGGAGAATGGCCAGGTGGTGGCGCAGGGTACGTATGAACAACTTCTTGAGTGCAGCCCAAGCTTTCGTAGTGTTGCTCTCGTGAAGGCGGGGGAATGAATGATTGGCTTAAGAGGCATGCCTACATAACTATGTATTTTCACGAGTGAAAAGATGAAAACAGCGCTGATTTTAGGTATTTCTGGCCAAGATGGAGCCTATCTTGCTAGGCTGCTGCTTGACCGCGGTTACCAAGTCGTGGGCACCTCTCGTGACGCCCAGATGGGCAGTTTCGCCAACTTGGACAAGCTCGGTGTCCGAGGGCGCGTGCAGTTGCTGTCAATGGTGATAACCGACTTTCGGAGCGTGCTACAGGTATTGAACAAGGTCCGTCCGGACGAGGTATACAATCTGGCGGGGCAAACCTCGGTGGCTCTATCCTTCGAGCAGCCGGTGGAAACCCTGGAAAGCATCACCGTCGGCACCCTCAACCTGCTTGAGAGCATCCGCTTCCTCGATCGGGATATTCGTTTCTACAACTCCTGTTCCAGTAAGTGCTTCGGAGATACCGGGGATCTGGCGGCAGGCGAGAATACCCCTTTCCATCCGCGCAGCCCCTACGCTGTGGCCAAGGCAGCGGCATTCTGGGAGGTGGCCAACTACCGGAAGCCTATGGCCTGTATGCCTGTTCGGGCATCCTGTTTAACCATGAATCACCGTTGCGTCCTGAGCGTTTCGTCACCCAAAAGATCGTGCGTGCGGCCTGCCTCATTTCGGCAGGCCAGCAGGAGAAACTCAAACTGGGCAACCTCGCCGTACAACGGGACTGGGGCTGGGCGCCGGAGTATGTGGATGCCATGTGGCGGATGGTCCAACAGGTCCGTGCCGAGGATTACGTGATCGCCACCGGGGAAACTAGTAGTCTGGAAGACTTCGTCGCCGAAGCCTTCTGTCTCGTGGGTCTGGATTGGCGCGACCACGTGGAAAGCGACCCGACTCTGCTGCGCCCCACAGATCTCAGAATCGGGCGAGCGAATCCAGCCAAGGCGCAGGAACAGCTCGGCTGGATGGCAAGTTCGATGATGTGGGATGTGGTGCGGCAGATGGTGTCGGCGACACAAGACCAGATAAAGGATGGCTTCGATAGCAGATCACTAAGTAGGGAGCAGGTATGAAAGTTGTTTTCTTTCATCGAAAACCAAATTCGATAAATTATAGCATGGAAGGGACATTTAAGGTCATTAGATCTGTCATGCCGACAGAAGTCGAATGTGTTGTTGCAATATCAAAATTTAAAAGTATGGGACTGTTTCGTAGGATTTATAATATTTTTGAAGCTGCATTTAGGCAAGGTGAAGTCAATCATATAACAGGAGATGTTCATTTTCTGAGCTACCTTTTGAAACGAGATAAGACATTACTTACCATACATGATTGCATTTTCATGCATCACACAACAGGGATCAAGCGGTATCTGCTGCGTTTATTTTGGTACGTTATTGCCGAAAAAAGAGTTGCACTAATATCTGTTATTTCCCAATCAACAAAAGAAGAACTGTTAAAATGCATCAAATGCGATCCAAATAAAATCAGGATTGTTCCGGTGTGTATTTCTCCGGCCTTTACTCCATTTAAAAAGCAATTTGATATCGCCAAACCAAATATTTTACTCATTGGTACCAGTGAGAATAAAAACTTATTCCGCTTAATTGAGGCGCTCCAAGGCATACCTTGTAAGCTTGAGATTATTGGAAAGCTGTCCCAAGAGCAAGCGCAAGCACTAGCTCGTTTTAACATGGATTTTAGTAATAGTTTTAATTTATCAGAAGTGGAAATAGTGGCTAAATACCATTTATGTGATCTCGTGGCGTTTGTTTCGACGTATGAAGGATTTGGGATGCCAATATTGGAGGCTAATGCTGTGGGTCGTCCAATAATAACCAGCGATATTTTGTCGATGCCGGAGGTGGCAGGGGATGCAGCGTGTTTAGTGGACCCTTACAATATTTTACAAATCAGAACTGGGATTCACCGCATTATAAATGATGATAAATACCGTGAAATGTTGATTGCCAATGGATTTACAAATATCGCTCGTTTTGATGCGAATGAAATTGCTCGCCAGTATCTAGATATATATAAGGACCTATACAAAGGTTAAGCTTGGTAAATTACTTTGTGCGACCAATTTAATCAATAATAGAAACATAATCTGAATTCACTTATGAAAAACAAACCTTTTATTTCAATTTGTATTTTAAGCTACAACCGTGCAGAGACACTTCTCAGACTATTACAAACCATAGACACCAAGCGAACCGATGAGATAGAGCTTGTTATTTGTGAGGACTCTAGTCCAAGGCAGCAGGAAATCAGACAAGTAGTAACTGACTTTGCGGCACAACAGCCATACCCGATCCTGTATTCCGAGAACCCAAAGAATCTCGGGTACGACGGTACGTTTTGTGAACTTGTAAAGCGTGCCAATGGCACATGGCTAGTGTTTATGGGGGATGATGATGAATTTGTTCCTGGTGCGCTTGATAAGGTAATAAATTTTCTTGATCACCATTCAGAACTAGGGTATGTCCTGAAATCCCATTACATGATTCATGATAATCAAAAAAAGGAACGGTTTAGATATTTCAAAAAATCAAAATTCTTTAAGCCTGGAGTTGATGCATACAAAGAGCTCTTTAGGAAGAGCGTATATATCGCAGGGTTCACTATTCGCCGTGAATACGCAGAGCCTTATCTGGCAAACAGTAACGAGTTTGACGGGACGCTATTGATGCAAATCTACCTGCTCGCAGAGGTGGTGCTCAGATACCCGGCTGCTTATTTTGATGAGCCCTTTACACAGCAATACCTCTCTCATGAACATAATGTGGGTGATGTCATGTTTGATCGGGAAAATGAGGTATTTGTACCAAGAAGTCCTACGCTTGATATATCAATTAACTTTTTGAAAAGCTTTTCTCTTATCACTGATTACATAGACAAGACGCACCAGATCAATTCAACTGCACTTATTAAAAAAGATATGTCAAAATATTTTTATCATAGTCTGGCGGTACATCGAAATGCGGGGCTGCGATTCTTTTTTAATTATGTACGCAAGTTGAATAAATTGGGATTTAACTCATCTTTTTATTATTACATATACGTTATTCTGCTTACACTCCTCGGAAAGCGCATATGTGATTGGGGTATTTGGCAGCTAAAAAAAATGCTTGGCCGCACCCCAAGACTCTAACCGTATATTTCACAAATGAGGCCCCCTATAGAGCCGTAGGAGCGTGCGATAAGTGCTAGAATCGCAGGCACGACCTCCCTCCACTCCTGCAGGAGTGTACTGTTTTTCTGAAGCGGGTGGGTTAATTTAAGATAATCTCAAGACATGAAAAATACAAAAATACAAACAGAAAGTAAGAGCATATGAGTAAAATTCTCTTTATTGGTGATCTAAATACCTACGGCAGAGGCTACCAGCGTTATCGGACGTTAAAGGAAATGGGGCATGATGTAGTTGCCTTTTCACACACCAAAGTTTCCTTGCCTGGTTGCATCGAAAGTCCGTCTCTGCTTTACAGAATATTCTGGAAACTGCGAATCCCTTTAGATGTAACCCATGTAAATAAACAAATTCGGAACGCAATCGAACATGATTCATTTGATGTTGTCTGGATAGAAAAGGGTAACATGATATGGCCATGGACGGTGCGGAACATAAAGAAAACTGCCCCTCTCGTAAGACTGATTTCGTGTTCAGAAGATGACATGTATGCAACACACGGGCACTCACGCTGGTATCGGGCTGGATTGCGTGTTTATGATCTAGTATTTACAACCAAAATGTATAATCTCGCAGAATTAAAATTGTTTGGCGCAAAACACATAGGTCTTTTTTTAGATTCTTACGACGAAAGAATTCATAAACCTATGACTTTAACTGCAGTGGAGCGCGAACGTTTTACATGTGATGTCGGAGCAATCGGCGCATACGAAGACGAAAGGGCCCAGTCCCTGCTTTATCTAGCTGAGCATGGTGTGAAGGTAAATGTGTGGGGTGGTAATTGGGAGAAAATGGACAACCTTCATGCCAACCTAATAATAAAAAACGAATTTCTTTTCGGCGAAGAATACTCAAAGGCAATCTGCGCGACAAAAATTAATTTGAACTTCTTGCGAAAGATTAACCGTGATGAAGTAACGAGCAGAAGCGTTGAAATTCCTGCATGTGGAGGGTTCATGCTAAGTGAGAGAACTGCACGGCATATGGATTTTTTTGAAGAGGGCAAAGAAGTGGAATTTTTTGGTTCGAATGTAGAGTTACTAAAAAAAATTAGATATTTCCTTGAAAAAAACGAAGAAAGAGCAGAAATTGCGCAAGCTGGTATGAAGCGATGTGTGGCAAGTGGATATAGTATGCGCACACAACTGACCACAATGCTGGACACCGCAATGCGTGATACGCAAACTGTTTAGTCTGGTGTGTAGTAGTACAGTGATAAATGTTGAGAAAATTGAGTCAAGATGAAAAATAAGTTGTTACTGGCTGCCTAAAATCAGTTGTCTTCTTATGTAAAGATATTATAATGTTTTGCAAGATTATAGACGACACAATCAGTGAGGCTGGCAATCAGCCTTCGGCCGCCATAAGGATCAATTGAATGATAAATGATAGTGATGGCCTTGTAGGGTCTCTGCGACTCGATCGTCCGAGAGCGAGCGCCCGGATTGCTCGAGCATTGCGGGCCTTCTCCGCACTTCGAGGATGGAATCGACTCGTAAATGCAATAGTCCCGGAGCATTCTAGTCCATTTACCATTCGAAATCAGGATACAGTGTTTCAAGGAGACATGGACTCTTATATTGATCGACAAGTCTATTTGTTTGGTGGATATGAATTGAAAAAAATTGATATTTTTCTGTCTAACATGCAAGCAAAGAGATGCGGCACAATCCTTGATATCGGGGCCAATGCAGGTACGCATAGCCTAGCTTTCGCAAGTTCTTTTGAGACAGTTCATGCATTTGAGCCAAACCCGATGCTGTGGACTCAGTTTGAAAGAAACATCTCGCTAAATCAACTAACGAATGTGGCCCTTCATAAGGTCGGATTATCAGACTGTGATTCAGAACTCACATTGAATTTAATCGATAAGTCAAATTATGGTTTAGGTACATTTTCTACTGTTGAACAATACGATCTTCCCCTTCATGCAGTGGCGACGTGCCCAGTGCGACATGCTGGCAATTATCTGGAGAAACTCGCTGTAGGTTCAGTGGATGCTGTTAAGATCGACGTTCAAGGATTTGAGCCTGAGGTGCTCCGCGGACTGACAACTGTCCTTAGTCGAGATCGGCCTATTATTTGGTGTGAGATTGATACAGGTACATTGACCAAGGTAGCAACGGTTGAAGATTTATGTAATTTAGTGCCGTTCGAATTTCGCTGTTATCAATTTTCATCCAAGCCGGGACTGATTGGCCATTCCACCCTCTTGCAAGAACATAAAGGTGAGTTACCTCGCGGCGACTACTTGATTGTTCCAAGATAGTTGAAGTTTTGGCAATCCTGAATCCGCCGTGGAATTTAGATGTTTCTGATAACCATTGTACGACGTCTGGTGCTGACAGTTGGTTATGCTGTGCAGGATTGATACGACCCAAAGCTGCTATGAAGGCATGATACGAAATAAAGGCAGGATGTTTTATGAAAAAATTGAATTCTCTAAATGTAAGAAGATCTTGGCCAGACGCCAAATATTCTTTGATGTGGGTGCGAACATTGGGTTCTATAATGATTAAACTTTTGATTATTTGTGCGCATAAGTTTCTTTTCCAATACATGCGGGTGATATGAAAGCTGTCATCTTAGCTGGGGGGCTTGGTACCCGGATTTCTGAGGAAACCAATTTAATGCCGAAACCCATGATTGGGATTGGGGGCAAGCCGGTTCTCTGGCACATCATGAAGCTATACGCTGCCCATGGCGTGACTGACTTCGTGATCTGCTGCGGACACAAGGGCTATGTGATCAAGGAATACTTTGCGAACTATTTCCTTCATATGTCAGATGTCACGTTCGACATGACACAAAATAAGATGGAGGTGCATCACCAGTACGCAGAGCCATGGCGTGTCACGCTGGTGGACACCGGCGAAAAAACAATGACAGGTGGTCGCATAAAGCGCATTGCATCCTACGTGAAGGATGAGGATTTTTTTTGCTTAACTTATGGCGATGGCCTCAGTGACATAAATATTTCAGATTTGATTGATTTTCACAAAAGACAACAAGTGCGAGCTACGTTGACGGCAACTTATCCACCGGGGCGTTTTGGTGCGCTTGATCTTGAAGGTCGTCGGGTTGCTAGCTTTAAGGAAAAGCCCAAGGGTGATGGTGGTATGATCAACGGTGGTTTTTTCGTGTTGTCTCCATCGGTGTTAGATCTGATTGAAGGGGATGAAACGGTGTGGGAACAGCAGCCATTGGAAATACTTGCCGAACTAGGCCAACTAGCAGCATATTCACATGATGGCTTCTGGCAACCGATGGATACTTTACGTGATAAGATTTATCTTGAAGAACTCTGGAATAGTGGGAAAGCGCCCTGGAAGGTTTGGAAATGACCCCTGAATTTTGGTTCGGCAAACGCGTATTCATGACAGGGCACACTGGCTTCAAGGGCAGCTGGCTATCTCTTTGGCTTCAAAGCCTTGGGGTTGAACTGACCGGCTACGCGCTCAAGCCCAAGACCAATCTAAGTATGTTTGAAGAGGCGCGAGTGGCCGAAAAAATGACCTCCATTGAGGGTGACATTCGTGATCTAGATTTCCTCAGTCAATCCATGCAAGCCGCCCAACCTGAGATTGTCATCCACATGGCAGCCCAGTCCTTGGTGCGTTACTCGTACCAGAAGCCTGTTGAGACCTACGCAACTAATGTCATGGGTACGGTTCACATGCTTGAGGCAGTGCGGGCTTCGCCAAGCGTACGTGCAGTTATCAACGTCACCACCGACAAGTGTTACGAAAACCGCGAATGGGTTTGGGGGTATCGCGAAAACGACCCGATTGGGGGGTACGACCCATACAGTAACAGCAAGGGTTGTTCTGAAATGGTGAGTGCCGCCTACCGTTCGTCCTTCTTCAACCTCAAGGATTACGCCCAGCACCAAGTGGCCTTGGCCAGTGTACGTGCGGGTAATGTTATCGGTGGGGGCGACTGGGCCAAGGACCGGCTAATTCCGGATATCATTGCCGCCTTCGAGCAAGGTAAGACGGTCAATATTCGTAACCCGTACGCTATTCGCCCTTGGCAGCATGTATTGGAGCCCCTACGTGGTTACCTAATGCTCGCCGAAAAACTGGTTCAGGAAGGGCCCGCCTTCGCAGAAAGCTGGAACTTCGGTCCCAACGATGAAGACGCCAAGCCTGTGGACTGGATAGTCGAACAGATGGTCACTCTCTGGGGTGAGAGCGCGCAATGGCAAATCGATGTGGGCGAACATCCACACGAAGCCGGCCATCTCAAGCTCGACACCTCCAAGGCACGCACTCGTTTGAACTGTACTCCCGCGCTGAGCCTAAAAGAGGCGCTCAGAATGATCGTTGACTGGTCACAAGCAAGGCAAGCTGGTAACGATATGCGAGGCCATACACTAGCGCAGATTGGGTCATATCAAAATCGAACCGAATCGTGAACGCTCTCGTGCAAAACAGTGACTAAACAAGGGCCTTAGTTGACGCAGCCCAGGTTGCAATTTTGCGTGAGCTAAATCAACAAGCACCGACATGCATGGCACAGAGATGGCACCTGAAATAGTACTAATTTTTTCCCAATTGCATAAAGTTGAAATTCCATCGCAATGTAAAAAAATATTCAATGCTGATGTGATCACCTATGCCATGTATAGTTTATAGATTAACAAGGAATTAAAATGAAAGAATTTGAACAGATTGCATATGCTAAAACTGTTTACGGGCAGGAAGAGATTAACGCAGTTGTTAAATGTTTATCTGAATCAACCCAAATGGGAAATTACTCGCGAAAATTTGAAAAAAAAATTGCTAATCTCTTTGACAAAAAACACTGTCTTTATGTAAATTCAGGGTCGTCAGCACTTTTTATTGGTGTCGAGGCCTTTAACTTCCCTTCAGGATCTGAAGTGATAACTCCAGCACTCACATTCTCAACATCAGTGGGTTGTCTTGTAAAAAATAACTTGGTGCCAGTTTTTGTTGATGTCGAGCCTTTGACTTATTGCATTGATGCATCACAAATTGAACCACAAATAACAGACAAGACTGTTGCCATCCTAGCGCCTAACCTGATGGGTAATTTATGTGACTGGCCTGAAATTAGAGCGATTGCAGATAAGTATAATCTTGTTGTAATAGAAGATTCTGCTGATACTCTGGGTGCTACGATCAATGGCAAAATTTCTGGCTTTTATTCTGACATGTCGATTACTAGCTTTTATGGATCCCATATAATTAATTGTGCAGGTAATGGCGGAGCTCTTGCCATTAACGACGATAAGGTTATGGAACGAGCAAAACTGCTTAGATCTTGGGGACGGAGTTCCTCTTTATTTGATGATCAAAGTGAAGCCATAGAAAATAGGTTTAATGTTAATTTAGAAGGGATTGATTATGACGCTAAATTTGTTTTTGAAACGATCGGTTATAATCTAGAGGGAAATGAAGTTGGTGCAGCATTTGGTCTAGCACAACTTGAAAAATTAAATATTAACATTTCAATCCGGCAAGGAAACTTTCAAAAACAGTGTAATTTCTTCGCTAAGTATCCAAAATATTTTGCTAATCCTTTGGAGACGGCTGGTTGTAAAACTGCATGGCTTGCGTTTCCGTTGTTGATTAAAGAAAGTGCTCCATTTACTAGAAAAGACATGCAAATATTTTTGGAAAAAAGAAATATACAAACGCGCGTGGTCTTCACTGGTAATATTCTTCGCCAACCTATGTGTAAGGGTATCACTTTGAGGGTTCAAGATGGTGGTTATCCTAACGCAGATCGTATAATGGAATGGGGCATCCTTCTACCAGTTCACCATGGCTTAACAGAGACAATGTTCGAAAGATTTCAAAGTACGATTGAAGAATTCATATCGAGTTTTAACTAAGTCATATAATCGTGTTTAAAAGAGTTATTCTCAAATCCAGCTCCATACACCTTTCAATTCAATACAGATGGAAAAAGCTTAATGAAAAAAACAATGCTAGGCACGGGAATGGCTAAAGAATGGCGATCTTCATTGTCTTGCGCGTCGCCGTTGCTATCGATATGTATCCCGACCTATAACCAGCCCAAAGAGGTAGAGCGCGTTTTAGAGACGCTAGTTCGACAGTCCACCCTTAATATAGAAATTATAGTTCATGACGGATGTGATAATGATGCCACTCTAAGTGTAATCGAGAAATACGTAGACAAGCTCCCAATTCACTATGTTCGAAAAAATAACAGACATATTGATGCTGCGCTATTAGAATTAATAGAGTTGGCCACAGGTGAGTATATTTGGTGGTTTGGTGATGATGATTTTTGCGAGGGAGCATTATTGGAAGTCACTAGGATAGCGAGTTTGGGTAAATATGCATATATTTATGCCAATTCAGTTATTGCAGGAACTGAGATCGTGCACTCTAGTATTGACCGTAGCAGGGAGTTCAGCACTCACAACGAGGTGATTGAGTCGATAGGGGGAGGACTAGGCTTTATATCGTCATGTGTATTTAGGCGGCAAGATGCCCTGCGAGGTATCGAATCTTCGAGAAGTTGGATTGGCAGCTCATTCGCCAACTTGCATTTAATGCTATTTATAATTGCAAACGAACAAAAATTCTACTTCATCAAAGGCCCAGTTGTTAAATATGATCTGACTACGGCCGAAGAATTTAAAACATCAAAAATTGGGAAGGATGGCGTTATCAATAATGAAGCTTTTTTTGTCTTTGGTATCAATGCGTGTGACATTTTTGACAGTTTTTCAGGCTACTATGATCCCTTAGTGATTAGAAAAATAACAAAGAAATTGTTTGGTCAGACATGGCGTGGCTTGTTGGTGGCTACGGCGGGCGGTTGGGATACCCCGCAAGGAAAGCGCTTTAGATTGTTAAAACGTTTCTGGATGTTTCCTGAGGCTTGGCTGGCCTTCTTGCTTTTCCTCATGCCGGCAAGAGTACTCAGGCCTTTATATGGCTTCTATAAACTGCTATTCAGAAATAAAAAATGAAGCTTCGTAGCTGACTCAGGCAAGTTTAGCTGGCGGAAATAAAAAAACAGGCTTAAGAATGAAAAAGAAAACAATACTTTTAGGTGGCAGCGGATTTCTGGGGCCGATACTTCTGGAGAAGTATCCAGACATTATTTCTGTTGGTCGAAGCGCGCCGCCTTCATACATTAAGAATCAACATATTCAGATTGATTCAATTGACGATCTTGGGGCGCTCGATTCGGTTGAATTTGACAAAGTCATATTTCTGATTGGCAGTTCGAACCACCACCTTATTAATTTTAGTCCAACAATGGGTCTGGATTTTAACGTGATCCCGTTAAAGAAAGCACTCTGCTATTTTCAGAAAAGAAAGCTGAAGAAGTTCGTCTGCTTTTCAACGATTCTTTTGTACGATGTAAACAAGATGAAGATTCCGGTTGATGAGACGCAGCCGATAGATCCGTATATAAATGATTACGTATTTAGCAAGTATCTGTCTGAAGAGGTTGTCAGGTTCTATAAAGACAAGGTACCGTCAATCGTGGTTAGAATTTCAAATATATATGGGCCATCAAAACTTGTACGACCCGACCTAGTGCCGACACTGATCCAAAACATTCTTTCGCCAAACAAGGTTTCGGTGTGGAGCAAGAAGCCGGTTCGTGATTTTCTTTTTCTGGATGATGCCGCAGAGGCAATCATTAAACTTATGGATACTGATTACACCGGCGTGGTTAATCTTGGCAGTGGTGCGTCGGTCAATATAGGTAGGATAGCCGAGATATTAGAGGAAATTTCAGGCAAAAAAGTGAATGACTCGGGGATAGATGTGTCGGGCCCAATGAATTTTCAGTGCGATAATTCACTTGTGAATAAATTGACCGGTTGGGAGCCGAAACATACGATAGATCAGGGAATCCGCCTGACCCACGAACGGATGAAAGAATGGGCACCCGAGTGTCGCTGGTGGGAGTTAAGCTAACTCAATTAAAGGCTTTCTCATAACTAGCATCAATGGACAAGTGGTTCCTAATACACCGAATCTACTACATAAGGGCTACGAGGTATATGGCCTCAAGAGACTATTTTTGAGAAGGTCTGAGGTTGCCTTGCCCAAGATTCGCCATATCCTAAATGTAATAAATTCACATGCCGCCATGTCCCGTATGGAGTGACAAGGCAAATTTAGGGTTGGAATAGATGATAATCCACGAGGCTCTCAGGCTCAACTAGGGATAGCTATCGCTCAGGTGGAAAGACTTTATCATAGATATCGAGAAGGGCCGGGTGTATTTTTCTTGTCACCATTGTTTTTCTGTCAAAAGACTCAAGACTATCTGTTTTGTATTCAGTTACACAAAGATTAGCAGTGGCCTTGGCTAGCTCATTTTTAGTAAGCTCAATTATAAAAACATGGATCAAATCATGCTTGCCAACGTTTGTAGGTTTTTCCTTCCTATCCTTCCATATCACTTCAATGATCGAGGTGGGTTGAAAGCGTTTTGGCATAATTTTAACCGAGGTTTCTCTTTTGAAGTTTCTAGCTACTGCTTCTGATGCACTCTCACCCGGAAGTCTCCGTCCGCCGATACTCCAATAACCTTTCATCGGTTTAATTGAGCGGTGAGGGAAGTAAAATACACGGTTCTCTCTGTCGATGATAATTGCATCAGTACATACTCCAATCATCGCTCCGATGGCTTTCGGATAGTCACAGTCATCAAGGCGCACACTTTTCATTTTGTGCGCACTCTCAATATAGATGCCGTCTATTTTAGTTATTTTCATGTTGCAATTATTACTAAATTTGAATAGGGAGTAAAGATTTGTTTGGGCGAAAGATAGTATGGAATTGAAAAGAAAAGATAATACACATCACGAGAGCCACTGGTTTTATTGGGTCTGCTCTTGCTAAGTAATTTGTAAAATGCAATAAGGTCCGAAACTCATTTTTTCTCAGAAATTTCGTTAGTTTGATGTTAAAATCACGATCGCAGATACGGGCAAGATCAAGAAATTAGGATGTAAAACCAAAACAAGCCTAGACCAAAGAATCAAGAAGATGGTTGATTGGTATAGATTCTCAGCAAACCAACCCCCCCCCAGGATAAAAATGATTAAACTTCAAAAATCATCGTTTTTCAACGAAGTTGAAACAAAAAGAAAGCTCTGTGAGTTCATTTCTGGGGCCGAGATATTAAGTATGGGTTCTGAATGTAAAAAGTTCGAAGACAATTTTGCTAAGAAACAGGAAAGGAAATTTGCGGTATTTGTGAGTAGTGGCAGTGCGGCGAATCTTATTTTAATACAGTCTATGTTGAATTTAGGGAAATTAAAAAAGGGCGACAAGGTAGGTGTTTCAGCTTTGACTTGGGCGACAAATGTGATGCCAATCATACAGCTTGGACTTGTCCCCGTCGCAATTGATTGCGAGATTTCGACTTTAAATATATCGCCACGCACATTAGAGCCGATCTTAAAAAACATTCAAGGCCTATTTATTACGAATGCCTTGGGGTTTTGTGACGACATTAAGACAATTCAGAGATCATGTGAAGATAACAACATCATATTTTTGGAAGACAATTGCGAATCACTTGGATCGAAAGTGTCTGGGAAGCTATTGGGTAATTTTGGTCTTGCATCAACATTTTCTTTTTTTGTTGGCCACCATTTATCAACAATTGAAGGTGGAATGGTATGCACTGATGATGAAGCTCTGCATAACGAGCTTCTTTTGTGTCGCGCTCATGGTTGGGACAGAAACCTTTCTTCGGAGGAGCAAAAAACTTTAAGGGAGAAGAACGGCATGGATCCGTTTTTTGGGAAGTTTACTTTTTATGATCTTGCATATAACGTGCGACCCACAGAGATAAATGGGTTCTTGGGAAATGAGCAATTAGGTTTATGGGACGAAATGGTTGCGGAAAGAAGTGATAATTTCAAGAAATTCCAAGGCGCTAAAAAAGATAATTCTGATATATTTCCAATCAACACAAGCCATATGGAGATTGTTTCAAATTTTGCAATGCCACTAGTCTTCAAAAACCATGAGTTGTTTCTGGATTACAAAAAAAGGTTTGGGGATGCAGGAGTCGAAATCAGGCCGATAATTGCTGGTAACATAACCGATCAGCCATTTTGGAAGAAGTATGTTGGTGGTGAAAGTAATTGTAAGAACGCCAAATTGGTGCATGAAAACGGATTTTATTTTCCAAACAATATTGAATTAACCAAGGACGAGGTGATTTCTTTGTCGTCCCTTATAAGTGTTGATGGTAAAAAGATTTAACTGATCTAAGAGTATATTTTATCATGCAAGTTATTCCAAAAAATAAAATTCTTTTGAGTATCTGTATACCTACATATAATAACCCACAAAGACTCGCGGCCCTTTTAGATTGCCTTTCAGGCGAAGATTTGGATGATGTCGAATTAGTGGTTAGAGATGATAGTCCTTCAAGCAACACTGAAAAAGTTGTTGAGAAATACAAGCATCTACCAATGAAATACTACCACGGATTGAAGGAGGGGTATGACGCGGCTATATTGTTTTTAACTGATAAGGCGCAAGGCAAATATGTTTGGTGGGTTGGCGATGACCTTATGGAAGAGGGGGTCGTCCTAAAAATAAAGGAACTCATAACAAAACATCCAGATCTGTCTTTTATATGGCTTAATGCGAAAAGTAAATTGGACTCAACTTTCGTCTCCCTTGATGGTATTGAAGACAAATTTTTCAAAGACAGAAATGAAATTATAGAAACTGATATCGGTCTTTTATCTTTTGCCACTGTAGTGAAAAAAGAAAACATTAACCCATTTCTTCCTGGTGCTTTTAAATATAAAAGCTCATGCCTTATGACCTTTTATTTGACGCTTGGAGCAATATCTTCTGGCGGGAGCTATTATTTTGTGAGTTATCCATACATAGTATGTGATCCAAAACCGCCGGGTGAATCTCGTTGGTATGATTCGTTTCAGGTACATGGGATCAATATTTTTGTGATCGCTCAGGAATTTAAAGATAAATTTGATCGGAAGTCCTTACGGAAAGGGCTCGCGGATCAGTTTGGACGTATTTGGAGGGCTGTTATCGTTGAACGTGCTCTCGGCTTTGAAACCGGTTTTGCCACGCGATCTTCAAAGGTAATGAAGATGACCAAGTTGTACTGGAACTACCCAGAGTTTTATGTTGCTCTGCCGCTTATGTTGTTGCCAAGACCTATTTTGCGGGTATTGTATGTGCTTTACAAAGGGATCAGAGATGTGCGCGAGTAGGTGATTTGTGTCTGTAAGTATCCAATTACTTTGCGGATTCAAGTTCGAAGTGCAACAACGGCAACGGTCTAACGCACCTTTCTCCCAAAGAATACTTCAAACAGTGTTTTGTCCCCAGAATTTTTCGTTGCGGTGGTCGAGGCGAACCCTTTACAAATAGTTAACTGTAAAATACTCTTATCAATAACAAGGAACAATGCCATGTACGCTTTTTTAGCCTTGCAAACACATGGCTTCGCCGTACGTGAGGTTGTGATGTGCCATTGCATCTGTGGTGTCAGACCATGAGTCAAAAAAAGAAAATTTACATAGCAGGGTGTGGAGGAATGCTCGGCGAAGCTTTTTACAAAATTTTCGCTGAGGAATATGAACTTAAGTGCACTGACATCGATATAAATGAGCCATGGCTTAGCCATCTTGATTTTCGTGACTATGATGCCTACGCAAAGGATGTGACTGAATTCCAGCCTGATTATTTATTTCATCTTGGAGCATATACCGATCTGGAGTATTGTGAAACACATCAGGATGATACCTATGCGACCAATACGATGGCTGTGGAAAATGCGGTATACATTGCCAATAAGCTCGATATTCCGATACTTTATATTAGTACTGCTGGAATTTTTGATGGTAGCCAGGATACTTTTGACGATTTTGATAAGCCTAATCCAATGGGTCATTACGCACGCAGTAAATATGCTGGTGAGGTTTTTGTTTCAAAGAACGTTCAACGCCATTTGATTTGTCGCGCAGGCTGGATGATGGGTTCTGGCCCTAAGAAGGACAAAAAATTCGTACAAAAGATCATGAGGCAACTCAAGAATGGCAAGAAAAATCTGTTTGTAGTGAATGACAAATTAGGTACACCAACTTATACACATGACTTCGCCCAAAATGTAAAGCTGCTGCTTGAAAAAGAATATTGGGGTTTGTACAACATGGTTTGCGGAGGGATTACTGGTAGGTTTGAGGTCGTACAGGAGCTGATTAAAATACTCGATCTTGAGAGCGAGATTAAAATTACAGAGGTTGATTCAGATTACTGGAAAAATGAATATTTCGCAGCTAGGCCAGCTTCAGAGCGTTTGATTAATAAGAAACTTAACCTTCGTGGAGTCAACATCATGCGAGATTGGCGGGTGTGCCTTAGGGAATATGTGGAAAATTACTACCAGGGTTATCTGAAAAAATGAATGGCACTAATCCAAGAGTTGAAATATAACGATGAACCACATAAAAAAACGATCTATGGTAGATGCAGTGGCACCTATGTTTTTCTTGGTAATGTTGCTGGCATCAGGAATATACATAGTTCCCTATTTAGATATTCCTGCAGTTCCCTACCTGGGTACTGCAGGTCTGGCTTTTGGTAAACAGGTTCTATTTGTCTGTTTAATGTTGATGCTGGGATCTACCCTTCGCTGGCGAGAGGCGATCAGCACCAAGTTTTCATTGTTGTGCTGCATCTGGGTACTTATGCATATGGTTCATTGGTTGCTACGTCGGGAATATGGTGAAATATATTTCCATCGCATGGTACAGGTTGCCTTCATCTGGGTCTTTGTCAATTATATACAGCAGCAAAGGGAGGGGGATAGAAAGCCATTTTTCGGTTTCCAAGTTTGCTTCTATCCTCCTTTGTTCGGGATGTTTTGTATCTTGGTGGTTATGTTTTCATTTAACGTGGAAATTGCCCGGTTAATAGATGTTGGTTTTGGCGGTAATCGATTTGGTTTTTCAATTTGGTTATCCCAATTTGTTTTTCTTACTTTTTTTGTTTATCTGAACTTGAATAGTAAAAGTCAATCAATACATAAAGCGATTGTATGGGCTACATCTATATTAATTTTGCAAATTTTTACAGGGGGAAGAACAGGACTGCTGGCATCGTTCGCGATTTTTATATATTTCTCATACCAGCATGGTGGTTTTCGATGGGTTCTGTTGTGTGTGCCATATCTTCTTGCCGTAACTGCTTTTGCTCATGAGCTCAGCGTCATCATAAGCACATATGCAAATGTTGGAGTAGGTCCTGGTGGAGGTATTAGTTTACATGTTCTTCGCGTTGTTCCGGCCATCGTCAATGAGTCCAGTTTCATTAATTCAACTAATTCAATTAATCCAATTAATCCAACTAATTCAATTAATTCAATTAATCCAATTAATTCAATTAATTCAATTAAT
>Ga0138260_10057507_pt1 | contig 19239 bp, 29 predicted proteins | sample RNAB_220151111_FD_105235 | JGI IMG/M metagenome (GOLD analysis project Ga0138260, IMG submission 105235) | Metatranscriptomics of polar marine prokaryotic and eukaryotic communities from Palmer Station, Antarctica after 24hr light incubation -... | ecosystem: Environmental > Aquatic > Marine >... | reverse complement strand
GTTTTATTTAATTTTGAAAATTCATTAATGTTTTTCAGCTTAGTTTTAGAAATATAGAAAGTAAAAGTTAAAAGTATAATAATCTGATTTATTAGTGGTTCTTCATTCAGCCTCCAGGATCAGAGCGACTGACCTCTTGATCCATTTGCTGGCGGGGCCTCTGATAGGCAGTGGCAGATATGCCACAGGAGCGTTGTCCTTGGAGATTAGGCCGGTTGATAGACGGAGAGTTGTGATGTACATGGGACAGTTGTATTCGCCTGGTATTTCAGAAATAGGAGGTCCTTTCTTCTTCTTCTTGGGCTTCTTCGTCACTGCATTCGCGTTGAAGTTGGCTGTTTGCTCCTCTGGGGGCGCGATGCCGGCGGTAGTATTAGTTTCGGTGTCGGCAACTCTTACTGTCCGGGCGCGGAGGGCTGGGAAGGCGGTGAACCTGGAGGTGGTGGTCGAGTCGACGACTAGGTTACGATCTGCATCCCAGGCTGCGCCTTCGAGCGAGACGCCATGCAGATATGTCACGTGCTTTTCATTAGCTGGTGCCTCATTTCGTGCGATGTCCAAGATGTCGAATTCATTCTTCAGGTCGTGCATCGGGATGCCTTCGTCGCGAGCTCTTGCCTGGATCAGGGCTCCCAAGAAAGACCTAGGGTCAAAGAACGCTGGCAACCAGTAAGAAGGCAGCTCCTTTGCCTCTGCCTCCACAATCTTCTTCCAGAACTCCAGTTTGAGGCCCAGTTCGATAATGTAGTCCGCAAGAGACCGACGGGCTGTCTGGAAGCTGACCTACAGCCACTTGTCAGGCACTCTGTTCTGCTAAATGCTATTCCAGAGCGCCTCTATTTCGAAAGGTCGAGGATATTTGCCGTCAATGGTGGCCAGCAGGTCCTCAACCGACCCTCTTATTGCTACCAGTAGGCCCTAGAAAGCGGTGAGCTCTCTGTTGATGGTGTTGTTCAGCGGAGCTTTGTATTGGATTGGGAACTTCTCCTGGATCACCTGCCAGTCGAACTAAGCATCGATGCATTTGAGGAGAACTTGGGCCACCTCTGACACTTTTTAGTCGTTCAAATCTCGCTTTGGCAGGCTCTCTTGGTCGGTGAAGTGGTCATACCTCTTACCGCCTTGTGATGCCGTCCCGTCGAGGGAGGAGGTGCTTAGCAACTTCTGTAGCGCTATGAAGAGGTTGAGGAGGCTGTCATCAGCTTTGAGTATCCTCTCTATCTGGAAGCCTGAGTCAGTATTGGAGGAGCGAAGGCTAGTTTTGAGCGAGTTCATCTCCATGCTGGCCTTGAGGCCAGCTTGTGTTGCTGCATCACCAGAGCTCTTGTGGTTGAGGGCGTACACCTTGTCAAGTATGGCAAATACCTCTTTCGCCTTGAGGCTGCTCTCGACATTCCAATCAAATCCAAAGAGCTCGCAGGTATCAATCTGGTCGACCGAGCGCGCACAGAAAGCCAAGTAATCTACACCTTCACCTGGGAACCCATAGTGCGATGACGCTGGATTACGTGCTGTCTCTGGAGCAAAGCTTATCGTCTCATTGAAGAGGTCGTCGAGGATGGCATTGAGCGTGACTTGGTCCTCAACCCTCTGAACTTTTCCAGCATAGTTGATATGTGCGTAATGGTATTTGAGCATATCGAGTAAGGCGAGAGCATCTGTTGAGTTCTGTTTCATGGCGGCGGCCAATTGAGCATTGCTCACTTCGAAATCGCTATAATCGAACTTATATGGCAGGTTCCAGCCAAGTGTGCCATATCTCTTTCTACCCTCAAGGACGGAGTGGAAATAAGCCAGACCAAAGAATAGATTTTTGTGATAGTTGGCTTGCTTGCCAGATCTTCTGAAGAAGCCTTCTTTTTCTTGCTCCATAAGCATTCTCTCCATCTTGGCTTTGACAGTTCCAGGTGCTTGAAGCGCGACTTTGATCGATCTTTCCAGGATGTTGGCTGGGAAGCTATCCACAGGCACGCAGGTTATCCACACTCTGAATCTGGGATTGAGCTCAGCGCCCTTCCACTTTGATATTTTCTCCTCGAACACAGGTAGCCAATCTTCAACCAGATGGAGGTTTTCGAGAATGATCCAATCGCCATTCTGAGCAGCCTTCGTCATCTTCTCCTCAACAATTTCTTCAAGGCCCTTACCGAGCGAGAAGTACTGCAGCTTCAAGGAGCTGCTGCCTGACATCTTCTTCTGGTGGAACTCTGTGACGATATCAAGGATGTTGACCGAATGCGTGATCAGGAAGAATATAGGCGACCGTGCATCTGAATCATCGTATGCTTCACTGATCAGATTCTTGATGTTGTTGAGGCCACCTCGGTTCTCTTGGACCTGAACCTGCTTTGCTTGCTCCTCATTGTTGGCTCGCTTGGCAGAGGAGTTGGTGTACTGGGTGCCAGTCATCATGCCCGATTGCTTCGTGTCGTTCATTTGGCCACTTGCACCTGCTGGATGCAATTTACTGCCAGCTGTTGCGTTCTGCTGCAGTGCTGATGGGTTCATAGCACTCTGCGACTCGTTGGTGTCGGACATCTTCGATAAATTCATTTTTGACTAATCGAGAGCCTTCTTGGCCGGATCAGCAGCGCTGAAGCCATCTTTATGAGGTTCCTTGTGCATGTTCTTTTTGTTCTTGTCGGCAAATAGTTTGGCAAGGATGTCCTCCTCGAAGTCGAAATAGTTGGGGTCGAGCACATTCAGGACAAACCTGTCCATACTCTCGATGAGATGGTCGGGGCGGATGCAACGCAGGATGCAGAGCTCACAGAGGCCTTTAACAGCCTTCTCTCTCTTCAAAATCAAATTTCTTTCGCCAGCAGTCTTCCTCCACAGCGAATTGATGTTACTCCCGGTATGTCTTGGTCCACCAAGAGATGGTGCTTGTTCTACGAGATACCTCGCCATGTCCTCTTCCTCGCCGTCAGAGTTGTCTAGCTTGCCTTCATCGTCTGAATTCTTCTTGGAGTTGGCACCAGCCTCTGAGTGCTGGTCAGAATGGTTTGCTCCCTCTGGGAACTCATCATCGCTCTCAGACACATTCCAAATGTCTGGATCGTTGAGGATCGCAGACTCGGTCCTCTTCATATGTCCTCGGGAGCCAGCTCTCGAGTTGGTGTCGCCGGCAGTCCGAGCCGCCATCGAAGCTGCATCGGTGCCTCTGAGGTGCTGCTGGGATTGGTTGCCTTGACCTGATCGACTTGCAGAGAGAAGCCTGCCTTAATCTGTATCCAGCTCACCATCGTCAAGCTGTGAGAAGAATCTGAGGTCCAGCTGATCCTTGTTGGGCAAATCCTAGAAAGTCAACGGCTTATCATGCTTGCTATGGAATCTATCCCACCTCTCCTGATTCTGGGCGATGTGCCCAAGGAGATTCGATGCGTTGAAGGGCTTCACGCCCGAGAGATTAACGAGGTCCGCCCACATCATGTTGCTCAACCAGGGCAAGGCGTCAAGATCTCGAGGCGCTTGAGAGTTAGCAGAGATGCTCTGAGCTCCACACATCAAGAAATCACAGAGGCTTTGGTCGATGAAGTTTTCGGCCTGCATGACTCTCATCACGAGCATGTAGGTGATGACATGTCGGTCGACTTCAAAAACTGCCATCGATATCTTTTTAAACAGCTCCTAGGTGAAGGTCCTCATCAAGAGGTCGATCCTTTCCTCGACTGAGAAAGCATTATTGTTAGGCTTTGATGACCGATCCGTATTGCCTCCCTCAGGCTCGCTCTCGTCAGCCTTACCTGCATCATCTCTTACGACATTTGTCAGCTCGAGGGACTTGGTGAAGATCTGTTTGAACCATTTCAACGAGAATTGGTACATATTGTTGACCTTCTGCAAATCTTGCACCACAAAGTATAAGATGGCTGCACGATAAGCCACTGGGGCGTAGGTGTCTCGCGCTTTCTAAATGAATTGGCTGGTTTATCCGATATTTCGAAGCCTCGCAGCAACATACTCAGCTGTGTTCTTTGACTCGTTCAATGTGCGGATGAGATTCTCATCGCCCAGTAAGTCGCTCACCTTCATTTCAAGCTGAGAAAGAATCGCCTTCTCGATATCTTTCAGTGACTTGATTGAGTCGAACGCTTCCTTCGAGTTCTCGCTGTATGTGTCCTCGAGATCCTTTCTCTCGTTCAGGACAACGAGGCCAAGCATTTGAGCTTGCAAGCTCTCAACATTTACGCTAAAGTTCAAGAGCGTGACATGATTTGTGATATTCACATCAAAATGAGGTCTAGGATGAGACGATATCACAAAGAGCTTGAAGTTTTGGTCATACTTGTAAGACTTGCGACAGAACTGGATCATCCGCTGGCCTCCATATTTGGAGACTTGCTGCTTCATCAGCGACTGCAGGTTGGAGCCAATCTGCTCTTCGATGTGCTCTACAATGACTGTTTGACCCATGTCGATGGCCAATTCAATCTATTTCTTGAACTGGTTGTCGGTCTACGTGGTAATCTCAAGTTACCCAGCGCCATCAAATTGATTCTTCAGCCAGGTGATACCCTGCATCTGTGGGTCAATCAGCAAGCAAAACCGCTTTGTCTTTTCCACGACCAGAGCATTATTGATTGAAACATTGTCGTGTGGTAGCTGGTTCTGGTGCCATTTTCTGATCGAGTAACTGTCACCAAATAGCTCAGTGAAGATAAACTCCTTGCTGCATTAAAAGCCTTCCTCGGTTAAGGCTTTTGCCCATTTCTGCAGAAGGCGCATTCTGAATCTTTGACTGAATCCACCAATGAGTGTGATATAGCCAGCAGAGAGGAGCACATCACCAGTCACTGTGGTATATTTTGAGGCGAGCATCCTCGTGCACACGATCCATTTTTGCTTTTCGGCACTCAGTCCTTTGAGGAGAATATCAGCACGCTTCTTCCTGATGCTGCAGTCTTGGATCTCAGCTCGCAACTCCTCGATGATCTCATCTTTGGATTTCTGGTGCTCCTTGAGTCCTTGGAGAGCAGAATCCAAATGGCCGATCTTCTCTGTTTTTTCTTGCAATTATTTCTTCTTTTCCTCATACTGCTTTTGAGAAAGCATGAATGCATCCCTCCTTGGTTCAATCTCTTTGAAGATATAGAAGTAATCTCTTGTGGCTTTCACCCATTTGAATATGCCTGTTGCTGCCACTGATGCAGTATGAGCTCTTTCGTAGCTATAATGGCCATTCGTAAGCACATCTTCCACCTCCATCATCACATCAGGAGTTACTTTGTTTCTGTCAAACTCTACAAGAACTTCTGGGAGTCTGGGGTTGCCCAAGATATGCTTTCCTTGTGCTGCTTTCCAATAAGATAGCTTGAGCTTGCCTGTCTTTTTGCTTTTCTTCTCTTATGGAGGGACACCCAAGAGCATGCAGACAGTCTACAGCACGAGCTTCACGATCTTTGGTGGCTTCTTCATGGACCTCAACTCTGCGATGTCATATTTGCTGAGCGACTGGACTGAGTTCATTGCCTCATTGAGCGATGGGATGATCTTGTTTAGAGTTTCCTCACACTGCTCTTTGATTTTGAGAGCCTATTCAGTTTACTCTTCAGCCTCAAACTCGTCTCTCTGCAGTTGGTCCCTCTGGCTCTTGACCTTGTCGAATTCCTCTTCGATGTCATTGATGACCTTCACCAAAGCTTCATGTTTATCCTGCAAGATCGGTGACTTTTTCTCAAGCTCTTGATGGTAGCTATAAATCGCATCTTGAGTCTGTCTGATCTTGTCCAGACCAGCCTCATACCTGGAGGAAATTTCCTTGACAACCACTTATCTTTCTTTAAGAAGCTTTTTGTAGCAGTTGAAAACTCTCAAGAACATGGTGGGAGCCATGTAGAGAATCTGGTTTTGCTCTTCAGCATATGTCTTGGTCATCTCCAAGGCCTGCTGATACATTTTGGTAATGCATCTCAGGACTCTATCTTGAGAATCTTTGTCGTTTGTCACTGAGTACTGATTCAATTTTGGGGCACCAGTTCCATCGACGATTGCCTTATTCAGCGCTTTCTCGTGCTCAAGCTTGAAGAAACCTCTACCGAGAGCCTCGAGCTCTGGAGTTGGCAAATCATTCATGAAGATCATTTGAGAAAGATATAGCAGTTCTTTGTGCTCTGTTATTTTCTGGCGGAAGTTGGTGCCAGTTGGAGAGTACTGGAGCACAAGATGGAAGTTGTCTTTGACTCTGTTCAAGAATACTTGGTACAGCTCAGCTTGGATGTGTGGCCATCTTTACAGCATCTTCTTGTTATCTGTGAGGAAATCTGCTTGCTATTCTTCTCCTTACCTTTCTCTCTCTTCTCTTTGTTCTTTTGTGAGCTCACCATCTGGGCTTTAGGCACCTTCACCAGCAAGTCCAAACTTCGATGCTTTCTTTTCAGCTTCAGCTTGCTGATAAAGCTCCGCCAGACACAATGTGATGTCCGACTTCCTTGTGATTTCGCTGGCCACATGGTTTTTGAGGAGGCACTCAAGATCTGTATACATCTGGTCTCTGATCATTTTGTATTCATCGACGAAGAAGGTGAGCGGCTTACCTTCGTTGGCGCAGTAGATGACTGCCCGCCTCAACTCAGCATGCCATTCATCATGTTGGAAGCCCTCGAACACCTCAAGCTCTCTCAGTTGGTGACCAGCGGCAAAGGCGACCAGCTTGACGATGCTGTTCATCCCAAAACCTTTCATGGCCACATTTATCAAGTGGCCGCTGGGCGTGGTAACCACTCTGAGTATTTTGAGCATCAATTTGTTCAGTTGGTTGAATAGAATGAGATCGAGGCGCACTCTCTCGTTGGAGTCATTATATCTTTCAAGATTGGCCTCGATGACTTTTTCGATTTCGTCAACCCTGTCAACTTCCATGTAGAAGCCTTCAACCTCTTGATTCCATTTTGAAAAGAACAGCTGATCTGGATCTGCGATGGGCCACAAGAACTGGTCTTTTCGTTTTGGATCGATGTCGTCTGCCGCTGCTTGTTCTGCTTTTTTGCCTCCTTCTTCGTTCTCTGGAGGCTAGCCACCCTTGCTTGCCTTCTTTGGGCCCTCTGCGGACCCGAACACTTCCAGCTCATCAACGATGTAGAAATGCTTTTTGCAAACCTCCTTCAGGCAATCCGTGAACCACTTCCTGTCATGGACCATAAGAATCCTGTCGCCGAAATTGCGATAGCACTCATGATATAGCAGCTTCATTACGTTGACTTGCTTCTTCAGGGAATTTGACTCAATCATCTGCATTGCCATGAGTATTTTGCGAGTATCTCGCCAACTGAAAGTATAATGGGCTTTCATGGGTGTTGGCTTCAAGTGCTCGAATACTTTATGACTGATGTCCATCAAGGCACCGACAATGTCCTCTGCATACATCAGGATCGCAGATGGCCAGTTGGCAGTCATCAACTGGGTCAGCTGGCTAAACATACTCTTCTAGGTGTCGGCTTCGGGCTCGTCAAGCGATATCAGATTGAATTGATGAAGGACTCTTTCGCTCACCCGCGCTGTTTCCGGTGCGTTGGAGGCCATGCACGCAAAGAAAGACAAATCTTCAATTTCTCTCCACCTTCTCTTGCGAGAGCTGTACCAAGCTTGCTGAGTCAAATAGTCTCGCACCGCCTCAATGGCTGGCTGGTCTCCGTATTGATCTGTCCAGCTCATGTGTATGTCCTCCACATAGCAAATGAGCTTATTGTCCAGATGGGGTCTCAACCTCCTCTGCCCAGTTTGCTTGTTGAGCCTCCACTCCAGCAGCCGTTCGACGCTGTCCTTGAAGACCTTTGAGTCACATTGCGCAGACATCGTGACGTGGTCAGCAACCAGTTGCTTGGTGAAGGCGAAGACTTGGGAGAAAAGCATTTCTCGCAGAAGAGCACTCCTTCCACTGCAACATGGACCGGTCACAAGAGTAGACACCTGCTTCGTCACAAGGCACTCCAGGATGTGGGCATATCGGATTGAGGCGTGGGAGGGCACATAGAAGTGCTGGAGTTTCTTCTGGCTGGGCATACGATCGTTGTAGTCGATGTTCGTCTCGTTGATTACCTGCTCCAGACTGAAAGGGACCCAACCTGAAGTTTCCAAGTTGAACCAACAATCAAAGAACGATGCGCCTTCTGGGTAATCGGAAACCAGCATCGGCTTTTCTTCGAGCTCATCAGTCCAAAATGGTGTGAAACCATCATGATTTGGTTGAGAGTCTCTCTCTTTGGATGGAAATGCGGTGCTTTTATCAATTGCAGATTTGTCTGACTGAGATTGATTATTAATAGATTTCTTTGACAGGATAGCTGACGCTCTTCCGACAGACTTATTTTTATCGATGGACTGCTTGTTGCTCTAGCTCTTCTCCCTATTCTTCTCAGCCATCTTCCGTTTCTTTTCTTTCTGGTAGGTAGAGTATTCAGTTCTGGCTGTGGCGTACTTGGCCTGGAGCCTCTCATCCAGTTGCTTCCTGCCTCGCTCGCTCAACACCGGATAAAACGTCCACACCAGTCCGAAAACGACAAATGATTCGAGCCAGATGGGCGTGAACTTGAGAGCGTTCTCAAATCTGACTTCCTTATCGATGAAGTTGCACACTGGAAGTCTTTTCCTCTTGTCCATTTCTCTCTCGCGGGCGTCAGGAGTCTTCACTCTCTACTGTGAGTGCTGAGAGCCCAGCCTAGATTATTGAGCCGATTGTGGAGCCTCAGATGCTGAATAGACTGTCATGTTTGGATCTGGCACCGTATCGAGCCACGAATTGTTCAAAGTCATGTTCTGCAGAGATTTGCCGAGCTCGTTGGGATTCTGTGTGGCGGCGTTCATGGTATTGCTCTTTTCATATTCGAGGTGAAAATCGAAAATGAAGGTACTAAGAAGTCGAGTGAAGTTCTACATGAGCCAGTGCAAATCAACACTATTGAGGCGAACTCTTCCTGCTTTCTTCTCCTCCTCGAACACCGCAATGGCTTCAACCATCAAGAAATTTGTGGCGCATTCCAAGTCTCGTGCATACTCGGTGAGGTTTGGAGGCAGCTTCCTGAGCCACTGATTGAAAATTGCCTTGGGGTTGCAAGTCTCTGTTCTGTGCAAGTAGATGAGACCACAGCGTGATACTGTGGCAGGCGTCACGTTCCTCATGTGATTTGTCTCCAGCAGGATGCACATGCCATCAGACATCTTGATGGACTCTCCATTTGGCAAGCTCATTTTCTTGTTGTCATCTAAAATTGAATTGAGGTTCTCAACCCACATGAAATCGATGGGACCATCAAGCAGGATCCACTTCTTCTTGTCGTCTTTAGCGTTCGCATACTCTCTGAACTGCGATGTGAAGAGCCCTTCGTACCACTCGTGCGATTCCTTGTCGAAGGTGCCAAACAGCTCGTCAATGGATAGACCTTTGGGATTCATCCTCCTCATGCTGACTCCCTTGATGTTGAGATTTGCTCGTATTTCGTCCAGCTCTTCATCGGTGAGCTTCGTTCTTTTATACATATCCTGCCATTGCTGCAAAAGTTTCTTGGCTTGGGCCTCCTTGTCATTCTTCTTGCTCTTTTTCTTGACCGTTCCACCCATCATGTCGTTATCTATGGTACCAGATTTGACGCTGGTCTGGGTTTGCTGGAGGGCGGTCTGCAAAACCTGCTCCTCGTATTCTTTGGCCAGCTCAATCAATCGTTCTCTCCTCTTCTCCGAAACAGTGAGCATGTACTCGTTCATGGCTGCCTTGTTGAGCGCACTCTACAATAAGTGAACCAGTGTTGACTTTCCTGATTGCGGCTCACCGACTATTACACAGCCATGCTTGGATCTTTGAATTTCATAGAACTGCAGAGCTTTGATTTTCAAATTCTTGGAATAGTCAATTTTGCATGCTTCGAAGCTTTGATGAATGGCTTCTTTCAGGTTGCCATAATCCTAGATTGGCTTGTCAAGGTCGGGTACTGCCCCTTGGAATATATCTTTGATGATTCCTTCGATGATGATATGCTCTTCGGTGGCGAATTTCGAATGATTGAAATCTCGAACAGCTTTTAAAATGATATATTCTTCAAGCTCTTCTTCTTCGTAGTGCTGCTCTGGGTCGATTCCAATCTATCTATAAACTGTCCGGCGTTGCCTCTCTGTGAACCTGGTTTGGCCCCAAAGACGATTATATAGTTCACCACTTTGTTTGTCTTCGCCACCTTCTTGGTCTCCAGCTGGCATCGATTGCATGCTATCTCTGAATCCTCCATCTTCTTTCTCTACTCCTTGGACCTGCTCGTCAATGTTCTTAAGATCTTATCTCTTATTGATGTCTTTGACAGTGCCTCCAAGCTTATCTCCTCTGAGCATGGGCGAAGCACCACTTTCGAAGCCATCTTCAGCAGCCTCGTCGATTTTGACCAGTTCTTCACCTCCAGCATAAAAGCTGCCATCTTGTGCTTTTGATTTGCTCTTTCCTGACTTTCCAGTTTTATTCATTGTGCCATCGGCATTCTTTTTGCCATCTGTTGCTTTGGTGATGGCTGCCTAGGTGGTAGTCATGATCTCCTTGATGACTTGGTCAGTCTTGTACGCCACCTGGCCCAAGGAGAAGTCATCGATGATTTCTGCGAGGTCACTATCCACGATGTTTTGGGCTTGCAATTTCAAGGTCTCGGCGATGCCGACGATTGCTTTGATCGACCGGAGGCCGAAGTCGTGAGCAATCTCAGTTTTCTTCATGATCACGTTGGCCAAATTCTACACAGATACGATCTTCTTCGCAAGCTGCTGAGCTCCCACGAAGCCTGAGCTGTACAACAGAATTTCTGTGATGAACACTGCGTCAGGGACTACCATGGAAATAGATCTGAACAAGGTTTTGAGATTCATTGGTAATTCCGACCTGCCAGCATATCCTGGGTTCAGGGTAATGAAAATTGCACAGTCTTATTTCAAAGCAATTTTTGCTTCGTCAAGCTGGAGATGGGCAGCCTGATTTCTGATGGCACCTTGAATCGCAATTATGACTTGGGAGATCAATGAGAGAATGTGGGTCTCCATTCTGTTGAACTCATCGAAGCATACCCAAGCACCACTCGAAGCAAGACCTTTGAAGAATCTGCATACGCCAGCATACTCATAGTTGGCAGAGCAATTCAGCACAAAGCAAAGTTTGGCAACGTGCCTGCTCAAGTCTTTGGTGGTCTCTGTTTTTCCTGTTCCAAAAGGTCCTTCTGGTGCACCGCCGTAATGATACTGCAGGGCCACGAGAAGACTTCGCTGACATCTCTCTGTCAACGGTGTCACGACAAGTCTTTGACAATTTCCTAGATACTCGAAGCCATAGCTCCTGATGTTGCCGAAGACTTCGCAATCAACTTCAGCCTTGTGGGTCTCCAGCCTCCGCTTGCCTCCGCTATCGTTGGCTGACTTGGCCACGACCTCGAGCATGTTTCGCATCTCGAACTTGAATTACATTTGCCATTTGAACTCGTCGACTTTGTGAACTCTATCTCGTATCAAGCCGTTTAGGATGTCCCGAAAATGAACATAGCCTGTCAAAAGGGCGACAGTTGACTATCGAACATGATTTTTCAACTTCTTTCTGACCATGCCAGTGAATAAAATGACAGTATTGGCAATATCTTGGTACAATTCGTTCATTTGTTCGGTGATTGGTCTTATTTTATTGATTCTAAATCTTCTCTTTAACCTCAAGACCTTCTCGAGCTGTACCTGCTCGGGCTCATCTTCCACTGCACTGGCCATCCATCTCTCGACCTCCTACATGTAGGCCCGTTCATCATCCTCAGCTGTTTGTTGTTGTGCAGGTTCATCAGTACCGTTCTCTTCCTCGGCTCCAGCGGGTTGTTTTTGTTGTTGTTATACTTCCACGCCAGTCACTGGAAACCTATTGCTATCAAGATTGTCGGCCTCATCTTCATCTTCGCTCTCCTCCTCATCCTCCTCTTCTTCTGCTGGAGCTCCTGTGTATTTCAGAGTTCTCTCTCGGTCTGCTCGCTCTGCAGAGCCAGCGAAGATGGCATGCACTTTCATTGTGAACCAGAGCTGGCTAGAAAGGAAGGTGGCTTGACCAGGCCAAGATGAAATCCACTGCTCGACCTCCTGCAAACCCATCTGCTCAAACGTCAGGAAGACAGCGTCCTTCATCGTGATCACCATGGACGCCTCGAGCATTTTGAGCCACGAGTCAGGGCCCTGAGTATTGCGCGTCATTACCTCTTTGACCAGATGGACTTCTTCGCCCTCCTTGGAAAGCATGTGGGTGATTTCCTGTGTAATTTCGTGGAATTGAACTACATCCACACCCTCAAAGAGATTGCTCACGAATCCTTGTGAGGCACCTTCAATCATCGACTCGACGAGCTGTGGACCCTTACCAAAAATGTCGATGAGCTCCTCGTTGGACAAGAAGAAGAGTCTCGGGAACTTGCCTCTTCTCCTTTCCAAGAAGTCCACGAGGCCTCCTCTGATGTGCTCACATTCTTGAGTATTCTTCATCAGGATAGTCAGGAAGTTTTCTCTGGTATTGATTCTGTAGACTTGGGGTGCAGCTTGGAACGACTGCGTGGTTGTGTTGTACAGAGTTTGAACTTGATTGAAAGATTTGGCATATGTGACAAGCTATTTTGTTATTTCCTCAAGCACGAATATGCCATTCAGGTAGATGAAATTCCTTTGGAATACGGCCCACTCATTGATGAGCTCCACCACTTACTTAATGATTTTCTCGATTTCGAGCAGCTTCTCGTAAAAGTTTCTGATGTGAGGATTTGTTTTCAAAACGCTCACTCTCAGGAAGAATTCTTCAAACATGTTGATGAGCTCAGGTAATTTTGTTATTATGACTGTCTCACCGTCTGATTGGATTTAAAATTCGAACTCAACTGCTCTCATTTCTTTGTCCAAAGTCTCCAGAGCCAATTGAAGGGCATACTCTTTGGTGGCTATTTCACAAATCTGTTTTATGGTTTTCAATTTCTCCTCATCATATAGCTCGAGCATTATCAGCCTGTACAGCGTGATGTTTGCGGGATCGATCACAAACTCCAGCTTCTGGCCAATCATGCGCCAATGACGAGCTACGAGACCTTTGGTCCTCAAGGTGCGCAGCATGGGCCCATACCTCTTGAAGTGGATCAAAGAATCATACATGAATTTTTGAAGTTCTTGTTGTTTATCGTTTTCGGTCACGAGATTGGTCTTTTGGAGCCTCTTGAGCTCATTTATCCACTCATCAACTTTGGCTTCGATCAGTCCAGCATCAAGTCCATCAAATCTTCCCTCAACCCATTGTGGGAGAGTTCTACAGAATTTTGATGCCACAAGCCAGAGCTCATACAGTGGCTTCAGATCATCTTGAATCGTTCTCAGCTCTGTAAATTGAGTTTTTGCTACTCCAAGTAGAGTCTCTCGCTTGTTGATCAACGCCGTTGCTCGTTCAACCTCATCATAGTTCTGTTTCAGCTGCTCAATTTTGGCATACTATTTGTCGACGTGCTCAATATCAAATTTCATATGATCCATTACAATCTCTTTGGCCAACCATGAGAAAGTCTTGCCATCAGCACTCTCAGCACGCCTTTGCTGCTCCGCTCTCTTGGCTTCTTCCTCTTCTGCTGTAACAGGAGCAGCTTTCTTGTCTCCACTGGCCATTGAATCAAAGCTTTCATTATCTTCTGCATCATAGCTCAATTCTTGTTCCAGAAGACCTTGAATGAGCACCTCTGCGATCGTTTCTTTAAATCCTGCTATTTTGTCAAAGACTTCGTCAATTTCTTTGCTCATTTCCTTGTATAGTTCATCTTTTTGTGCAAGAAGTGCCTGCCTTCTCTCCTCGATGTACTGCTTGAAAGTTCTTGGCCAGTTTCTTATCGTGAGGAACTCAGAGTATTGGGCATCAGGAAAGCGAATCTCGACGCCATCAATATAGTCCATCCTCTTTGCAAGGTCATCGATCATGAGACTGATGTCACCAATCTTGTTGTCTTGCTTCTTCAGTGAGTCGATGTAGTCCAGCAGGAAGATGACGTCGTCGATGCTTTGCGCCTCCATGTCGAGTTGGCCTCTCACTCCCACGATCTCTGCCTGGATGGCTCGTTGCTTGTTGGTGAAATCGCTTCGTATGTAATGCTCCAAGTGAGCGATGAGATCCCTGATGTGCGCCAGAGTTCTCTCCTTGAACTTGACGCAGTCCAGATAAACCATACCGAAGTCATACTGGTTGTGAATATTCTCAAGCACCTTCCAGATGAGATCTCTCAGGAAGAAGAGCTCGTCCTTCAAAAGACCATCATCAATTTCAACGGACTTGTATGCCATATCATTGCCTTGATAGCCTTCCTCTCCTTCATTACCTTCGTCGTCCTCGTCTCCATATGAATCATCGTCTTCGTCGCTTTCACCTTCCTCTTTGGCTGCTGCTTCTGCAGGAGCATCTCCTTCTTGACTGCCTTTGTCTTCATCTTTACCACCATCACTGAGATCCTACGCCAGCGAGAAACTTCTTTTCTTCAAATCGAGGATGATGTTGTCAACCCGCTTTTCAAAGATGTACATGTACGAGTTGATGTTCTGGAGCTCTCTCTTAGTAGATTTGAGGCACTGATCAATGAGCTTCTCGATCACTCTCACATAGTGGGAGAGCTTCTCGTTGTTCTTCACGTCTGGCACCATCAAATATGGGTCCTCCAACTTCAGGAGCGGGAACACGATTCCATCGATCCTATCAATCTATTGTAATGAGCCATGCATGTTCAAGATTATTGAGAACAAGTCCTTGTGTACGGTCTCCAGTTCGGGTCGAGTCACCACCTTCTGCTTCTTTACGAGTTTCCCAGGCACCTCCAGGTCGTCGATCTGACTGGCAATCAGTATCATGGGCTTGCCATGCATAGGAATCAGGTCAATATCGTTGACGATTTCGCCTTTCCTGAATTGCATTTTCAGATTCTCTTTGAGGCTCAATCTGATCCAAGGATTGTACTTGACATCTTCAATGATTTTCGATTCTCGTATTTCAGGGTCTCTCAGAATAAAACTGAGCAAGAATCGCATATAATCTCTCAATGCTGATTCAAAATGATCAAATATTACAGTTTGCATGTACAATTTGAGCTGATAGAACAGCCTCAAGAGCACTGGGTCGATCTGATCTTCTTGCAGCTCTTTGCCTTGGTCAAAGTGGAAATCGTCTTTGACGAAGCTCCAAATCTCTTTTTGAATGGCCTCAGCCCAACGATATTTGGCAATCTGGTGGAAGTATCTGGACATCAGCTTCTGAGCGAGTACGAACTTGTCGTGATGCAGAGGGAATGTGTTGACTTGAGCTTCCAAGTCTTGCTTGCTCAGCTTCTTGAGCTCTTTGCTGTTCTAGGCCAGCAGCAAATTGATGTCAAACGGATACCGAAATAAATGGTGCGCACCGATGGTTTCTTGAGTCAGTGAATTCAAGAACTGTGGCAGCTTGATATACTTCTCATCCATGAGCAGAAGAGAGTTGTGATCCAACTCCACCTTGATACCTTTCATGTTGTAGTCCTCGATGCCCTACAGGTCTCCTTTCTCTTTGTGCTTGGGATTGAAATATGTCAGGGCTGGTGAGTTGAGAGGCACCTTGTACTTCAGGAGCAGACCTTTGATGAAGGGGTCATTTCTCTGACTGCCCAAAGCTGATTTGAGAACAGCAAAGACGTAGAGGGCCTCAATCTAGAGAATGAGTTTTCGAACTGAATCTGGATTGTATTTGAAGAGATCAATATATATTCTGTCCTGTATCTTTCGAAGAACATCATTGGAGAGCCTCAGATAATTATACCGTTTCGTCATTTCTTCATTGATGAGCCTCTGCAACCTCAGGTAGTGAAGCGCGTCGACCTTCCTCTGCACGACCTCTGCCTTGTGTGCTTCCAATTCTTCTTTTTAGTCGTCTTCACGTCTAATGAACAAACGTGACCTCCAAGCCAGAACTCCCATCTCTTCATTTCTCACCAGGAACCTCGCCTGAATGGGATCATAATCGTGAACAAATACGTCAATGGACGTTTTTGATCCATCTCTGAGATAGTAGTCGGTAGTTGCTGGTATTCCTGGCTGCTCATGCTCCTCTCTGAGCTCATTGTCTGCCCTCAAGTCCCTGATCTCTCTGGCGAACGATTTGATCCACCGATCATAGTCCAAGAACAGCTCTAGAGGAAGGTTGTCGTCCCTGAAGACGACAGGGTCAAGGTGGGTCAGATGATGTCGTGCGAAGTCGATAGCTACCTTACAGTCGGCAAACTTCATCGACTGCAGGTCGTGGTGCGCGATTTGGCTGTAGGTCTTGACGCTCTATGTCTTCAGGACGAATTTGGAATACCACTCTCGGATATCCTGGTTGACAACCAACATTTGAAGATGCCTGTACGGCGTATCGTCATAGAATGATCGTCCAGTGAGCATTTCAAGTGGGACTGGCTTCTCCTTGATGATGCTGCCACCGTCAACGGCTATTTACCAGTTGATGTCCAGGATGCTTGGAGCAGCCATCTGACCATTTTGAAGTGTTGGTCGGCAAGGCGTTGCCAGAGCAGCTGACTTTTGTGACATGATGTTTCTGAGCCAGCGGTCGAAGATCTTATTGGTTTGCTTGATGGCTTCGAGCTCGACCATATCGGCAGCCGTGAATGGCCGACTGGAGATGCCATCATCGACGTTGCTGGCGAAGGCCTGCTCTCCAACATCTATATCTGTAGTCAATGGCTATTCTGCAGAATGCTCATCCATCATTCTTCTTCTTGACTCGTGGGAGGCCCGGGCACCATCCTGCTGTGACTGTTAGGACTGCTCCTCCACCAGTGCTGCAAGCCGTTCTGTTCTGTGTGTTTGTTCGTCTTCTGCTCCCTGGCTCTCCAGCTCGTCCTTCAGCAAGTATGCTCCCTCCACACGGAGCTTGTTAAGCTACTCCGCGATAGGTAAACCGGTCGTTGCGCTTACTCCACTTGGAAGTGGGGCATACAAAGACTGAGATCTTCGCTGGAAAGCTCCCTGCCCAGCTCCTCGGTGTGGTTTCTATGGCGGCAGAGTTATCTCCTCAAGCAGGAACGGGTAGACGTGGCCAAGCCTGTCTGAGACCTCAGTCCCGAACTTGTGAATCTCCGGCTTGATGATGGAATTGCTTACGTGAATCGTGGTTCCTTTATTCAATGAGAGCAGAGCCCGGATATTTGGGCTGAGCTCTGTATCCACGTCTTTGACGACGTGCAGTCGATAGTTGCGGATCATGATCTCTCGTCTTGCGCCAAGCTCCTTGTCGCCCTTGACTGATCTTTTATAGAGCTCAATGATTTACCTCAGCTTGCTTTGTTCTCGCTCTTTGGCGCCCAGAATGAGAGACCGCTCCAGAAGATCTGTGATGTGGAAGTTCGAGAGGCGCGGCGATGGAGCCACACCCAGGCTAGGGCCCTGATGCGCAAAACTAGGCAGACTAGGGCTCATATTGAGGCTTCGTATCGCGCTAGGATGGCTGTTATCGAAGATGTTATTGCTGTCGTAGGCTGTTGGTTGGTTATCTGTACCTTATCCTCTATCGAAGATGCTGCCTGGCTTTGGTTCTATTGTGTTCAATGATTTCTCAGCTCCAGGAGCCAAAGCATGTTGCTCCGAAACGCTCTAAGACTCGACTCCACCATATCCGTGATGTTGTGCTTGACTCTTGGCCTCTTGCGCTGCAGTACTCTCCAGAAAGTCTAAAAATGGTCGGTCTCCTCTGGGGTTCCTCGAGGATCCTGGCTGAGCGCCGTGAGCTGGAGTTGCCAACTAACTTATGATACTATTCTCAAGCAATGACGCGTCCACATTCTTCGACAGCTGGTAAAGAATGAGCTGTTTTGGCACATGGATCTATCTTTTTGGACCAACTGCCCCCGGATACTCTGGATGCTCAGTTGCTTTCGTCGAAGCTCCTGCAATTTCGGACTTCACCTTTTGGCTCTCGCCGGTCTGGAACGTGTTCTTGATGCTTCTGTTTCTCTGTTGGGTTACCCTGCCAGTGACAGTCGTAGAATTGTTCTTGCCTATCATAAATTGGTCCATTATTCTTGACACTTTCATAAAGTTATTCTTTCGTACTTCCTCTATGAGAGGTGAATGCCCAAGTTATGTTAGGCCTGTCATGTTACTCTATTCGTGTGATGGTCGATGTTGAGTGAAAATGTTTGAAGTATCCTGTGGTGGACCCCTTCTCAAACCAGCGACGTCCACTGATTGATGACGGACGCCAAAGTGCCCACTGGCACCAACGTGCCCTGCAAGGATTTGGTCTTCATTTGTTCGACTCTATGATGATTACATATTCACCCCAGGCATATTATTTGGAGGAAGTCCTAGAACTCTATCAACGTATGACTGGTTCAGATTCGTAGAGTCATCTTCATTATAATTGAATGCTCTAATACCTCGAGGCTCTCCTGGTCTCCATCCTCCTGATCCGGTTCGGCTTCCTGGTATGCTCACTTACTGAGCCTGGTTGCGACCTGATATAGCTTCAAGAGTCCTTTTGCTTGGTTATCCTTGGATACCTGCTCCATTCACGTTCCTTTTTGAGCCACTAGTCTCTGCAGCGGCAATCATTTGTGATATTCCTTGATCATGGTTGCTTCCTCCTGGACGAGCTCTGAGGCCAGCGCTTCCCTGTCGCACTCCAGCAAGTCGTTAAGCAATCACGGCTGCACTCTCTGTGGCTTCGGCAGCTGAATCTGTAGTTCCTGGACCTTATCCGGTTCTTGAAGACCGCCTCCTGCTCGACTTTCGTGATCCTTATATTGGCACAAGCGTCCTTTAAGTCCTGCCCATTAGACTTGCGTTTACATTATCCCCTCCTTAGAGGTTTGGATCAGCTATAGGGGTCAAAACATTCTCTCTTGTCGTTTCTGTAACAGGATCCATGTTATCTTTTGAGGCGCTTTGAATCAATTCTTTCTCTTGTAGCTCCTCTTTGCTTGCCCTCTTCGATTTTTTACTTCCGGGCTCTCTCTTCTGGCTTTCCCGGCTTGGCGGGTCCTCTGTCCTTGGCGGCCTTGCGAGAACCTGCCCGGTCAGAGCTTGAATATTCTGTGGCGTTATCCCGCCGTCAGCCATCTCTGCTGGTGGTGGTGTTGGAGGCACGCCTCCTGCTGCTGGAGAGGCACCTGCCGTTTGTGGTCCTCCCTCGAGAACTGACGCATCTCCCTCTTGATTTTGTAACTCTCGTGATTTATCGTCTCCTTCCATTGTGTTAATTTTAAGTTTAGT
>Ga0138260_10087145_pt1 | contig 19335 bp, 3 predicted proteins | sample RNAB_220151111_FD_105235 | JGI IMG/M metagenome (GOLD analysis project Ga0138260, IMG submission 105235) | Metatranscriptomics of polar marine prokaryotic and eukaryotic communities from Palmer Station, Antarctica after 24hr light incubation -... | ecosystem: Environmental > Aquatic > Marine >... | reverse complement strand
GGGCAGTGATAATTTCCTAATTGGACGAATCATTGAAACTGAAAGTGTAACCTTATCTGATGGTCGGATCATCGAAGCCGTTGATGGTATTGATTGCATTACTGCAGGTGTGAGTTACAACGGAAAATTCTTTGGTGGCTCTGGTGATGATTACTTTGAAGTCAATCATAATGTGGGTGTTTTAGAGTTATATGGTGAGTCAGGTGATGATACCTTCTTCTTAAAAGCGCATTTACAAACTGATGGAACTGAAATTGATGGCGAAACCATTACTGCGGGTGCGGGTGATGAAGAAAATAATATTGAAGAATCTGATACCGATATTCTTCTAAACTATGTTCAAAATAATCGAGTTCTAATCAACGGTGGTTCTGGTTTTGATACCTTGGTTATGGCAGGAACAGCATTAGCAGATACGTTCTATATCTTCACCGATAATACGGGCAAACAGTATATTTATGGTGCAGGACTTAAGGTTGAGGGTGTCAGTAATATAGAGAGATTGGCCTTATTGACCGGTGGTGATGACGATGAAATTTACCTTTACGGCTTGAATGCTGATCTTGAATTGTTAATTAATACCGGTTCGGGTGATGACGAAGTCATTTTAGGTGGTGACCAGATTGACTTTGATGTTGTGTACCCTGAAAGTAGTGCTGTTTATACCGTTGAGCAAACTTTATATCAAGATGAATCAACAGGTTCTCCTGAAATTACATTCAATGAAATTCTCTTTGATAAGAGAGAACTTAGTATTCTTGATATACAAGAACAGTTTAGAGCGTTCTACGCGAAATGGGTTATTCCAGGTCCGAGACAAGAAGACATTGATGCGGTTAAAATAGATCTTATCCATTGGAAACTACTTGAAGCCAATCTATCCGTTGCACTTAAACTGTATGCCCAAGCCGTTGAACGTGCATTGGAAAACCCAGTTCATGGAACGAGTCTTTGGGATAGTATTGATTCCGGGAATCTGACTAATGGTATTTATGAAGAGATCAATGAAGCTTTCTACGGCGCATCACAGTACGGTATAGATGTTGATGCGTTTGAAGCTGCCATACTTACAAGTGTTATTGATGGTTTAGACTCAGGTGGTGATTTTGAATTTGACTTTAGTCTGACCAGTAATGCACCAGAACTGCCTGACAGTATTTCATATCAAACATTATTGAACCTTTCACCTGATTATGCAGTATTATCTCGGGAACAAGCGGATGCCCTTGAGTTGGCTAAGCAGGATGAAATAGCGAATGGATTTAACTATGACTATTTAGATGGCTTAGTAAAGGCTGAAGATCGCGATCTACAAGCGGGTAGTAGCCGAAGCTTAGATCGCACTTTCTTTATGGAATATTTAAGCCATGCCGTTGCTTTTAGTATTTGGGGCGGTAATATCGAAGCTGATCAAATTTTTAATTCAACGGATAATGGTTTACTCCGTTTAGATAACTGGGGTTATGACCCAGATCTTTATTTAGGAGACCTGTATGCGGGGGCAATTTCTTACCCTAAAACAGTAACGCTATATGGATGGGCCTGGTTGGGTCTTGATTGGAACCCATTTGAACACAGGTACTCTGAAAACTTAGGTGGTTTTGAAGGTAAAACTGCAGATTGGATTCCTGATACAATGTGGAGTGAAGGTAAGGGGGGCAATTTATTCCGTGACTTGGTGTCTATGTTCTATGAACCTGAAGCCATCCTACCTAATGATTCTAACTATAATGTACAACAGGGTTACACGGCTGAAGGTGTTGAGGGTGATGCTTCTTACCGATTTGATACGCTTACACAACGTACTGTTACTAAAATCTTGCCAGCCAATCATGATCTAACTCGTATTGCAGGAACATTGAGACTTGCTGGTGGACCGGGTAGTGATTCATTGACGGTTAACGTTGAAGATAGAGAGGGTGCAGAGTTAAATATTGGTCGTGTAGACCTTGATTTAGCGGATTATCACTATACCAATATTGAAACACATATTTCTTATGATAGCGGTGCTGTCACTGGTTTCAATGATCTTTTAGCTGATGTTAATCATGATGATATTCAAGGTGCGCTAGAACGTGCTAATAAGCAGACTCAAATTGGAATTCTTGATGGATTAACTGATGGTTCTTTAACTGAAGCTACCGTTGTTTTACAGATAGAAGCTGTGGAAGAAACCTTTTCATTGACACCTGTTTTAGCTGACCTAAGAATGGTTGTTGAAGATTTGGTTACGAGCGATGAAGACAGAATCTCATTGATTACTACGCTTGAGAACTTCGCGAAGAAAGGCCAAGAACTATTAGGAATTGAAAGCTCTGAAGGTGTTAAAGTTATCGGTTCGGGTGATTTTTCAATCAATAAACTCAATGCTTTGATGATTGATGACTACCTTCTTGGCTGGATTAACGACGATAGTAGTGTTCAAGCTGTCATGGGTGCATTACAAGATGTCTATGACTTCATTACACTTTCTACAGCGAAGAATGCACTACAAGATGACTATACGTGGAGTGATGATACAAGCCTAACGGTGTATACCCGTAGTGATTTAGATTTATCAAACCGTACATCTTCTTATGCATATAGTCAGGCTATCTGGGATCAGAGCTTATTAGATGATGCTAATGATTGGTTCCAGCGCCGGACGCTTCATGGTGGTTATTCAGGTCTATTAGAGTTAACAGATAAATATAAACCTGACGCTGACGCAGTATTGGCTAGGAATCCAATCTCTCCTTTAGAATCATTACGTATTTTATGGATTGACTTCATGGTAGGTAGTCAGTCTCATCAAGTGGGTAATACTGAAGACCTTCGTGGTAATACCATTGCCATGGAAAAAGCCTATGTTGAAGCAGTTAATGCACTTAATACGAGCTATTACACCTACGCTTATTATGGTGTTGCACCTAATGGTGACCCAGTACTTGAGGCAGTTGCGGTTAACCGTTTTAATGCCAATGTTGCTCATGACTCTATACTTGAACAAGTGGTTGATGGTGTCACTGAACGTTATTTAACGAGTGAGAATTGGGCTACTTACCGTGCGAGATTGATGTTTGATGCAAGCATTAGCACAGGTGTGGGTACTGAATTTACAGAAGACAATGTTGATGCATTGATTCGATTGACTGAAGCTCAAAACTCAGTAGCGATTAAAGCCTTACTGAGTGATGGTTTGATTCTTGACAAGACTGTGGGCGCTTTAGCGAATAATGAATACAGCGTTAATATTGCTACGATTCAAGATACAGCTGGATTCTACTTGGCAGAAACGATTACGGTTAATAGAACGACTACAGTAGATGTCACTGTACAAAGTAGCTATGTTACTGGCCGAGTTGCTGACACTGATTATCAAGTAAGTTACGACACGATTGACCTTGCCAATAGTGATTGGCAAGGTCTGTGGTTACGTGGTTTTGAAAATGCTATCTTTAATGTCAATGCTGATGATGGTCGAAATATTGAAGATACCGTTAATATTAATGAAGGTGTTGATTGGCTCGATATTGCGCTGAATACCGGCGGCGGTATTGATGCCATTAATATTGATACGCCAACCACTATGGACAAGTTGGTTGTTAATAGTGGTACGGGTGCCGATAGGGTGTTTATTTCTGCTGCACATACTGATGAGATCGCGGTGAACTTGGGTGTTGGTGAAGATAACGACGTATTGAATATTGCGGCAACGGGCTTAGGTGCGGCAGTGAATGCCGGAGCCGGTAATGACACGATTAATGTAAATTATACCGTTGTTGGCCTGCAAACCTTTGTTAACGGTATTGGCGGGGAGCTTATTCTTCGTGGTGAAGTTGGCTCAGATGTTTATAATATTGGACTCGCTGGAGAGGGCTCGTCAGTTATTACTATTGATGATCTTGCACCGACCGATATTGCAGGTATTAATTCTTTATTTGTATACGGAACAGAGGAAGTAGATAACTTCTTATTCAGACCTAATACCATTAATGCAATGCAAAAGGATGCAGATGGAAACCTTGTTCCTGGTGGAACTGTTGAACGAATTATTTATGGTAGCGATTTGACGGGTGGTATTACTGTTTATGGTCGTGATGGTGATGATAACTTCACCTTTGATGATAACAGTGCCGTTATGACCGTGTTTGGTGATGGAGGTAATGATAACTTCCAGATCGGACAAGTATTTAACTCAGCTCGTGATGAACAGGCTGGATTAGTATCTGAAGATGTGTTTGAGACCACGCTTGTAACTCAAGGTTATATTAGTAATGGTATCAGTTACTCATCATCGCTTTATGGTGGTATCGGTGAAGATACCTTCACGGTATATCGTAATAAGGTTGAGATTTCTCTCTACGGTGAAGAAGATAATGATACGTTCTTGGTTCGTAGTTTTGTACTGATTAATCCAGATGATCCTAATGCACCATTTACTAATATCAATGGTGGTCAGGGTGCTGACTTTATTAGTTACGCATTAAATGCCCCAGTTAATATTGCTGGTGGTGATGGTTTAGATACATTGACCATTTTGGGAACTGAGTTTGGTGATGATTTTGTTATCACAGCTACAGGTGTTTATGGCGGTGGTCGTTATACCAACTTTGATGGTATTGAGAAACTAGTTCTTGATGGCATGGAAGGAAATGATACGTTCTTCGTTTATAGCACTGATGAAAACATGGTGCTTAGTCTGATTGGTGGATTGGGAAGTGATACCTTTGAAATGGCAGGTGGCAATGATGGCAACCCTGTATCAGTCGTTGCTGATGACCTATTAGGTCATAGTGGCCTGATAGAAAATGTCATTACGAGTACTGATGAACGTTTATCTCAAATTAAGCAATTATTGTCTGCCAATATATTGGATGATGATGAGGCTTCTGTCCTGATTCGTCCGCTTATGGGCTATGTACGCGCCTTTGAAGATGATGATAACGGAACTGCATTGGTCGATCCTAATGGTGTAAGTAGTTACGAAGTAGTACTGACGCGACCTCCAAAAGATGTCGTTCGAGTAACCGCTACAGCCGTATTGCCAACTGAAGCTGACCAAGATGCAGGCGCTATGGGTGTTGCATTAAATGGTAGTCCAACCAGCACAATGCTACTTTTCGATCGAAGTAACTGGTTCATTGCACAAATAGTTACTGTGACTGCACTAGAAGATAACTATGCTGATGGTAACGGCGCTGTTGAAATTCGTCATAGTGTTATAGAGGGGTTAACAGATCAAGATGGTGATGATTACGATCGCCTAGCAGCAACTCGAGTAGTGGTTCAGGTGATTGATGAGGATTCTGCATCGATAGTGCTGAGCCAGAATACTGGTGAACCGTTAGTTGCTGAGAATATTTCTGAACTAAACGATGATAGTTACCGCCTAGTATTAAGTAGTCAACCGACAGACGATGTTACGATCACAGTTACTGGGGATGACCAAGTAGAAGTTTGGGATTCTGTTAATTCAATATTTGTAGATTCAATTACGCTTACGTTTACGTCAGTTAATTGGAAAGATTTTCAGTTAGTCACATTTGGTGCCGTACAGGATAGTCTTGTTGAAGGTACTCATTACGGTCGCATTACACATGATGTTACGAGTAATGATGCTGATTACAATGACTACAATATTGGTGCTTTCGATGTCACGATTGCTGATGGTGACCATCCAACGCTATTGCTATTGGAACAAGTTATTACCGATATGGATGGTGATAATTTAACTACTGGTGACCGCTTTGTATCATATAGCTTACAAGATGGCTCATCTACTCAGGTGGCAGAACGTGCTATACGAGGTGTTTTATCAGAAGGTGAGGTCATTACTCAAGCGGCAGGTGCAGGTAATATCTTTAAAGGAAGTATTGGTATTGCAGAAATCAACGAGCTTGCAGGTAATGATGCTTGGTTCTATGCTCAAGATATCAGCCTTGCCCGTTGGAGTAAGGCACTTAATGGAGATATTCTAAACTCTGTAGTTGATGCCCATTTGACTGTTAATGCAACGGGTGATGGCAGCCGTGATTATTATCAGTTTGTTGTGACTGACGATATGGTTTCAGCTGGATCCGTTGACCTGTTTGCTGATATCGATTCAGGTTATAACACGGGCGATGAAGTATGGTGGAAAAGTAGTTTACGATTGTCTCGTGTTGATGGAATGGACATAGTTCAGGTCGCCTATTCTGGTTTAGGTGATTCGAATACTGATGCTGGTAGTGACGATCAGAACGATGCCTCACTTTCGAGCACTGCTTTAACTGCTGGAGTCTATATTATTGAAGTAGATGGCATTATCAATCCAAATGCTACGTATGGTACGGGTGTGCCTGAAGGTGTTGATTATCAACTACACTTTAGTTTATCAACTCAAGAAATAGCCGAATTTATATTTATACCGGCACCACTGCTTGAAAATGCAGCGGAATCTAGAATTGGCCAACATATCAGTGGAGGCACTAATGCGAGTTGGTATGACCAACCTAATACCGATATTGGCAATATCGAGCTTGGTGGAAGTATTGATGACACTATGTCTCATATTACAATTGAGGGCAGTGGCTCAAACGATAAAGATAACTATAAGTTCGACGTTACCCAAGACATGCTGTTTGGTGTTGCCGGAACAGTAGATTTGACCAATTCAACAGTAGGAACGAATACGGGGTGGTATTCATCGAGTGCTGTTGATTTCCCTACTAGTGTTACTGATGGCGATAGTTGGATTGTCACAGTGACGGGGCAAACGTATACAGTCGCTGCGGGCTCTTCAAGTACAGGCGCGACTTTGGCTGCTGATTTGATTGGTCAACTAAATCATGCAACAACAGGCTTGGATGCGGTTCTCTTTGATGTTCAATTATCAAATACCAATAACGTTACAATCAGTAATCCTACAATGGGTTTCCAATTAGCTGTTGTTCATGACACACCGTTATCGACAGCGCAAACTGCAATACTTCTACAGCAGAATGATGTTGTTCTTGCTGAACCTACGGGCGGACTTGTTACTGGTCAGATTTGGTCAGTTACTATCGGTGGCACATCATATGATTATACTTTAACGTCCAGCGAGAACAGTATTGATAAAGTGGGTGCAAAGCTTGTTGAAAGAGTTCAAGCGGGTACAGGTGCTAACCCTGCTGGACTGGGTAGTGATTATCGAATTAGTTATGCTAACGCAGGTGATACTTTAACGATTATTGACTCTAGATCAATAGATGATATTAACGTTAGCTATAGTGGAGAACGTACGGTTGATTCACCGGATACAGACTACACTGCACAAAGTACGTTTACCTTATCTGGCACCATTGATTATGGTCAAACATGGTCCCTAGAAATAGGAACTGGTGCAGATAAAGCAACTAGTTCGGTAAGGACACCTGAGGATTCCGATGCGGGGACTCTTCCAGCAAGTTTTGCAGAGATAGCTGAAATTTTAGCGACACAAATAGAAAACCATAGTAAATTCAATGCGGATAAGTATCAGCTTACTTATGTTAATGGAGATGATTATTTCGTAGTTAAGGAAATTGATAATACGGATACGCTTACGAATAGCTTTAGTTTTGACGCTGGGGGCACAATAACAAAAGAGGATAGCAATTATTATGAGCAAACGCTGACTCTAGATGAAACACTGCTAACGGATGAGCAATGGAGAATCGTGGCTGCGACACCAGCAGGCTTTGATTATAGTTCAACGAATAAGTCGACATTGGGAACTGAATTAGATGTGACTTATGATTCCGTTTCTCTAAATGGAGATGTTATTGCGATTCAGCATAATGCTACTTTTGATTTAGAGGTCAAAATTGTTGCTTCAGATGTAGATACTGGAACCAACACAGTAATTGATATTTCATTCTATACGCAAGCGATTGAACTCGGTGCTACTTATCAGTTTGACAGTGATTTATGGGCATTGACGATCGGTGGTGTCACTAAGACGACAACGGCAGGTAATATTACTGATGCAGCTACAGCATTAGATGGTGAATTTGCTAATCATGAGATAACAGGTAGTGGAACGACACTAACGATTGTCGCTAAGGATGAGAGTAGTGTTACAGCTAGTCTGAAGATCACCAATGATGAAACCTTATTCAATCCAATTTCTGATACTTTGGAACGTTGGGATATCTATCAGATTGATTTGACGGATGATAGCTCTCCAGCAGTAGGGGATGCATGGACAATAACTGTAAATAGTATTGCCTATACGCATAATGTCACTCAAGCAGATATAGATGATGTTCGGCCTGTTAATGAAGTGATTGCTGATCATTTAATGTCACAATTATATGCTGCAGGTTTGGCTTTTAGTGCGACTGCAAGTGGAAATACGGTTGTTATTAATAGTATCGATGATGCTGTTATCTCTAACCTTCGCGAGGCTTCAGTTCAAGGTCTATTTGATATTGATTTTGGTAGCTCATTCAGTCAGACATCAAATTCTTCAATTAGTAACTCTTCGAGTGTTGATACAAATAGAGTATATGTGACTGCATTCGTTTTTCCCTATGTGGGACTTGATGCTCGCGTTATTACAACTACAACGACGGTTACAACGTTTGTTTATACGCGAAAACCTTATATTGATGTGTATGATCCAAATAATCTTCTAATTATTAATAATATTACTGATTTTAGTAGTTATTTAGATGCAGGTAGTACTGATATAAATGATCCGATGAAAGAGTATCTTTTTGAAGATCAAGGCACCTATCGTATAGAAGTGGGCTATTCAATCAATGCGAATGCGACACAGCAAGTTACTACTGCAATTGAGACTTATGATTACGGTATGTTTGGTGTCTTGGATAGTTATACGTCTACTTCAAGCACGGCGGCAGCTGTAGTTATTGATACGACGAGCGTCACTGCTGGTATGTATGGTGGTTACAAGCTAAATATTACACTTGATGACCATGGTTTAGATACCGACTTTGTTAATTTGGTTGGCATGAGACTGACAATGCTCAATGGAGTCAATGTTGGACAAACAGCGACGATTACTGCTTATGATGTACTTAGCGATCAGCTTACACTTGATCGCAGTGACCTAGCGTTAACAGCTGATGACCGCTATGAAATTAGCTATGATGTCGCGGCTAAGTATTCAGCATATACCCCGGCTGATTGGCATGATGATAACTACTTTATGGTCTTGTCTGGACAGCCAAGTGATGATGTTTCAGTTGCAATCGCTGGCATAGCAACACGAACTTATAATGCTGACGATGCCTTTAGCGGCTTAGCAGAAAGTAATGAAATTCAAGTTTCAACGAATCTTACAGTCGTTGATTTCTCGACGAGTACTTGGAATTCAATTCAGCCGGTTAATGTACAAGCCGTGGAAGATGCGATCATCGATGGTGCTGATGTAAAAGTGTTTGGTCTTGGTACTGAACGTGTCAACCTGATACGCGGGCCAATCTTCATTAATGGTGGCCAACAAGTTGGCGTGGGTTATTTATTAAGTAATCCAGTGATGTTACCTGATGAAACGAACTTATTCCCAGTTGAAGGCGATATCACTGCTATTTCAGCCAATGAGATAAGCGACCCTGAAGCTCAATTCTGGGATCCTGTTCGCAAATCATTCGAAGAAGGCTTTGATTCGCGTATAGAGGATAATCCATACGAAATAACGATCATGCGCGGTAGCGAGTTGATGGCTGTGGTTGATATTATTGGTATTTCATCAGATTATGCCAACATCACTTTGGATATTTTGCCGGCAGAACTTAACCTACGAAATGGTGACTCATACCAATACTTTATTCAACCTATTAATCTAAATACTCGAGTTGATGAAGCTGTGCAAGTGGATGTGCTTAATATCTACAATGGTGCCAGCCCCGCAGAAGATTCGGTGACTATTACAGAAAATCACATTACTGGTTTAGGTATGGGTGATGATGTATTGATTGCTGGAACTACTGTTGCTGGTGGGATTCACTACGAGAACCTAGAGGCACTGAATTTAGAATTGGGTAGTAATATTGATCAAGTGGTCATTGAATCAACTCATATTGGTGCGACCAATATCACTACTGGTAAAGGTGATGATGAAGTTCTGATTAAGACTGTATCGGGTGTAACGAGTATCTCAACAGGACAAGGCGATGATGTTATTACCGTTAGTAGTAATGAGCAGTTAGTTGATGAAATCGCTGCCTTGCTAACTATTGATATGGGTGATGATAATACAACCGGTGATATCCTTACTATTGATGACAGTGGTGATGATACTGCAAATGTATTGCAGGTTAATCGCACCAGTTTGATCGGTTTGGATATGCCCTCTCTGGCAGAGAAGCAACAGTTGCTGGTTCGTGCCGAAAGTGGCACTTACACCATGAACTTCGGGCTTCCTTCGGGCGCTTTGATGCTGACTTACGGTTTAACTGAGACGGCTATGGAGACTGCTCTGAATCGCCACTTTGATATTGACGCAGGTATCAGTGTTGTCAGCGAAGTATCTTCTAGCGGTCACCTTTATACCATTACCTTTGGTGGTGAGGTGGCAGGAGTAGCTATCAAAGAGATGATTGTTGATACGTCCAATCTTGTTGCAGGTGCAGATATTTCCATTGATGCTCGTCACAGTACTTTACGTGATAGTTCGTCGCTGAGCATGTCGGGTATTACCCAGATGCTGACAGTCAACGCCACAACAGGGTCATTTACCTTAGAAGTGCTGGGTAAAACTACCGAGGCGATTGACTGGAATGCAGATGCAGAGGCAATTCTGGCTGCGTTAAATCCGATTCTAAACCCGAATAATAGTAATAGTTCATTACCTTATACCGATAATTTTGCGCTTGTCCAGATGGGTGAAGCTTGGTTGATTCGTTTCCAGGGTGAACATGTTACGGCTGAAATTGAAGTTGTATCGGGTGATGCGACACTGACCAAACGATTGGACGGTATTAACTACTACGGCGTAGACGAGCTAAATATCAATACGGGTAGCGCTAATGATGTCATTAATGTGCGTTCTACCAATACCTCGACCGTAACCAATATTGGCAGTGGTACCGGCGCTGATGAATTTCATATCAGTTCAACTGCTGATGGAGACTTTACTAATGGGTTGTTAGCTCATGGTGTTATGGATGGCATAGAGGGTAATTTGAATATAGACGCAGGCACAGACTCCAACGCGCTGTACGTCAGCGACTTTGACGGTCTTGTCGCTGATGTAGCTGTTGTGTTGGGTGACAATGTCGGCAGCAGCGATACCCTTGAGGGACAGCGTATCAGCGGTATGTCAGGCGGCAACATCATTTACACCGCGGCGGGTGGTGACTTCAATAATGGTTTGGTGATGTGGGCAGGTAAGGCCGCCGATACCATCACGGTCAACAGCGTTGAATTAAGTGGTACCAGTATTACCAACCTTTATGGTAACGATGGCAATGATGACATTATTGTCACTGCTACTGATGGTTTGGCAAGCCCCGCCCACACAGTATTGAGTATGACTGATGATCGTAGGTTACAGGTTTGGGGGAATGATGGCGCCGATGTGATCGATGCTTCCACTGCCAAGCTGGCTGTTAAGGTTCGCGCCGGAGATGATGAAGATATCGTCAAAGGGGGTGATGGAATAGATATCATTTACGGCGGTGCTGATGATGACATCATCTTTGGTGGCGATGGCAATGATTACCTCTATGGTGAAATACTCAATGCCGACCCTGATGTCGATGTCAGTAACGATATAATACTGGGTGACCATGGCTCGGTAACCCTGACGACATCATCAGGCAACCATACTATCGAGAGTAAACCAGTCGTGTTTGATGGCCGTGAGTTGCGACTGGACGATGTCATTATTCAGATCAGTGCAGTGGCAGCCTTAAATGCCGGTTATGACGTTATCGTTACTGGAGAAGGGAACAACGTTGTTTTGGCTGGTGCTGGATCAGATATCGTGACCACCGGTGGTGGTGTGGATATTATTCTTGGCGATACGGGTGACGTTTTATTCGAAGAAGGCTTACTGAAAAGTATAGTCACCAGTAATGAGGGCGCGGGGGCTGACATCATCAGTTCTGGAGCCGGTGATGATGTGGTTTTTGCCGGTTTGGGCAATGACATAGTTAATACCGGAGCCGATAATGACATCGTTCTTGGCGACGGTGGTAGTTTAACGTTCGCGGCGGGAGTCTTAACTGAGGCAGAATCAACGGGTAATGAAGTAGGTCATGACACTATTACGCTAGTGGATGGCAACAACGTTGTTTTGGCTGGTGCTGGATCAGATACCGTGACCACCGGTGGTGGTGTGGATATCATTCTTGGCGATACGGGTGACGTTTTATTCGAAGAAGGCTTACTGAAAAGTATAGTCACCAGTAATGAGGGCGCGGGGGCTGACTTCATCAGTTCTGGAGCCGGTGATGATGTGGTGTTTGCCGGTTTGGGCAATGACGTGGTTGATACCGGAGCCGATAATGACATTGTTATCGCCGATACTGGCATGCTAGAACACAAAGTCTCTACAACACTGGCAACATTAATTCGCAATGACGTTGATCCCATTCTAGGAGGGAATGATATTCTTAATCTGGGTGCTGGTGACGATATAGGGTTAGGTGGTGCAGGAGACGACTTTATTAGCGGGCAAGAAGGTGTTGATGCAATCTTTGGTGACTTTGTCGCAATTAAGATATCTAGTGCGGGGGTGCGTGATTTCCAGTCTACCTTACCCAACTTTGGTGGGAGTGATGAAATTTCAGGTGGAGATGGGTTTGATAGTCTTGTTGGTGGTAGTGGTTCTGACCGTTTCGATGGTAGTTTTACAACTGATATTATTGTTGGTAACTATGGCCGAATTCAGGATACGGATGAATTTAACGCACTGTTGGTTGTTTCTGATCCGTCAGGGCGTGAAGTAATCTCTTCCAGTTTATTTGATCTTTACGTAGCTAAAACTGGCCCAGTGAATGATCAACAAGACGCGTTGTTAGACGTTGGAGAAGGTTCTTTTGATACTCCTTTACGCACAGACACAGCGCTGCGTTTAACACCATTATTAAACGGTGAAGATTTCGCCCAGTTATCTGACAATGAGCTGAAAGACTTTTTGAGAAATCTTCCTTTAACTGTAGCCGAAGGTAACGGCGACTATGGTCTGATGCCTTTACCAACTGCACCAACTGCACCAACTGCACCAAAAGTGCCTTCGGCTCCTGAGGCGGCTGCACTAACAATACAAGACGGTGATATAACGCCTGTTTTAACGGTTAATATCCTCGAGAAATCAGATTCACTTACTGTCACTGACAGTATCGGGTTGGCTGTACCTTTGGTAGTAGAAGATGAGATAATCGCATTTTCGAAAATCAATACTCCATTGGCTACTGATAATCACTCGAAAGATGGTAATCAGATTGCTACAGCAGAACATGAAAGTGAACAGCTGATAGCTTTAAACTCGCCAATATCAAATTCCTTAGCCGTAGGACTTCTGTTTGTAGCTAATGTTGCAGGTCAGCGTGGCTGGAAACTTAGTCGTGTGGGTGATGAAGATAAAGTGATACAGGGAGATTTAGACGAATTACGTAAAATGCAGTCCAGCCGGAAGTATTCAAGCTGGCAGAAGCGAGACTTCACCTAAAATCATCAAAAAAATTAACAATTAACAATTAACAATGAGGAATACAAATGTCTGACGATACCGTAGATAAAAAGAAACCAACTGGACCGAAAATTCGGTGGGATGATAGCAAGATGCGCAGCACTTACGCCAATGTGTGTAATGTTTCAAGCACGCGAGAGGAGGTGACATTGCTGTTTGGTACTAACCAGGCATGGCGTTCAGGACAAACAGAAGTAGGTATTGAATTAACAGATCGGGTTATAGTGAGTCCTTTTGCAGCTAAACGTTTATCGGTGTTATTAAGTGGGATTGTGGCAGAGTATGAAAAACGTTTTGGCGACCTGAATGAACAAAAATAGCTAACAGGTACGAGTTAAAAATTAAGAATGGGATCGTTATGTACACCTGGACATGGAAAAGAAGTTATTTATGAGTGAAATAAATGTTTCTTTACCCGATTCTATTCAGCAGCTGAATAGTTTACTGGATACTCAAAATGAAAGCTGGCACTTTACTTGGTTGGAGTGGTTGTGCAGTCAGCTACCGCAGGTTCGTATAGCTCTAGTGGTCGCTGATGAGTCTCAAAGCGGCCAGTTTCATTCAATGGCGGTTTGGCCTGATGAAAATAGCCAAGATAAACTATTGCAGGATGCCGCGGAAGAAACCCTCAAAAAGAAAGAACCTATTATCATGCCATTAAGTGATGGCAGTCATCACCTTGGCAGTTATCCTGTGTTTGTGGATGACACGCTACGCGCGGTTGTTACGCTAATGTTTAGTGCGGATGATGAAGCTGAGTTGCATAAAGCGTTGTCGGTTATTGAATATTGCACGGGCTGGTTGGAATTACGGTTATCTCGGAACCTGTTAAGTTCAGTGACTCGCGATAATCTGCGACAAAATATTGTTATTAATAGCATTGCCCATGTACTTGGCGAACGTGATTTTGAGCATGCTGCATTGCGCTTCGTTAACCTAATGGGACAATATTTAGATGCTGAAAGAGTGGTACTGGGTTTTGTAAAAAATGCTGAGCTAGCAATCCACTCTGAATCGGATAGTAGCGGTCATAATAAAAAGCATGAGTTGGTTAAACTCACCACTCAAGCCATGCAGGAAGCCATGGATCAGCAAGAATCTGTTTTATGGCCACCACTGGATGATCATAATCGAGTGACGCACGCTCACAGTAAACTATCATCTGAAGGAGGGCAGCGTGCGCTCATGAGTATCCCGTTGGTTGATAAGGAATCATGCTATGGCACGGTTTTGTTTGATCGACCTGCAGATCAGCCATTTGGAAAAGAAGAGCAACTGACCGCTGAAGCGCTCACCAATTTTGTTGGTGTTGTGCTTGAGGAAAAACGCCAATCTTGCCTGCCTTTGTATGCCTATATTTTTCGTAGTTTTAAAAATCAACTTAGTTTCTTTATTGGATCAGGACACCTGGTCCGCAAAGTCATATTGTTTAGTCTCGTTTGCATGTCTATATTTTTTAGCTTAATGCCGGGTACCTATAATATAAGTGCTGACGCTGTTATCGAAGGTGCTGAACTGCGTTCTATCGTAGCCCCTTATGATGGCTATTTGCAGAGTGCCACGCTCAGGGCGGGTGACACTTTGAAAAAGGGTGAGCTGCTGGCTGAACTGGATACACGTCAATCACGGTTACAGTTGATGAGTTGGGTTAGTCAAGAGGCAACATCGCGACGCAAATATGAGGATGCGCTGGCTAAAAATGAGCGTACACAGGTTCAGATCAATGATGCCCAGAGTAAGCGGGCTCAGGCCGAAATAGAGCTTCTTGAGTTCCAAATTTCGCAGGCGGTCATGCAAGCTCCGTTTGATGCTTTGATTGTTTCAGGTGACTTAAGTCAGCGTATAGGCGCATTAGTTAGGCAAGGTGATGTGTTATTTGAATTATCGCCTAGTAACCGTTTTAGGCTGGCTATGTATGTTGATGAGTTTCGCATTAACGATATTCGCCAACTCCAAACTGGGTGGTTAGTTCTGGCTGCGTTACCCGACCAAAAATTTGCCTTTAAAGTGACGCGAATAAACCCTATGACCGAGGCGCTTGAAGGCTCAACTGTTTACAGAGTTGAAGCAGAGTTTAACAATAAGTCTGAAATGTTGCGTGTTGGCCTTGAAGGTGTAGCTCAGGTGTATGTAGATGAACGTTTGTTGATCACTATTTGGACGCGAAGCATGATCGATTGGATGAAACTTCAATTTTGGCGTTTCTGGGGATAGATCTATGTCTGAACTGACAGCAACGGAACTTTCATGAGCGCTACTCTATTCTCTAGTGACTGGTATCAAATTTCCGAATTGAAACCCCGTCTACGCCACCATGTTACGGTCAATGCTCACCGCTATAGAGGTAGGCGCTGGTATGTGCTTGAAGATCATGTCACTGGTCAGATCAGGCGGCTTTCTGCACAGTCCTATTTAATTGTTGGCTTGATGAATGGCCAGCGAACAATTGACCGGTTATGGGAGTTATCTTCACAGCGTTTAGGTGAGGAAATGCCCACCCATGAAGAAATGTTGCAGTTAGTGTCCAGCCTATATCAAGCGAACCTTGTGGGTATGGGTATTAGTGGTGATATTAGTGAACTGTTTGAGCGAGGCAAAGAGGCAGAAAGAAAACGCTGGACCGCTAAATTAAAGTCGCCGCTATCAATAAAAATCCCTTTGTTTGATCCGGAACGTTTCTTAGTTGCTACGGAAAAATACATAAAACCTTTTTTCTCAATTGCCTTTTTATTGTTCTTGCTGGCAGTATTAATAAGCCTGCTGGTACAGGTGGGTCAGCACTGGGAAGAACTGACATCGAATGTAGCTGATAGGGTGCTAGCGGCTGATAACCTTGTGTTATTGTGGCTGGTATACCCGGTGATCAAGCTCCTGCATGAACTAGGCCACGGCTATTGTGTTAAACGGGGTGGGGGGGAGGTTCATGAGCTTGGCTTCATGCTGTTGGTGTTACTCCCTATGCCCTATGTTGATGCCTCGTCAGCAAGTGCGTTTTCTGATAAAAAACAAAGGCTTTTAGTTGGATCTGCCGGCATCATTGTAGAATTGTTTATTGCAGCTTTGGCGATGTTTGTGTGGATTAATTCTGAACCTGGTATTGTTAAATCTATCGCCTACAATGTTATTTTTATTGCGGGGCTATCTACTGTAATGATAAATGGCAACCCATTACTAAGATTTGATGGATATTACATACTGGCGGATTATCTTGAGATTCCAAATTTAGGGCAGCGTGCCAATCAATATTGGGGGTGGCTGGCTAAGCGGTTTATGTTTGGCGTGCGAGGTCTGACATCACCTGCTTACGATAGGCGGGAAGCTTTCTGGTTGTGTCTTTACGGCGTTGCATCTTATGTATATCGCCTGTTTTTGATGGTAACCATTGTCTTGTTTGTGGCGCAGCAATATTTCTTTATCGGTATTGTGCTAGCGGTATGGGCGCTAATAGGCACATTGATCTGGCCAAATTTAAAAATATTGAAAAAAGCTTGGCAAGACTCAGATATTCGTGAGGGAGGTCGTAGCCCAACTGTGATGCTGTCGATTGTTACGGGCATAATGGCGTTATTTTTAGGCGGTGTACCTTTGCCGTTGACTACGAGTGTAGAGGGTGTGGTGCAATTGGATGAGCACCGTCGAGTTCTGGCGAAGGAAAACTGTTTTGTGGAGCGCTTGCATAAACAGCCAGGTGAAACAGTGTACAAAGGTGAGTTACTGCTTAGTTGCGAAAACTATGAACTACATACCGAATTGCTTGTTCTACAACAGCAATATGCAGAGGCTAACGCGCAACGCCAAGGTGTTTGGAGTGACCCAGTACAGTTAAAAATATATGATGAAGAATTGTTACGTTTAAATTTGGAGTTGAAAGAAAGCCAAGGGAGGTTGGCCTCTCTAAGTCTTTACGCCCAAGCTGATGGCATCTGGTCTTTGAGGAATCCGGTAGACCTGCCAGGAACATTTGTTAAGCGTGGCGATCTCATTGGGCATGTGATAACTAATAATAATATATCTGTGCGGGGCATGGTGCCAGAAACGGATATTGAGCTTGTGCGCGAGCGGGCTGTTAATGCCCATGCTGTCCAAGCTTCTGATTTATTCACTGTACTTACACCTGTGAATTGGACTGTGTTTCCTGCAGCGACCAAAGAGCCAGCTAGTGCAATACTGACTGAAGCTGCAGGAGGAAGTGTTGTTATGAACCCTTCCTCTTCAACTACCCCTCAGTCGTTGCGTAGGTATTTTCTTGTCGCTCTTGAATTTGAAAGATTACCTTCTGTCTTTATTGAAGAGCGTATCTATATTCAATTTGAGCATCCACCAGAGCCTATAATTTATAGATTGTATCGTTTAGTCCGACGTACCTTCTTGGAGTATTTTGATGTCTGAATATGCGGCTAAGCAACCAGTTATTGCAGGTTTGCGTAATGAGCTTAAGTGGCAGGAGAGTAATGCTCTTGATATCTACCTAAGAAAATTAAAAGAATTTATTAATAAGCTAGGCAGTTTGCTGCTGAGACGAAATGATCGTATTGTAAAATCTGTATTGAAACGATCCGCCAAACTTGAAGGTTGTAATGCTATCGAACTTCACCAAGCGATAGAAAATATTCGAGAAAAATTACTTATAGAGGGGATAAATACCTCAACAATTGTTGAAGCCTTTGCTGTCATACAGGAAGTCAGTGGCCGCGTGTTAGGTATGCGCCACCACCATACCCAAATTAGGACTTCTCTAACATTGCTGCGTGGAGGCATTGCTGAGATGTCGACGGGAGAAGGCAAAACCTTAGGGGCTACGTTGGCAGCGGCTACGGCCTGCCTTGCCGGTATTCCGGTTCACGTGGTGACAATTAATGACTATCTAGCAGAACGCGATGCCGAAGAGATGGAACCTCTTTATCATGCCTTGGGGTTATCTGTAGGTATCATTCTTCATGAAAAAGAGTTGCCAGAACGACGAGCCGCTTACTCCTGTGATATCTGCTATTGCAGTAATAAAGAGCTAACGTTTGACTTCTTAAAGGATAGTCTGGTGCTTGCTCACAGAAAAACAACGCGCCTCCAGCAAGCATCATTACTGGCAGGTGACGCGTCTTGGTCAGAAAATTTATTACTACGGGGTTTGCACTTTGCCATTGTGGACGAGGCTGATAGTGTTTTAGTTGATGAAGCTAGAACTCCGCTTATTATTTCTGGCCAAGAAAAGTTTGGCCAGCGAGAAGAAACTTTACTGCAGACCGCTATGGAGATTGCTAGTACGTTCGAAAAAAATGTTCATTTTAAACAGGATGAAAAGTCTGCTGTCCATTTGACCTCATCAGGGCAGCAGTTATTAATAGACTCGTGTGAACATCTTGAGGGCTTGTGGAAAAGTAGTTTCTATCGTGAGCCGCTGGTCAAACAGGCACTGTCTGCTTTGCATGTTTATCATCTCGATAGGGATTACATTATTGATGATGAAGGTGCTATTCAAATTGTTGATCTTTATACGGGTAGGGTAATGCCTGGGCGTAGCTGGGGGCAGGGCCTTCAACAAATGATCGAAATGAAGGAAGCCTGTGAACTCACTAAGCCTAGACAAACAAACGCAGAAATCAGCTATCAGAATTTTTTTCGAAAATATCATCATTTGTGTGGTATGACTGGCACGGTACAAGAAGTTTCTGGGGAACTATTGGATGTCT
>Ga0138260_10076905_pt1 | contig 24171 bp, 1 predicted proteins | sample RNAB_220151111_FD_105235 | JGI IMG/M metagenome (GOLD analysis project Ga0138260, IMG submission 105235) | Metatranscriptomics of polar marine prokaryotic and eukaryotic communities from Palmer Station, Antarctica after 24hr light incubation -... | ecosystem: Environmental > Aquatic > Marine >... | reverse complement strand
GAGGAAGAGAAGGGCAATATGTGGCATAGACCTGCCGCCGTATCACCTGTGCCATTGGTGTTGGTGTCATTGGCGTCTTTCATTCATTGAATCTCCTTGCAGCGCAGCGCACGGCAGCAAACTTCGTTTCTCACTATACTCACCACCGGTGCTCCGTGCACTGGCTTACTCATATTCTTTTCTGTAGCTGACATGGGGGGCAGCACTCCGGACTGCGCAAGTGCTGCGCAGCGCCGCGACAGCCCACGGAGAAGGCGGAGACGACCATGTTGGCTTGCAGCAGTCGTCGTGCTGTTCGCGTCGTTTCAAATAACGCAATCACAGCCGCCACGGGCGTTTCCAGGCCAATCTTTCAATCTCACTGCCAAGTCGTTTGGCTTTCGCGCAGTATCTCTCGGGTGGATACAACTGGATAACACATCCTTTGGGGTGGGCGCCCACCACCTTGCAAAATACGTTATTTACAATGGGGACCAGGTGATCCTGGACGACCCCAACGTCACATCGGTCGCCACGACCAGTCCTTGCGGCGCGCACAACTGCTCGGCGCTGCAGCTTGTTGCCGAGGTCGGAAACCTCGCTGTAGGGCAATACTACGGATTCGTAGTCAAGTCAGTCTACTCCTATGTACAGGGCGGCGATACAGTCGAGGGGGAACCGTCTGGCACTGTACAGATGCTTGTCACCGACCCTCCGAGCCCTCCGCGCGACATCGCAGCAACAGCACTAGTAGGAGGAATGAAACTGTCATGGAAGCCGCCCGCTAACACGGGCATGGGGAACATCTGGAGCGTCTTCTATTCGAATTCGTCGGGAGTGCTACGGGGTTACAAATTACTCGTGTCAACGTTATCTACTTACGACCCCGCGGGCTGTGCCGGCGGGCAGTCACAATCTTGCTACTCAACAGTCCTACCGAGCTGGGCTGCAGAGGCCTCGATCAACGGGCTTCAGGGGGGCGTTGCATACAATGCCTGGCTACTTGCATACAACGTCTTGTTTGAAGGGGATTCGGCGAGCTTAATGTCTTTCACTGTCAGACAGGTGGCGACAGCGCCTCAAAATGCTATCTTGAGTTTGGAAGACCATCTGGTCTTGCAGCTGCGTTGGCAGCAGCCAAATTCAACAGGCGCCGAAACCGGAATAGCCACGGACTATTACTCGGTGGAGTGGACACGTGATAGCGCGACGTTCTCGTCGTGCAGGGCAGAGAGCAGTCTCCAGTGCTACAGCACCAAGGATATTGCGCTGCCGGGGGGGTGCCGCGCTTGCGCGGTGCATACTTGCAAAGCTGGCGAGGTATGCTTCAGCTCCGAGGTGGAATCGGAGGAGGGCCCTCGGTATACGGTACTGGGCTGTACCAGCTCAGAAAACCAGGTGGGCGGATATCTGGGGGAAGGCGTATGTGGCGACCCATTCTCTTCTATTTACTACAATTGCCATTTTTGCAGCACATCGCGCTGCAACAGTCCGCTCGCTTCGCAGGGGTCGTCGCACTTCTGTCCGCAGGCTGATGCGGAGCCCTATTGCTTGCAAGAGGTCAGCACAGGGAGTGTGGTCATCGCAGCTGCGGGGCCGGGGGAAGCGTTTGAAACGAGGGTAGTGGCTGACGAAGCCTGCAACGCTTCCACACAAGTCTATCATCACAATCTACCTCCTAGCGTATTTAACTTGTCAGTGGGAATCACTGCATTCTCCTTCGGAGACTTGCAATTTTCACTCGATGATGGTGCGACTTACCACTTTCGCGTTGCGGCATGTTGGAATGACTTGGGCTGTGGCGAGTTCTCGCAACCTCTCAGTGCTTCTGCCGTCAGGCTTTCTATGCCAGCAATGGTGAAGCCGCTGTCAGACAGGGCGGGCGTGCGCACTGATGTCAACATCAAGCTGACACCAATCAAGGGGCTCAAACAGATGGGCATGATTCTGTTACAGTTTCCCGAAGAGTTTACTGTTGATGAGCAGTCAGGCTTGGGCAATCTTGTTTCGCTTTGCAGTTTAGCCACGCACATACCTGCGCCCCTTTGTACTGGTTCGCTCTGTACGAGCACTTGTGTATCCAGGTGTGTTGTTAGTGTCGGAAATTCGTCATCACGGTACGAGCGGTGTCTGCTGAATTGTTCCACTGCCAACTTGACAGCGTCAGCTGCAGATGTGGCATTAGAAAACGACACTGCGTCGAATGTTTTAATGGACTTGTGTCATCCTGCATGGGGGGGTGTAAACTGCAGTGAGATTTCGTTCTGCCCGGGCAACATGTCGGATGTTGGACACAACTGCTCAGGGGTACCTGCGGTCTCTAAAGTCATGTGCACTGTGAATGGCACAGTTTTGAGCACGTTCACAATCGCTGTGCGTGGAAATGATGTGACAATACAGTTGCCTGACAATTTTCGGGCGGCTCCGGGCCAGGAGTTAACGTTTCAGTTGCAAGCTATTGTTAATCCCCAGCGTTCGGGACAGACACCACGCGTACGCATTTCAACATTTACTGCGCAGGGCATCATGATTGATGATAACTCGCAAGTGCTGGGCCATATGCTCAGTCCAGGTAGTCTAGCGGTCTCTGTGGCCGTGTATGTGCCTATTGCTGGCCAGCTATCCGACGCAAGCATCTCTGTCGCTTCCCCGGGAGGCTATCCCTTGGGCACCGACTTGATATTGATGACGCAGGGTAACTTCAGCTTCAACGGCGCTGCCGTCGCATGTTTGATGTTGCATGCAACTAGTTGGTGTGATCGTGCTGTGGTTGCAGCGACAGGCAAGGACATGATCAGAATTAGGATCATTGAGGCTATCCAGACCGAGTCGATTATCATTCCATTGACTGGCGTGCTTGTTGGTGCTGTTCCTGGCGATACCGGGTTGTGGCAGGCTTACACAGAGCTGCAAAACGCCCAAATGGGAAAAAATGAAAGTGTTTCTGGCGTCAACATCCAGACGGGCATCCTGGACTTGGGACTTGGGATGGACTGGGAATCCTTGACATTTGGTTCAATGCTCGATCTAGCGATGCAGTACATGCACAGCCGGGATCTTTCGATGATGCCAGGAGTTGCAGTGCTCAGCGTCGAATTTCCCAGCGGACTGGACTTGTCAGCCTCCGAAGCTGAAATTAAAGGGTCTGACGGTTCTGGCGTCGAACAATCTTATTCCTACGTTTCGTACAATATTTCTGGCAACAGTAGCAGTGGTCATTTGCTTGAAGTGACGTTTGGTGAAAACCGCACCGACGTAGGTATGTCTGAGCCATTGTCCTGGGTAGTACGATTGAGTGGGGTGGGTGTGCCGCATTTCAGACTGGACGTGGCAGCAATCAAAGCAAAGACTATGAGTCGAACACTTGATGTCAACAACGTCGTCCTGGCGGAAAAAGTCGCGAATACCACGACATTGTACCGGCAATACTCTCCGGGTATCATGAGGGATGTTGCTGTAGATGTGTCGTCCTCAGAGGCCGGTGCGCTCACCAACCTCGCTGTGAATTTCACCACGAGCAATCCTATGCCTAAGCAGGCAATCTTGCGGGTTGTGAGCTCGGCATACGTCAAGTTCTGCCTTGGCGGATGCAGGGTGTTTTTCAATATGTCAGGTGGTGGTGTTCGCAATGTGTCCTACACGCTCAATTCTTCCGACACCATGCTTTTCATTGCAGTGGATTTAGAGCAAGAGATGGCGGCGGGCTCGCCATTTAAGCTTCGTGTTGAGGGCTTGCGCAGTCTGCCTTGGCAAGGAAATGTCTCGTTGAAGCTCTCGGTCGTAGATCGTCTGACTATGAGAGTCATCGAGGAGGCGTTGGACATTGCGCCCCTTGCTATTCGCCGCGCAGAGATTCCTGCTGTTGTGTGTGAGCTGGCTGAGCCTTCTCCCGACAGACTGGGCAGATGGGACACTCGACGTCCTGTGCTGGCGAATCAAGTGCACATGGGCGTCAGGTTTGTGTCTCCCGTAGACGTTCCTTGTGCCTCCTACATGCTTGTGCGCGTACAAGGTGCCAATATCACGCAAGTAGGGCTTGATCCAGTCTATGCTCACATGCAAGGCTCGGCCGACTACGTGGCAAACGTGACACAAGACGGTGGTATCTTGTTGACCCAGGCGCGTCCTTCGCTGGCGCATGAGGTTTACTGCCTGGATGCATCTATTGCAGTCGCTTTCAACTTTATCGTTAGCGTCAGTGTGGCAACTGGCTCCCTGAGAGGAGTGGCGAGGGGCTACCAGATTCAAGTGTTCCAAACACTCACCCCCGAACCCTCAATTGCAGCTAGTTTCAGTGGACTGTTTCGCGATACGTTGATTCCGCTTCCATCCATGGTGCCTCCTGCACAGGCGACAGGCAACAGGCGTCTGCTGGAAAATGGGGCTCTGCTGTCCTCCCCGGGAACACTGAACATGGAAACCAAAATTTCGCTGTCCTCGGACCTTGCTGGCGACGTTTCTGATGTGACATTGAGCTTGCGTCTTTTGACGGATGTCTCTGCATTCGGGTCCTTCATTGTCAACCTGCCCACGGACGCGCTTCTATTGCCAGATTCAAGTGTAGAGAAAGTGGGAATGGATGGATCGTTGCTTGTGAACATGAGCAGGTCTTCAAATAGTCTGATCTTGAGCCGCGATCCCTCTGATTCTACGGCTCTTGAATATGGTCGTACGCAGACCACATGCACGACTACAGGTGGCACGGCACAGGAAGGAACTGCGTGTGTGTTTCCCTTCGTTTACTTTGGTTCGACCGTTTACAGCTGTACGACGGAAGACAACGCGAATGTTCCTTGGTGCTCCACTACCCAGCGATTCAACGGACAGTGGGGAAATTGCAAGTGTGTTGATAATCAAATCGATCTTAACATTACGATCACTGTGCGCAAGCTGAAACTGCCCACGTATTCCGGCCGAATGATTTTTCAATTGCTGGCAGTCGAATCGACTAATACCACTGACTACTTGGTGGCCCAGGACATTGGAATTGCCACGTCGCTCCGTCCCAACTCCATTGGGAATGTGAGTTTGACGCTGGACCCAACTCAGGCTGGAGCACTAGCCAATATGACGCTCAAGGTCATCCTTTTCAACCCACTACCGGCCGATGGAATGTTGCAGGTGGTGTTCCCGGAGCACTTTTCTCTCGATATGCCTGCGCAAGGCATGACGATGACGGGCGAGATGATTGGCGTTACGTTTGCGTCGCAAGTAATGACTCTGTCGCGTAGCCTTGCTATGGCTGGCTTGGAATCGCCTGCGGGCTCTGAATTCATCATCAGCGTCCCGATGTCAGTGAGGGTGCGACCGTGGAGTGGCGATGTTGTCTTCAAGGTGCGCACTCTGATGGGACCGTTTTTGAACTACGTAGTTGCCGATCAGGCGCAGGACACGGTGAGGGTTTTCCCGAACGATCTGAAGGATGTTGCCGTCGATTTGACATCTAGTGTTGCTGGTAGCAGGGGCGCTGCTTCCGTCCGTTTTCGGCCCACCAATGCAATCCCGTTGCATGGTGGTATCCTTGTTACCCTGCCAGTCAATTTTGAGTTGGATGACCCCTCGCTTGAAAAGTCATGGAAGCTCTGTGGCGTGGTAGGTGCCGCTAACATTACGCTCGAGAACATTCGCATTGACAAAGATGATGGTAGTGGGAGGTGGCAGGTGCTCATGATGTTAAGTGATGACCAGATGCTGAGCAAGGATTCGCTGGTCGAGTTCATGATTCCAGGGGTCGTCATCCGACAATATTCAGGGCTTTCCGGTCCCTTTGCTATCCGCACTGTGACGTTTGCGGGAGCTGTCATTGATCACTCTCTGGCTGGAACGGAAATGAAAATTATGCCGGACATGCTGAGTGCAGCTTCAGTAAGTGTGCTCTCTGCAGAGGCTGGCGCTGTGTCGTCAGTGCAGGTATCCTTCACCATTTCTAATCCCCTGCCAGCCAATGGCCAAATTTCAGTGGCGTTCCCCAACAATTTCGAGCTCTTGTCTCCTGTGAGCAACGGCTACCTGGTGGGTATTGCGGGAATGCTAGCGGTTTCCAGCTACTTGCCGGAAGAGAGCGGACGGTGCCCGGTGGGTGCTATGGCGCATTTCGGCTGTAATGTTACTCTCCAGGTGGAGGCTGAGGAAACGCCAATTGGCAGCAGCATTTCGTTCGGAATCACAAACGTTGGCATGATGCACCTTGCTGGTGTCACAGGCACCTATGTCGTCCAGACACGAACCATGGAGGGGGCTATTATTGATCAAGTCACTGTTACACAGAGTAGTGTGGGCCCGTCGAAGCTTGGCTTTGCTACAGTTGCCCCACAGGGCATCATGAGGGCAAGCACCAACGCCACTCTCCAAGTCAGTTTTACCACGGCTAACCCTGTCCGTACAGGAGATTTTGTGCACGTCATCTTTTCACCCCTCTTCAATCTCACAGACACATGCTACTCACTCGGAGGATGTGGACAGGTCACGGTGTCCGGGACAGGTGTCAATTTGTTAAGGACTGAGCATGATCGTGCAATCATTTCGGTGACACAAGACTACCCTGCGGAATCCGACGTGCAGGTGATCATCGCTGGGGTTAAAGCGCCTGCTGTTGGTGGCTTCACAGGAACCTACCAGATCAAAACGGTCAGCGCCAGTGGCGTCGACATCGACATCGACCTGGATGTGGAACAATTGACTACCTCTCCCGGAAAGATGCAGGCGCAGCTGGTGTTGGAGTCGACAGCTGCGGGAGATGTGACGTCGGTGTTGGTGCATATAGATGTCACGAGCGCCATTCCTGCTGCAGATGCTTTGTTTGAACTTGTTCTGCCCCGCGGAGCGTCAGCGTCGAGCAGTGCTGCTGCCACGACGGTGTCGGGATTAGACGGAAGTCTGCACCTGGCATTGTCTGGTAATGTGCTCATACTGGAGAGGAGGGATGCAAGTCAAGAAGTTCCCGCCGGCGGAACTGTTTCCTTTAGCCTTTCTGGAATTGTGAATCCGCCTCGGGCTGGGTCGTTTGACTGCATTGTTCGCTCCAAGCGATCCATCCTGTCGCGAACGGTGTCTGGCTTATCCTCTGACATGGGAACTCTGACACGTGTGCTGGATGAGGTCGAAGTGTCTGTTTCCATCGACCCTGCTCCCCTGGAGGACGCAGGGGTCTATCCGTCGCCTCTATCAGTGGGATATCGCGGGCCTGTGCGTGTGCGTTTCCGCGTGGCCAATGCCCTGCCAGCAGACGGAAGCATTCAACTCAACTTTTCCAGCGGCTTGGCGGACCTTTCTTCTGTGCTGACGTCAAGTTTCATGTCGGCCACGATGCAAGAGGCGCTAGTTACCTTCGTCGACGGCACCACCTGCACGTCGTCTGAAGGCTCTGTCGTCAACATCAAGCGCACCAGTGGCTTGGCAGTTGAGGCCGGAGTATTTGTAGATGTGGAGGCATCAATTGTGCAGATTTTTGGGTTTGTCAACAGCCGAGGTTACATCCAGGTCAGCACTAAAACGTCAGACGGAGTCTTGATTGACAGCCAAGAGGTACCAGTCCACGTCTCCGACTCGGGGGTGCTCACGCAAGCCGAGGGAGTAATGTCGCCATGTGCAGCGCAGGTGACATGTTCGGGCTCGTGCTGTTCTGCGTCTGATGCACAACAGCACTCCACCGCGGGTACTATCTCTGATGGTCCTGGTCCTTACCAAGTGAATTCAAATTGCATCTGGATTATCGCTGCTGAATGTGGCAATCTCGACTTTAAATTCACCTCGTTCGACGTGGAGAAGGATATCGACATGGTGAAAATATACGAGTGCGCCAGCAAGGACTGTTCACTGTCGAACTCTACCGAGATCGATCATCTCTCTTACAGCCATAACTCTTCGAATGTTATGCCTGAGTACAGACCGGCCTCGGGTTTCTTGAAAGTCGTTTTCACGTCTGATGGCGCAGTGCAGGGCGAAGGGTTTGAGGCGTCTTGGTCCTCTACTTACACAGATCTTCGGGCCATTGGAAGTCCAGGCACTGCTGCCGGCACCGAGGCACGCCTGCATGTGTCCTTTTGGTCGGCAAGTGTGTTGCCTGTTGATGGCATGATCAGCATTGAATTGCCATCTGGTGGGCATGCCAACGAGGATCGTGCTGCTTGCTTCGTGAATGCGACGGGCAGTATCAGTGACGCGGCGGTGCTGGTAGTCAAGGGAACCGCATTTGAAAAGGGAGACACTCTGAACATGACAGTTGGCGGCGGCATTCCCAGCGGACAGGTCGTTGAGGTGGTATGCTCCAACGTGCGTGCCCGGATTTGGGCAGGTATTGCCGAATATAAAGTGAGAAGCGCAGGTGCGGGTGGTGATGTCATTGATGCTGGTGTGTTGACTACCATCGTCTCCCCGGGATCTCTTCAGGAGATGAAGTTGAATCAATCCGAGCGCATGGCAGGATTCAGGAATGATCTCGAGATCTCATTTCGCACCCGTAACATGCTTCCGAAGGGTGCTGTCGTTGAGGTGCAAATACCCCCTTACTTTACAGTTGCGCTGGCAGATCTTGAAGCTGTGGGTTCTGTGAATGGAGAGCACCAAAGATTCAAGACAACCTACAAAGAGCCACAAGGGGGCTCTATCAACACTGAGGGTGGCTCTGTGCTCGTACACCTCAAGGATTTGCAGCTGGCTGCCAATGCGCTGATTAAGTTCAATTTGCTCGGGATTGTGAACCGCAACTTTGCTGGGGAGGTTATTGTGATGGTGCGCACTAGACACCTGCCCAAGAAGTACTTCGACCTTCGGACAGACCGAGATTTTGCTATTGTTGACGAGGCTTCTGGGCGTGTCTCTATCAACCCTGTTGCCATCAATAATGTAAGTGTGGTACCGTCGGAATCAGTAGCAGGAATTTGGCGTACCCTCGAATTGTCATACACTCTCTCTAGCCCGCTGCCTGCAGACGGTACCATTAGCATCACGTTCCCACCCTACTATGATGTTTCAAGGGTGTCCTCGACCAGTTCGTTTCTCCCTGGCGTAGATGGTGTTGTTAATGTGGAGGTACGCGGACGCAATGTTTCGCTGTCGCGCTTTGAAGGTACCGAAGTTGCTTCTGGGACTCCGATTCGGGTTCAAGTAGTCAACGTGCAGTTACCTCCGTTTGAAGATGAGCGCGGCTACCAGCCCTTGATTTGCGACACGGAGCAAGATGTGTGCTTCTTTATGCAGACTCTGACGCTGGGCATCCGAGACCCCATGTCCAGTGCTATCGAGACAGCCTTCTTCCCGCCAGTCGTGACAAAGCGTAGTGCTCTGAGCATTCCCGGTGCTCCGTACTCAGGATCCTATCGCCGCTTGTTGCCTGCAGGGCCAGGATTGGTCAACGTATTGCCGGCCCAATCAAGAGCCGGCGATTTGACCGACTTGACTTTCGAGTTCTGGACAGTGAACATGGTGCCTGTCGGCGGCCACATCGTCGTGGAGCTGGCATCTGGTTTTGCTGTCGAAACCTACACAACACCACAATGCAGTGCCTCAAATAATGTGCAGGTGACGACGGTTACAGTCGTTGACAGCAATCGATTGCAAATGACCATAGGCGCAGCAATGAAAGAGAGTTTAAGTGTCACTCTCGTGTGCGCGGGAATCAAGGTGCAAGAGACGAGCGGGCTTCAGGTTCAACACCATGTGTATACATCCACTGCCGACGTGCCGCTCAAAGTGATCGATTCTGGCTTTGGATACACTGACGTAGTCTCGGGAAGCGTAATGGCAGGTGCTGTGGATCTGTCTACTCTAATAGCCGGGTCTCCTGTGATGCTTCAGGTTTCTGCGTCGCTGACAAACAGAGTGCCTGTTTCGGGAACGGTAGAGATGGATCTGCCGGCGTCTTTCTCGCCCATCATTTCGGCATCAGATTTCCGAGCGGCAGCGGCAGCCAACTCCTCTGACTTGACCAGTCAGATCAGGTTTGAATATGGATACAACCTGATTTGCCGAGGCAACGTCAGCGCCTACAGGAGAGGCTATGCCTACGATCTATCGTCTCATCCGCAAGGCCTTTACACACTGCGCATTGAAAGCGTTGATTGCACATTGCCTGCTGGTGTGGCTTTGAACTTCAACGTCAGTGGACTGCGTAACCGTGGGTGGGAGGGACCCACAGGAACGTTCTTGCTCCGTACGCGCACGCCTGCTGAAGTTTTGATCGATGGATGTGACCCCACGGATACGCAGCATTCAGTGCACTGCCAAAGCGAAATGCTTGCAGAGTCTATCTTGGTGCCTTCGTCTCCGACGCCAGCCGAAGTCCTTCTTGAGGTTTATACGTCTGGCAACGAAGGGCGCGCGATTCTTTCTTTCACGACAAGTACCACCCTCTACCACGACAGTATCATTGAGGCCACCTTCCCTGATGGATTCGCGTTGGACCGGTATGCGCCGCTGTCCGGCCTTCACACGGGAATTGATGGCGTGCTTGACTTCCAGGTGCAAGGACAGACACGCATCACTTTGACGCGCAGACTCGGCAGCGATATCGTGCCCGGTTCTATGGTTAGGATCGAGCTAGCAGCTGTGCAGAACCGCAAAGCTTCTGACTGCTCCGATGTCGGCACGTGCGGCACTAGCAGTGGTGATGTGCAAGTACGTCTTGCAACTCGAGACGGCGTCACCACTGATCTAGTAAATATTGCTCTTGAAAAGCTCGACGTAGCTTTCCTCGAAGACACAGATATTGAGCCATCGGCTCTTGTTGCCGGTGCACTGGGGCATGCTGTGGTGACATTTCGACTAGTGAATCCGCTGCCGGCTGACGGCAAGGTCTATCTTGACTTTCCGCCCGGAGTGGCTCTTGTAGAGCCCTTGATCGTGCAAGCGATATCAGGCATTGATGGGCTTTTTGCTGTGTCCACCTCTGGCCAACGACGGGTAATTGTCGACAGGCTGCGCGGCTCGTTGGTACACACTGGTGTGGAGGTGCGATTTAATTTGACGGGAGTTCGCAATCGTGTCTACAGTGGGCCTTCCGGAACATACCAAATCCGCACGGCGTTGAATGATGGCACTCTGATTGACGCTGATTTGGATGTGCCGAGCGATATCCTCCAGCCAGGAGAAATCCAGAACGTGCGCATTGTGCCTGACTCGCTAGTCGCTGGCGTGACAAGCAAGTTGCTTGTCAGTTTCGCCGTCGCCAATCCTGTTCTGCCCGATTTTGGAATCGAATTGCAGTTACCCAGTGGCTTCAGATTTCCTACTCACTGGACCATTGCTGATGGCGTGCTGAATGTCGCAAGTGCTACTCGTGCTGTGCTAGTCAATCACATCGCCTACCCGTTGGCTGCCGGTGAGGGAGACTTTATGTTGGAATTTCAGGATGACAGGACTGTTGTACTGTGGCGCAACGGGACAGATAAGACGATCTTACCTTGCAATTTTTCGAGACCAGAATTTGAGTTACGGCGCGAAGTGATATCACCGGGCTGCACGGGCCTCGATGAGCTCTATAGAGATTGCACCATATCGTTTGCCTTCGAGAATATTACAAATCGCCACATCTCTGGCCAATCTAGCATGTACCGCTTGCGAACACTGCTGCCAGACCGCACAATTGTTGATGAGTCGCTTGTCAACGGTCACGAGGTAAAGCATGGATTGCTTCTGGGCACCAGCATTGATCCCGCCTCGCATGTCGCTGGCAAACGAACTACTGCGCTAGTTAGTATGCTTGCCTCCAACGGGTTGCCCTCGGATGGCAAAGTTGAAGTGGTTTTCCCTGAGGGTTTCGACGTGAGAGGCCTGAGCCTTGGTAAGAGCGCGAGCAACATGCTTGTTGCACAGGGAGGTGCCCTAATTGCAGACCAGGTGCCCAGGTTCTTGAACCTGCACGCGACCACTAACTCGCGTGTTATCGTGGACACATCTAGTATTTCTCTTTCGTTTGAGATGAATTTCGAACCTGAGCTTGAAACTAAAATCATTGTCGGTAACCTGGGCACTTCTATCACTGAAACTGGCAACCTCGAGTGGGGAGGCCCAGATCTTGACAAATTCGGCCCTCACGCCGAATGGGTGCGACTGAACGGTGAGATCACAATCACAGTTAAAGCAAATATTCCTGCTGGGCACCGCGTAAACTTGTGGTTCGACCTGCACAACCCGAACTCTACCAACGCCACAGGCGTGCATCCAACAATCAAGACCCTAGTCCCGTCGTGTGGCTCCGAATGTGCGTCGATGCCCACAGCTCTAGCCGAATTCAGCGGGGAGGAGGTGTTGCGTGTGAATGATACAGCACGATCAGTCACGCAGTCAATCGCCAGTGCCAACCACGTGGCTGGAGAACTTGTCACGATGACAATGGAATTGCAATTCAACTTTGCTTTGCGCCCGGGCCACCGCGTGTTGGTGGCTGGTCTAACTGGAACTGATACGGTGTCGATGGTAAATCTGTCGGTGACTGGATCTGCTGCTGCTTTTTTTAGGAACCGTGGTTTGTGGCGGCAAAGCCAGGGTAGTCTCGAACTGTCAGTGTGGGAAAAAATCCCGGCACGCATGATGATCGAGCTTCTGTTCGTTCTTCGCAATAGCGGCACGCTTCGTGCAAGTGGCGTGACCCCAGTGCTCACGGTGGAAGGCGACGACGTGACTTTTGTGGAACTTTCCCAAGATAACATGACGTGGAGTGGCGTCCTGATGCCCATCGAGAGTCCCAAATTTTCCGTCAAATCCATTGGTCAGAATACCTTGGCCTTCAATGCATTGAATAAGGTAAGCATCACGCTGCGACCCACTGCTATCCTGACTTCTGGAACTACGATCACGATTTCGGGCCTGAACTCACAGACTGTTGGCTCCCTGGTGGTTCGCGGCGAGAATGCACCAGTATTCAATCCGGTGGCATCTTGGAGTAAAGCGTCTGGCACATTGACCCTCACGGTTGCCCCGGGCGGTGGCCCGGAGTCTGCTACGCCTGGTATGCGCGATGACCGGGATACTGTCATCTATGTCATGCTTCGTAACCCTGAAACCATGTCCCCAGGCTCAGTGCCGTCTATACGCACCAATGGGATCCCTATAGCGACAATGGATGGTGTAACACTGCGTGCTCAGGCTGACGGCAATTTCACAGAAGCAACGATTTCCTACAGCAGCACTAAAGCGTTCCTGCGGAATCAGGTCTACCTGTCGTTGACTCCTAACGCCAATTTGCCTTCTGGCAGTCGCATCACCGTAACAAAGCTGCCGCTGGATACGGAAAGCAACGCTATCTGCCTCAACACAACTGTGCACGACACACCGTGTATGTTCCCTTTCGAGTGGGCTGGGCAAACGTGGACCAAGTGTGTGACAAGCCCTGCTGTCAGCGGCGGTGTGACTACACCACTCAATCAGGGTTTGCCATGGTGTCCCACGCAGGATAGCTTCATAGAGAAGCTGGCAAATCAAAGTAGAGATCAAGGCCAGCAGAATATAACCTACATCAACCAGCAGCTTGGCTCGATGTGGAGCTACTGCAGATGTGACAGCCATGCCAACAAGATGCTTTGGGGCAAAGATGCGGATTTGTTTAACCAGATTGGCAGCTGGGATGCCACCAAGTCGACCCTCACGCTGATACTAGCACCGGGCAAGGAAATTGCAGCAGGACAGGCTGTTGATGTTTCGTTTCAGATCCGAAACCCCGGTGTACAAATAGAGTCTGGTATCCCTGAATATATGTGGGCGCGTGTGGCGGCTAAAATCGTAGACCCGTACATCGAAGCAGAGTGCTCGAGCGTCGAGATCCTCCCCAATCGTTCGTTGGACTGGGGGCTCAGTCGCTACGTCGCTGAACGTGTAGGAAACGATGTAGCTGGCATTCTTATCATTAATGTCACGGAGATTCCAAATATTGCGGACCCGGCGCAGCAGAGGCTCAAGTTGAACTTCTGTTCTTTCGAGGTTGGCAGCTACGGCAACATTTACGGAATTGCGCCCATGGTGGAGGTGGCGGATGGCGACATGTTTACCATCGCTCGTCAACCAATCGACGCCGAAGAGCTTATTATTAAACCTCACGTGTGTTCTCTGTTGCAAGATGCAGGTGCTGCAACCGCATCATCTGTCACGAGAATCAACTCAGATCCGACATGGGTGGTGAGTTCTCTTGGGATCGGTTCAAATCACTACGGTGCACTCTCTTCGATCACAGTTACCCTTCAGCCCAATTGGGAGCTTGAGTATCCGACACAAATCGCTATCTGCTGTGTCAATGGCTTCAAAGTTCCAAACCCAGAGGATGGCGAAAAAATTGCCGTTTTTGATCAAGATGGTCTTTTATTCGAAAATGCGGGCACTTTTGTTGAATCTACAGGTGTGGTTACACTGGCCGTTGGCGAGGGCATGATTGTGCCTTGCAATAAGACAAGCATTCTTTCCTTTCGGTTGCGAAACTTCCGAGACAGAACTTCCCTTGACCTGCCAGGCAACCTGACGGCCAGCGGGCCCCTGGGTTTCTTCAACTCGCCACTAGCCACACCCGCAGCGCCCGCCGTGGCGGTGCCCGCAGGCTTCTACTGGGCTTACAAAGATGCTGCTGACACATCAGCAGCTTACGGAACGATGAATCGAATCACTGTAACTATTCAGCCTTCGCAGGAGCTCTTCTATCCCACACGCATCACGATTGGTAACCTGCTGGGCTCGACCACCCCCACCAACCAAAATAACGGTTTGTCGCTCAAGGGAACCGGGGCTTTCCGTTTCAGTAAGGGAGAATGGGTGAATGACCTTAATTCGTGCGGCAGTCTGAACCAGCTCGATTGCGTCGATGCGAGTGCGCGTTTGGTCTTACATATTTTGGAATGGGTTCCTTCTTCGGCTCCCACTGTTGTGTCATTTGATCTAAGGAATAAGCCCTTCTTTGTTCAAGGACGTACGCCAAGTATTTCTGTTTCCGGATTTGTGTGCAACACTACCAATTCGACCAACTTGGACCGGCCCGAGTGCGCCATCGATGGGTCCTCTCAATCTATGCACGGGCAGCCCATATTGGAGGCCAGCTCGCCCGCAGGTTTCACCAGATTGACTGTGTCCCCAAGCACTCGAGTTGTCGGTGCCATTTCGACGATTACTGTGAGCATGCGGCCCAACTGGTACATGGAGGCTAACACCACGCTCACTTTGACGGGCATGAGTGACACGTGTCCTGATACTGCGGCTTACTTCGAACCTCCCGCCTACTGCATAAACCAGCAGAACCCAACCTCCGCTTCCTTGAGTCTGATGGGTGCGTCGCAGGCAATATTCGGAGGCAGCGGCAGTTGGGACCACCTGACGGGGCACCTTGTTCTACAAGTTCAGCAGGCAATCACTGCAGGCAGCGAGATTGAAGTCAAGTTTAAGCTGCGAAACAAGGGCATTTTCTTCAAGGGTGTAACACTAGGTCTCAAGATTCCCGTGTTAGGAAGCGAGCTCTTGGACGGTGTGCTTATGGAGCGTGAAGCACGGCGAGTCACTGTGCGGCGCACTGGACAAGGGCGCGCCATCCAGCCAGGTGAAAGTTTGACGTTTACCTTGCAGCATATTCGTGTGACTGAGCACGCTGGCCCCTCTGGCACTTACCAGCTCAGCACGATGCTTGGCGACGGAACTCTTCTGGATCAAGATCTTAGCGTCCGTCAAACTGTCATTCAGCCGTCGCAACTCCAGGCAAGATTGACCATGTCTCCCAGAATAGCAGGAGCGCGTGGCGACGTCTTGGTCGAGATGTCGACAAGCAATCCCGTCCCGGCGGGTGGCAGTGTACATGTCTGGTTCCCCGCTGGCTTTCAACTTGACACGGGTCACTGGGACGTGGTCATAAACGATGAATACATCAAGGGAGGTAGAGCAGGCCTGCAGGTTGACTCAAATTCTGGAAATTTCACTGTTATGGTTGGAACAGCAGGGACGCATTTTATGGAGTCGGGTCTGGGCGATGTGTACAACTGGCACACCAGCGCCATAGTTACAAATGTTGGTCCCGGCTTGCCAGCATGGCAACGATGGAACTTCACTCTCAAGGGTGTGCAATTTCCCATTGCATCAGTAGTGCGCGCCGTGGGTGCAGGCGGAGGCAACGGTACATACCAAGTCCGCACCTTCACTCAAGAAAATGCCGTCATCGACGAGGACCACGATGTGCCCGGAGGAGCATATTTCGAGCCTGGCACGCTGATGCACGCGGAAGTGCGTCCATCTAGTCTTGTTGCTGGCGATATCTCCGACCTCACGATCTCATTTGTCACATTCAATCCTATGTCTGCCGACGCACGAATCGAATTGACACTGCCGGAGGGGTTTGCCTTTGCAGGTGACCCGGACCATAAGAGTCTAGAGGGATATGAGGCTGTCGGGCCCTGGAGGGCTCATTACGGATTGGACTACACGATAGTACAGCATCCTGGAATTTCTTTGCCGGTGGGGGCTACACGAGCGCGCCACATGCAAGTAGAAGTTTTGGACGATTCGATTCAAGGTAACTTGACCATGACAGTGCACGATACACGGCGATGCACTTTCTGGAGACGTTCTGGAAGTACTGTTGCACGCCATACTCGAGTTGGCTTGCGTGTCTTTGATCCCACCACCGACTTCGCAGTGCTTGCTCCCACCATTGGTGTGCGAAATCCTACTGTGTCGGGTCTGACAGGCAACTTCGAACTACGTGTCCGCTTGCATGACAATACATTGGTTGATCAGGATCTCAGTGTGCCAGCTCTTGTCCTGTCGCCAGGCACCCTGTCAAATGTTCACATTGGTCCGGTGGACTCGACAGCGGGTGCTGTGTCGGATCTGCGCATCAGCTTTGCTGTGCGCAACCCGCTTCCGGTTAACAGTACCATATCCGTGACGCTGCCTTTCGAAGATGTCTCTGTTGCCAATCACTTGCTATCCAGTGGGCAGGCCATGGATGCTCTTGATGGTTCTGTGAGTCTGACGGTCGAGACTGCGCAATCGACTGGTGTAGAGACTCTTGTGCTCCAACGTCTTGGTGCCACAACAACTGTATCACCGTGTGTTAAACCAGTGTGTGGTAGCGAGAACATTGTGTCTCAGAAGGTGCACACAGCTTTCCAAAGTAGCTGGAGGCGCCCGCCTTCGTATGCTGCCTTCGCCTTCGCTGCTGACGGTAATTCATGGGTCAGTGGTCCATCGCTCCCTCACTTCGTTGAGTATGACATTGGCAAAGCTGTGAGTGTCTGCTCTTATGCATTCCAGTCTCGTCCGACAGATGTGCTCGGCTATTTGCGTGCTGATGGCCCCACATCCTATCAGCTACTGGGCTCTCTGGATGGAACAAGCTTTACCACATTGCACGAGGTGACAGATGGTCAGGAATGGAGCAGTGGCGAAGAAGAGCGCGCTCATGCCTTACACACCAACGCACACTTCAGGTACTTTCGACTCAAAGTGACAGATGTACCAGGGAGGTTAACAGGAAATAAGTATACTGTGATCCGCAACCTACGGCTCACCGCGCCCACCGGTGCTGACCCACATTCTTCGGCCCAAGAAGCACAGTGTATTGTGACAATGGTGTTGCCGAAACTTGTGCGCAATCGGCGCTTTGCAGGAGTCACAAATCCGTACAAGGTGGTGACGTACGATTGGGCGGGACGAGTGTTGGACCACCACCTTCGAGGTCAAGGAACGCAGATAGTTCCCGCGCAGCTTCAAGATGGTTCAGTAGTGCCGTCATCAACGCTGGCAGGCGAGGTGGTAACGATGCGCGTGTCGTTCACACCTGTCAACGAGATTCCACCCAATGGTCATATCGAGGTCGTGTTCCCAGATGGAATCGATCTTAGCATGCTTCCGACTACACCACAAGTAGGTGTCTTGAACGGAACCGAGGTTTTCGAAAACCTCAACGCAAGCTACGGAAATGTGGTAGTGCGAGTGACTGGGCAGGCTGTGCAGATTGTCAGAGATAATAGCGGCGATACCATACTAGCCAATGTGCACTTTGCCCTTCATCTCACCAAAATCCGTAATGCCCCGTTTCCCGGGCTTGGGGGCACCTACAGGATTAGAACAAAGGCCCATGACTCTTTGATGGACCGCAACGAGTCGGTTGCTGCAACACTCTTTACCACGCACAACTTCAAGAATGTAACACTTGAGCTGTCGACAGACGTTGCTGGTGGCCTTGGCCCTGTGCGTCTTTCCTTCGTACCGATGAACCCCATCCCTGCCGATGGCCGTATCCACATCAAACTCCCCGACGAGTACGTGTTATTGCATCCGCTGCATGCAGACTGGCTGGAGGGTGCTGACGGCTTTATTACAACTACTATTGAGCCTGATGGCTCCATCCTTCTGAGTCGTGACGGTGAACACGAGGCGCCACGCTATATGCGAATGGTGGTTGAGTTTTCGACCATCATTAATGTGCCACGGTCGGGTGACTCGCTGACATTTGATATGTGCACCCAATTGCATGACCGGCGACGCATTGACTGCGTGGCACCAGAATGCACGGGATGCGAAGCAGATCTGACCACTGTCATTCCACGAGTAATGCAGCCAGCGCCGCTTGTCAACGCGTCCGTGGTCCCGGAAATTGCAGTAACAGGAAGTGAGGGGCTGTTGGTGCATTTCACTACGGTAAATGCGTTGCGTAGCAGATCAATCTTGCAAATAGCCATCCCCATTGCCTTCCGGGTTGGATCGATCTATTTGGAGGGCCTTTCGTTTGAGCATGCCGAATGTTACGAGAGAAATAACCCTCCCAATAACACGGCGTCACCTGTTCCGTTGTCAATGCCTCCTTTCACGCCTGCAAATATGGACGTGAGTGTAAACAGAAGCATGCCGGACCACCACCTGGTGTCTATCACTATGCCGGCTCTGGTGCGCGCCACCAGTGTCTCCATCAACGTGCGCGGTGTTCGCAATCCCCTTTGGAGAGGAGAAAGTGGCACCTTTCAGCTCACTATCCGTGACCCCGAAATGGTCGTTGTGGACACAGATTTAAACATCTCGAGTGTTTACATCCGTCAGGGAGAGCTTGTGGCGGCGTCTGTGTCAGTCGACCATTCGGTTGCAGGTGATATGATTGCTCTCAGCATCAAGTTCACATCCCTCAATAACCAAGTTCCGCCATGGGGTTATGTGGAAATCACGCTGCCGCCAAGCTTTTACGCCTGTCCCTGTAATCTTATCGACATCGGTGGCGTCGTGAGCTGCGCACAGGTCGGCTGTCAGCCGGGCAACGAGATCCGCCCAGATTTCGTTGAAATTTTCAGAGATGGCGGCTCCAGGCTGAATCAGGGCAATCTCACCTACACGGCTGTTGATTCCAACGGCACCTTCATCCGTCTACGTCCACAAGAAAGCATGTCAGGCGAAATTGAGTTAGAGCTCCGCAACATCCGCAGTCAGAACTTCTCTGGCCTGTCAGGAATTTTGCAGATTCAAACTCGCACAGCATCAGGTGAACTGATGGATGAGAACCTTGCGGTTCCCGGCTACACCCTTCTGACTGCTGGAAAGGGCTATATCACAAACACCAAGGTTACAGTGATGGATCCCACAGCTGGACGGCGAGGGCGCCTGCTGGTCGAGTTTGTGCCCTACAACCCATTGCCGCCTGAGGCAATGATTGCGATGGTACTCCCTCGCGGATTCCAGGTGTCGGCTAACTCCTCTGTTGCGCAACCCCTTGGCAATATTCCTTCGGATAGCGACTACTACGTTCAAGAGTGGGACAATGCTGTATCACTTGATGGGGAACTTGCGGTCCGAGTACACAGTGACGTTTTGGTCACAGTTTCGCGGAGGAGCTCCACGGTGCCAACCCAACCGCATACGCGTGTTGCTTTCTTCGTCGATATGGTGCGGAACCCGCCTCGGTCTGGTGTAACTGGTACGTTCCAGGTGCGAACATTGCTGTCATCTGGCGTTCCTATTGACGAAGACCTTGAAGTTGAAGGTGTTTTTATCACGCCGGGTAACTTCACCGGAGCATGCCCGCCCTTCTGCTCGCCGCCTGAGGTCAAACCTACTTCTTTCCTTGCCGGTTCCAAAGTTAACATTTCCGTTGCTTTCTATGCGTCCAACCCACTACCATCTGACGGCCAAATTGAGGTACAGCTTCACACAGATTGTGTGATTGTTGGACCTGTGCTAGTCTCAGCCGGTAGCCTTCTCGACAACGAAAGAGAGACTGTCGAACAGGTAGGGCCGCTGCTTGATGGCAACCTCGTTGTTTTCATTCACGGCAAGACAGTGCGCGTGCGGCGCGACGGTACGGGGCGCCCAATCAAGGCGGGCGAGATGGTGAGTCTGACGATCGAAGGCATCCAAAATCAGGATGCTGAGGGCAGCACAGGCCTGGCTTACCTCTGGACCAAACAGAGCGACGGTATTGTCATCGACGAATCTGTCATACCAGGCCATGTGTTAGTCCCTGTAGAGTTCACGGACTTCATTCTTTCCAAGGACGACCTCACTGCTGGCAAAATGTCAACCTTGTCTATCTCGCTGTCGACATCGGGACCTATCAAGCCAGGCTCCCAGCTGAGCGTTGACTTTTCGCAAGAGGGCTTGGTGTCCTCAGCTTTCCAACCGCTCGTTGCTGGCGATCTTGTACTAGACGCCGCATCTTCGGAATGGGGGCTATCGATTGAAGACGGCGTGCGGCTAGTGTTGCTCTATCAGGGCGCGCTGCCAATTGCTGGGGGAATTCAAACTCAGATTTCTGTGTCCAATGTACCCAACCCAGCTGTGGCAAGTTCCGTCGTGTATCTCATGACCCTCTTGGCACCTGGAAGTGTGGACTCGACCGATGTCTACCGCACCTTCCAATACGAGGTAGGTGGTCTCTGGGATGTCACTATGACACCAGAGTCACTCAAGGCTGGTCACACGGGCATGTTTACAGTGAGCTTGAGGCTTCTCAATCCCGTGCCCATCGATGGCATCATCGAAATCCAACTGCCCCACACTTTCGCTTTTACAGACACGGTCACGGCGTTGGTGACGGCCGACTCGTGGATGGATGGGTTTGTGCATACGACGCGCACAAGTGAAACGAGCGTTTCGTTGCAACGTAGCCTTGGTTCCGCTGTGCAATCTGGAGGACTGGTTGAGCTTGTGCTCTACAATGTGAGAAATCAGGAGTTCTCTGGCGTTACACCCCGGATGACCGTGACAACGCGCACAGCTGATGGTCTTCTCGTCGACATTGGGACAAGTTCCCCTATCGTCTTGTCTGTGGCATCGTTGGACGCAACGTCTGTCACGTTTGACACAGGTGTTGCAGCAAGTGTCGAGAAGGCTACAGTGCAGTTCAAGACTGGAAGTCCAATCCCGCATGACGGTCAGCTCTTGGTCCAGTTTCCTGCTGGCACTCAGATTCTGAATCCCCCTGAATACATGAGTTTTATGGGCCTTCCCGTCAAGGTGACAGTGTATGCAGGCACACCCGGTCCAACGGACGCGCGCTTCTATAGTGCCGCACAAGTATCAGCGCCCTACTTTTCGTTCAATGCGACGCATGCGCAAGCACCGTTGGCTGTTGAGGCGAGCGTGGTGCGCGGGCCATCAGTACTCCTAAGCCGCTTGGGTGGTGCTAGCATTCCCGCCGATTTCAATGTTGAGTTTGCAATGCCTGGCGTCAAAGTGCGCCCCTGGGCGGGCTTCTCGGGCACCTTTCAAGTTATGACCATGCTTAGTACATTCGAGCTCATCGATCAGGACCGTCATGTCAATGGCGTAATACTCCTCCCAGCGACGCTCCAGGACGTTGCAATCGAGGTTTCGTCGCTGGTATCTGGCATTGCTGTGCACGTTTCCATCAATCTGACGCTGACGAGCTCATTGCCGCCTATGTCTGAGATCCACGTGACGTTTCCCGCAGGCTATCGAACTATCGAGTACGCCAAGGTGGTGTCGCATCAAGGGTTGGTAGGTCTTCTGGAGCCCGTTGGCGTGGTTCCTGCCATTGGTGGCAGTACGATCCTCAAATTCCGGCACACTACCTCTGGTGTAACTCCCGAAGGCACCAAGGTCTTCCTGGTCTTGACTGATATCGAGAACCGCTTCTTTTCCTCACGTTCGCAGTACTTTCAACTGGACACATTCCGAGCAGATGGTGTAACGCACATCGAGAGGAGCCACGGCATCGTGGTGCCGACTGCATCGGACAGGAGTGGTGCGCCAGGATTCGGCGTAGTCGTCGAAAACGATCTTGTCATGATCTTTGACTCGCACGATCCTTCGCAGGCCGTTGGCATTGTGACGCTGGAGGAAGGCACTGGTAGCGTGACGCATGGCGTGTCGGCATTGGACCGTGGCGGCGATGTTGTGTATTTCATCGCTGGAGGGCTGCTCTTGGCTCTTGAGCTATCTTCTCCGTCTCTGGTAACCGTGCCTCTCAAGACTGGTGCGCAGAACATGCTAGGGTTTGTCTCGATGGAGTGGGATGTGACGCATGAGAGGTTGGTTGGATTGGCTTTAGTCGATGGCGAAATGGCCATTTGTACTGTCGACACTGTGTCTGGCAATGTAACGCGCATTTCAGATTTGCCTGCATGCGGTACGTGCGAGTGTTCGCCGTCACAGGGTGTGTCGGCGCTAGACACGGCACGCGGCATCTACTACATGGCTTCCCAAGTCACAGTGTTGGCCATGAACGCTTCTACTGGCGCCCTTGTTTCGCAGACCAGTGTAGTCCAGGGCGAAGAAGGCTTTCTTGGTTTTGCCTCCCTGGAATTTGATGGGCAGGGCCACCACCCACGCTACATTCCGATAGGTCTCATGGGCGTGGCGCTGCGCGGCGACATGGTAGAGCTCGTGCACATAAACCCCCAGACAGGAGCAATGAAGACGCTTGCCAAAATCTTCGACGAGATCTTCACTGGTCAGATCGTTGGAGGAATCTCTGCGCTTACGCCTGCGCACTCACACTACATGCTGCTTGCACAGTCACGACTACTCGCCGTAGACCTCGAGACTCGCGTTGTATCCTACTACAGTCCTTACTCAGCTGGCGCCTCAGGCGCCTGGGCGTTCCTGGAGATGTCACGATTCCTAAAGCCTTTGGAGGATTATGTGCAAGCCCAGACAGGTGGAGACAACACCAACGTCGTGCAACGGCCGACTGAGGTGGCTGACCTCAATATCACAGTAGTGGGTCTGGAAGAGTCGCTGCCAGTCAAACGCGGTTCTATGATGTCTGGTAATTTCTTTTCCGCCCGGTTTTCGGGAGCTGACATTGACGTGGGCCATCGCATCCAGGTATCTCCGGCAGACGACTGCCGTACAGTGCTACCAGGTGGCGGTCCGTTCGAAGTAATGTCCAGTGGCATGCACACGCAGCGTTTTTATCTGCAACTAGACGACAGGGAGCCAAGCTATGCGCAGTTTTGCTACAGCCGGCCGGATGGTTTCGATGGTGCCTTCCGTCCTCTGCCCTACGGTGGCGTGCCGGGTGATTGGTTGGTCGAGTTCTCTACCACCATGGCCTTCTTCTCCTTGAACCAGGCCCCGGTACCCGTAGGCACGTCAGTCTCGCTTACGCTCAGCGGCGCACTGGCAGCGGGCGACACATTCCGCGTTGTCTTGAATGACGGCAGCATTAATGTGGCAGACCTCTGCCTTCGAGCACCGCTGTACCCCGGCACGCATGCAGTGGCTGTGGTGGCAATCGACCCGCAGCAGATTAGGTCCTACGCCTTTGGCGCTGTCACTGAAATCGTAGCAGATTTGCTTCTTGAGGCTGCTGGCGGCGCGGCGCTTGCCGTGTGCTATCGCCCGGCTGCCTCTTCTTCCTTTGCCCTCATCCGTGGCCGGCAGCGTGCCAGCGCTGCTGATTCTTGGCAGCACAAGACGTCCATGGCTGTTGCCGTAGGCGACACAGCGAGTGGATCGCAGACGTGTGAAACGTCGGGGCCTACAGCCTCTTCTTCCAGCTCCTCTCTCAACGCTGCTTCCGCAGCCTACCTTTCGGCCATGCTGTAGGGCCGACTCTCTTGAGTTTGAGCGCTACTTGGTAGAGCTGCATACTACCAAACTAATAATAATTAAACCCAACAGCCGCAACGCGGCACTCGTTCAGAACCGCCATGCCATTCCTTAGGATTCAGTGTAAATTCTTTCTTTCTTTCTTTCTTTAAATAAACCCTCTGGCTGCCTTCCCTGCGCGAGACTGCCCTTCCTCAAGATTTGGTCCAATCAACCTTCGCTCATTTT
>Ga0138260_10376518_pt1 | contig 24674 bp, 27 predicted proteins | sample RNAB_220151111_FD_105235 | JGI IMG/M metagenome (GOLD analysis project Ga0138260, IMG submission 105235) | Metatranscriptomics of polar marine prokaryotic and eukaryotic communities from Palmer Station, Antarctica after 24hr light incubation -... | ecosystem: Environmental > Aquatic > Marine >... | reverse complement strand
CGATGATCGACACTGCGTCAGACTGAGGTCCTTCTCCTACAGCATTAACGGCACTAGTTTTGAATTAGTAAGTGTTTCCTGCTACAAGGCCGTTGCTGGTTAGAGCTTTGAAGGCGAGATAGCCGCTTGATGTGCCGAGCTGAGTGAAAGTATTTCCGAGTCCAGAATCCCAGTAGACTTTATAATCTGAGATAGAAGAGCCACCGTTGCTTGGGGCTGTCCATCTGATTTCAATTTCTGTAGTTGACGCTGAGTGTTTGGTAGGAGCTGGTGCCACTTTGGAAGGTAGAAGGGCAGCTACGACTGCTGCCACGTTAGAGTAGCTACTCAGGCCGACAGCGTTGATCGCTTGCACTTTAAATGAGTACAGAGTTCCAGCTGAAAGGCCTGAACCGATGGAGTAAGTTCTTGTGTTAGGTCCTCCGACGGAAGAAGCAGCAACCACGTAGACATTATTCTGAGCGCCGGTATCCCAACTGACTCGATAGTCTGTAATCGGGCTGTTTCCAGTATTGGTAGGGGCGTCCCACTCGATAGTGATTGAGCTAGTAGATGCTGTCTTCTTTCGTACGTTCAGGGGGACGGACGTGACAGTAGCAGCGTACACCAGAAGGGGGCTTGTCTTATCTCCTTCTGTGAAACCATTGACAGCAGAGACTTCGAAAGAGTATTGCTGGCCAGCTGTCAATCCTGTAGACTGGATGAAGGTCGTCGCTCCGTTGGTAGAAGCTGAGACAAGGGCGTTATTCATATAGACTTTATAAGTACTTATAGGAGAGCCTCCATTGTTGGCGACGGCTGGGGCAAGCCAACTGATCGTGATGGCGGAGGCTGATGCTGATACTTTCTGCAGGTTGAGAGGGGCACCTGGGCGAGATGCTGCTATAAAAGTAGCTTGAGCTGATAGAGCTCCTTGACCGATTGCATTCTTAGCGGCTACTTTGAATTTATAAGACGATCCTGCATTGAGGCCTGTAGTTATTTCAAAATACTTAATAGTTCCGCTTCCCGTGCTTGCGGGTGAAGTTGGCACGAACGTTCCAGACCCAGTGCCCTGATCCCAGAACACATTGTAGGTATCAATCGATAATCCTCCATCATATGGCGCTGTCCACTGGAACTTGATCTTAGTTACGCTTGATTCCATGATAGTTAAAGCAGTGGGCGCATTAGGGACAGCTGCAGGCGTGATCGAGAGTTCAGCAGAGACAGGTCCATCTCCATAGATATTCTTGGGAGTAATTCTGAACTTGTAGGCTTTACCCTGGACTAGTGTCTGAGCGGTGAAGTAAGTCACTTGACTGCCGTTAGTCAGAGTTGTTAGCGTAGTGAAGGACCCTGAGGAGTCCCATTCGATTACGTAGCCTGAGATAGTAGCGCCACCTGTCTGTGTAGACAAGGTCAGGGATGTCCAGTTGACTTGAATCTTGGTGACATCAGTTCCAGCTCCGCGAGATAAAACTGGTGCTACTTGAGGGACATTCTGGACTTTAGCTCCGGCAGTGTTGGCCGTGGAGATAGTTGAAGTCCCTTTACCATTAGTCGCTGTGATTGTACAAGCAATTATGGCATCGATTCCAAGCCCGTAGGTTGTCCTGAATACAGACATAGGAATTGTACACTTGCGAGCAGCGAAGATCACAGAGTTGGAGCCGCTGCAGTTGGCAGTATTTTCGAGCCAAGTTCCATCTGCTTTCAAGAATTTCAGCAGGTAAGAGGTGACGGCAGACCCATGGTCATCTGGAGTTGCTGCCCAGGTGACGTCCACGTTGATTCCGTTATTGGTGGTGGTCACAGGAATGAGCTGGTCTGGGAGCTTAGAAGCTTGGATAGTTGTTTCAGCTGAGTATGCTCCAATGCCGTGCTGGTTGATTCCTAGATATTTGAACTTATAATTCTAGCCTCTGTTGACCCCTGTCATTCTTACCGTGGTGTAAGTGAAAGTTGGGTTTTCGGTTACCAGGAGAAGCCAGTTAGCACCGTTTGAGCCATTGTCCCAGTAAACCTTGTATTGAGTGACGGTGTCTAGGCCTGTTAGGGTGCCTACCAAGGCTGCCCAGTGAATCTAGATCTACGAATCGTCAGTGGCCAAACCTGAGGTGATAAGACTTGTGGGTGCGAGAGGTTCTGTTCGGATCTTGTCTCCAACTGAACTGATTGCTGAGAAATCTCCCCATCCTATTTCATTCTTGGCACGTACTTTGGAAATAATATCGTCACCTAAGAGTAGAGGGCCAAAGCCAGGTGATCTCAGCTCAGTGTAAGCTACTGTACAAGTCCTTGAGTTGAGGATGGCTGTCTGAACACCAAGGCAAGTAGTGCTTGTACTGAACGTTCCATCTTTCTTTTTTAGAACGATCTCGTATTCGCTAACGTTTGATCCACGGTTAGCTGAAGCAGCCCAAGTGATTTACGAATTGAGTCCCGATTGAGCTGTGGACACTGTTGCTGGAGGGCCAGGTACAACGGCCGCCTTGACAGTAAGGATCGGTGAGAAGGCTCCCCAATTGTACTTATTTTTCGCTCTGACTCTAAATTGATAAGAGTTAGTCGTGGAAATGCCTGACGTCTTCAAGTAATTGAGGGAAGTGTACTGTCCAGTCACACCCACAAGGTCAGCCCAGGAGCTGCTTCCTCCTGCACCAGCGTCCCATTACAAGTTGTATGAAACGATTGAGCATGTGGGACCACCAACTTCAATTTCAGTTGTGAGCGCTGACCAGTTAACTTAAATCTAACTTTCTGTAGTCTGAGTTCCTCTAGTTGGCAGAGACACAGAAGTTGGCACGATTTCTGCAGTCACGCCAATGGTGTTTGCTGGTGAGTAATCACTCCATCCTCTGTTATTGAATGCTTATACTTTAGCTACCACTAACCTTCCTCTAGGTAAGTTATACTTGGTGGCGTCAGTGAGCTCAGTCATCGGCATTAGGCAGAACTTGTTCGAAAAGTTGGCCGCGTTGGCTCCATCGCAGTATGTCGATTCAGTCCAAGTCGTGCTATCAGACTTAAGGAACTTGATCTTATAGGCTGTGATCGCTGCTCCATTCTCCTATGGCTTGATCCAAGTGACTTTAACATAGACATTGTCTATAACTGTAGTAATGGCTGCTGGGGCATTTGACTTCTGTGAGGCCACTATTGAAACTTAGTCGGAGTAGTTACCCCATCCATGAGCGTTCTTGGCTCTCAGTCTGAAATTATAAGTCTTTCCTGTGATGATGCCGGTGGAGATAGAGTGGGTGATCAAGAGAGAATTAGTTGGGTTTCCTACGAGAGATGTCCATGAGCCTGAGTCATTCCACTCTAAACTGTAGCTTGTGATGGGCGAGCCACCTATATCAGCTTGAGTTGTGAGGCTGGACCAGTTTACTTAGACTACAGTCGCTGAAGTACTAGAACCTTCTGTGGGACTGGAGATCTTTTTAGGTTTCACTTGGACTGTGATTCCAGATGAATTAGGGCTTGAAAGAGCTCCCCATCCGATTGAATTTTATGCCCTTGCCTTTGCTACGAATAAGTCTCCAGCTGTGTAGCCGTAGGTAGAGATCAAAGTCTCGCAATTGAAGTCGCATGTCCTTGCCGACTTGGCGGGATCGATGGCTCCATTACAGAGAGAAGCCACTTCTATGTAAGTGCTAGTCAGCTTATTCAGGAAGGTGACCTAGTAAGCCGTTAAAGCCGATCCACTATTGTCAGGCAGAATCCAAGTGATCCTCAAGTTGGGGTAAGTCAAGTACGCTGATGTGATTGGCTCGATCGTTGCAGGCACGTTGGCGGGAGTAAGAAGGCCCACATCTGAGAGCTCTCCATGTCCGTATATATTCTGAGCCTGAACTTAGAATTTGTAAAGGTGACCTGCAGTGAGGCCCGTCTGAGTGAACGACAGCAGAGACCCTTCGTACAGGACGATCGAAGGAGTGCCCGATCCTGCGTCCCAGTATAATCTATAGTTTAGTAAAGCTGAGTTGCCTGTGGCGATAGCTGTGGTTGCTGCTGCCCATGAGATCTGTAAAGCTGTCTCTGAGATGGCAGAACCCTTGAAAGGCGTGGTCATCTTGGCTGGCTTTGTCCTTACTTTTGCACCTGAAGTATTGTCTGGAGACCAAGTGCTTGTACCAGCGGTGTTTGTAGCTGAGATTCTTACTAGAATAAGCGTATCGAAATCTAATTTGTAAGGCCCTGTACTTGAGCTCAGGCTGTCCATGGCGACTTAACAACTCGTGTTAGTTTTAGTTGTAGAATCTGCGCCATTACACGTTCCTGAGGCTGACCATGTCTCATCCTTCTGTTTGATCTGAATCAGGTACGCAGAGATCGTAGCGCCGTTCTCTGTAGGTTTGGTCCAGTCGATCTTCAGTTTACCGGCTGTAGCTTCGACAGTAGTGACAGCAGCTGTCAATTAGTTAGGAGCACTCGCTGCTAGGATTGACAAGCTTGGAGCGGAGAAGATTCCGTAGCCCCACTTATTCTTAGCTCTGATCTAGAAATAGTAAGTCTAGCCTGTCACGATGTTGCTGGTTATAGAGTAGCTCTATCCGAGGTAATCTGAAGTAAACCCGATCACATTCTCCCAGTTATTGTCTCCGTCATGCCACTGAAGGTTATAGCTCGTGACAGCTGAATCGCCGTTCTGAGGAGCGGAGAGTAAAGCCCAGTTGACTTACAGACTGGATTTTGTTGTGCCAGATCCTTAAGTTGGCATTACCATCTGCTGAGGTTTGACTTCAATATTGATCCCGCTGGCGTTAGCTGGGCTTTCTGTGCTTGGTCCACGCTCGTTGATAGCGACGATTTTAGCTTTAACGAGATCGCCTTGAGTTCTAAGGAATGGTTCAATCCAGAGCTTTGTCATGGGCACCAAGCAGAATTTGTTCTGAAGAGTCGTCTGATCAGCTCCGTTGCAGAGACCAGTATTCTCTACAAACGTTCCCGCCTTAGTTTCAATTTTAACTTGGTAGCTAGTTATAGGAGCATGGTTGAAGTTAGGCTCTGTCCAAGCTACCTTTACGTAGATTGAGGAGAGGGTGATGACCGGTGCTGCTGGCGCTGCAGGAGGCTGAGCTGCCTTAATAACCACCGATGTTGAGTAGGCGGCTCCATCCCCGTACTCGTTGATAGCAATCACTCTATATTTATATGATTGACCGCCTGTCAGAGACCCGTGGGTGTACTGAAGGTTAGTGGTCGTTGTTAGCCCCGTCCAAGTACCGGCCGTGGAGGATTCAACCTCAAGTTTGTAGTTATCTACAGTGACTGCCGTACCGCCCGCATTCGTTCCCGTGAGAGCAAGCCAGTGGACTACTATCTGAGTGTTGGTAATCTCATTAAAAACATAAGTCACTGGAGGCATCTGTTGAGGAATAGTGTGGACAACCTGACCGACAGTGTTCTTCTCAGAATATTCGCCGAATCCATTGGGGTTCTTGGCTCTAACTCTAACTTGAATTAGAATATCTACAGCTAAATTAGTCAGAGCTGGGATACTTATCATTGGTACATTGCAAGTCTTCGCACTGAACACGGGGTCTACTCCTGCGTTGCAGTTGGTGGTGTCGATTGCAAAGGTCCCGTCTTATTTCCTGAAGGACACTTCATAGGCATTGATGGTAGACCCATTCTCTGCAGGCTTGACCCAAGTCACTTTAACATTGGTTCCATTGAGAACTACAGTAGGAATTGTGGGTTTGCCTGGTTTGTCAGAGGCTTCAAAAGTGGCCTCGGAAGAGAAGTCTCCATGGCCGTAGATGTTCCTAGCCCTAACTTTGAATTTGTATGATTTAGAGCTTGTCAGGCCAGTCACGGTGTAGGCAGTTACTAGATTGTCAGCCATTAGCTAGGCCATGCCTGTGCTAGGCACCGTATCCCAGTACAGATTGTATGCAGTAATAGCTGAGTTGCCAGTGTTTACTCCTGATAAGGCATTCCAGCGGATTTGGATTGTAGAGTCCGTTCTGCTGACTTCTAGAGGGACGCCCATTGAATCAGGAATACGTCTAATCTTGGCTCCAGCTGTGTTTAAGGGTGAAGTGCTTCCCCAGCCATACGAATTGAAGGCTGAAACTTGGACCACTACAAGCTCATTAAAGGGCAAGTTGAAAGGAGAGGCTGTCAAGATGTCCATGGGGATAAGACAAGTTGTTAAAGCTGCGTTGGTTCCTGGACAGTTGACGGTGTCTTCAGACCAAGTTTAAGACGAGAGAATTGTGCTTCTAATCTCTACTTTGTATCGAGTGAGAGTCTGATTTCCATTGTGAGGAGCTATCCAAGTGATCTTCACTTTACCAGTCACTGCATCTATTGAAGTTACTACTGCTACAGGTTGAGAAGGCTTCTGAGCGGCCTTGATAGTCTTGATGTCGGAGAAGAGTCCCCAGCCGTGGATGTTAGAAGCTCTCACTTTGAATTAGTAAGAATTTCCAGGAATCACCGTCGTGGAGAGAGTAGCTGAAAGGTTGAGAGAAGCAGGTGAATCGCCTACGACATTGTACCAGGATACTCCGTTGGTTGCCTTATCCCACATTAGGTTATAAGAAGTTATGGCCTTGCCGCCAGTGTTGGTACCTGTCAGAGCAAGCCATTCTACGTTAATCTGATTTTCAAGAGTAGTAGATCCGGATGTGGGAGCTGCCATCTTCTTTGGAATCACTTCGATTAGAGCTCCAACAGAATTAACTGTTGAAACAGGACCCCATCCTTCAATATTATAAGCATTTACCACAGCAGCGACTAGGTCTCCTTGTTCTAGCGAATAAGGGCCTGTTGTCAAAGCTGATATCAGCATGGTGCATTGAGGCAGTGCCATAGCTACAATTGCCGGAGAAGCTCCATTGCAATCAGCGACAAGCTCAGTGAAAGTTGTATTGGGGGTCTTCTGTCTGATCTTTACTCTGTAAGCTGTGATAGGGGAGCCATTGTCAGTGGATGGTTTAGTCCACTTGATGATGACGCTAGTGGAAGATACTTCTGTTGTGACTGGGTTTATCTGAGCGGGTACTTCATCTGCTCTGATTGTCACTTCGTCGGTGTAAGGGCCGTAGCCGTGGACGTTCTAAGCCTAGATTCTAAAACGATAGTCGGTTCCAACCGTAAGGCCAGTTTTGGTGTAAGTGAGACCAGTAAAGGGAGCGGTCTTGCCAACAAGTTCATTCCATGCGCTAGTACCTGTGTTATACATCTCAAGGTGGTAAGAGAGAGTGCTCATTGTGCCACCAGTCTGTTGTAGAGTACTCATAGCTGTCCAGTTTATCTGAACTTGATTCAATGTGGTGGCAGAGCCCTCAGTAGGATTTGTCATTTTCAAAGGCACACTCTGCACAAGGGTACCGGCAACGTTGAGCTGAGAGTAAGTCGACCAGCCATTTTCATTGTGAGCTTTCACTCTGACTTAGAGGAGACTTGTGATGACTAAATTATGCACCGAGACTAGCTAGGTCTGAGGGATGGTGCATTACTTGGCGTTTTTGATGGTCGTGTTGGCGCCATTGCAATGCGTGAGTTCTTTAACGAAGGTCTGAGTCAGAGGCTTCCAAATCTGAATCTCGTATTGATCGATCGTCTCGCCTCCAGTGACAGGCTGAACCCAAGTTATCAGGACGTCTTACCCAACTGCCACAGTGTTGGGAGTCTGCATTACATCAGGTACATCTGAAGCTCTAATAGTAACGAGGTTGGAGAAGGGGCCGTGGCCATAGGTGTTTCTAGCTCTCACTTTGAAAATATAACCTTATCCTGAAGTTAGTCCAGTGATTAGTTTTGAGAGCACGTTTGTATCAGACAGTGAGATGGTCACTCCTGAGGATCCAGCACCATTATCCCAGTATAAATTGTAAGATAGGATGGCTGAAGCGCCCGTGTCTGCGTGGGTCGTCAAGGCTTGCCAGAGGACTTGAACTTGTGTTTCAGAAGTCGCTGCGCCTTCAGTAGGATCGAGGACGACCTTAGGCACAACTCTGATCAATGCTCCTGTCTAGTTAGTGTCTGACACCAGACTAGGTCCGATGGCGTTGATTGCATAAATCCTTACTTTCACCAGATCGTCAAAGAGAAGGCTGAAGGAGGGTCCAATTAGAGTAGCCATTTGGACAACACAAGTCTTGGCGGAAATGATCGAGGTGGTAGATCCATTGCACTTGACAAGCTCAGTCTTCCACTAGCCTAATTTGTCCTTGAGCTGGATCAAGTAAGATGAGATCGTAGAGCCTCTAGCGTTAGGAGCTACCCAGAGAATCTTAACTCCTCCGTCCGCAGCGTAGATTGAAGTGGTTGGAGTTGCTACCTTGTCTGGGACTGAAGCTGCGAGCACAGAGAGATTGAGTGCGGAGAAGGTTCCAGCTCCCCATTTGTTGACAGCTTTGATTTTGAATTTATAAGTCGTTCCAGTGACTATTCCTGTTGTAAGAGTGTAGTCAGTGCCCGTGTACTGACTTGTCTCACCTATCAGCTCAATGAAGGTGTTGGTTCCCTGATCCCAATAGATCATGTACGAGAGGACAGGCGATCCTCCATTCTAAGGATCTACCACAGCTGTCCACTTGATCTAAACTTGCTGGTAAGTTGTTGCTGAACCTTGCTAGAGAATAGGCATCTAGTGGGGAACAGTCTCTACATTCACGCCCACAGTATTGGCGACAGAAGTCAAACTGGGTCCAACACCATTGATGGCTGTAACTTTAGCAGCAATCAGCTTACCTTAAGCTAGTGAGAGAGGCCCTGGCCAGAATGAAGTCATCGGCACTAGGCAATAGTTGTTCGTCATGACAGTACTGTCGGCTCCGTTGCAAATCAAAACTTGTTCAGCAAAGACTCCAGAATTGTCTGCTAAGAAGACCTAGAATGAAGTGATTGCATCATGGTTGAAGTTTGGTGCCACCCATAAGATCTTGACGTAGTTGCCAGATTGAGATATCACAGGAGCTGACATTTGGTTAGGGACTTGGGCTGTGCTGATGGAGAGAGTAGTTGATGAGACTCCTTCTCCATATTTGTTAAGAGCTGAGACGATAAAAGTATAAGTCGTCCCGCCTGTCAAGCCGGGGAATGTGACGGTAGCTGCAGTCACACTCTTCTCAGAGACTAAGGTCCCGCTTGATGAGAGTCTAGCTTTGTATGAAGTTATTGGAGACCCGCCAGTCTATGTATCTCCGGTTAAGGCAGGCCATGTGAAGATAGCTTGAACGTTAGTTGAGGCGGCCTTGTTGAAAACTGGAGCAGGGATTGCTGGCACTGTTTGAGTGATAGCTCCCGTTGTATTCTCCTGAGAGTAGGTGCTGAATCCGTTGACGTTCTCAGCTCTCACTTTGGCCACGATCAGTTAACCTCTGAGTAGGCCAGTGAGGGTCATTACTTAAGACATCACCACAGAGCACTTAGTCTCAGTCTTGATGGTGCCATTCGACCCGCTGCAGTTGGCCGTGTCTTCAATGAAAGTTGTTCCGTCAGCCTTCTTAAAGACAATCTAGTACTTAAGAATGGGTGTGTTATTGGCGTTAGGAGCAGCCCAATCCACGACCACGTTAGTCCCGACGATTGATACAGTCGCGATGCCGATCTGGTCGGGGATATCAGATGCCAAAGAGGTCACCTCTGATGAGAATATTCCATAATCGTAGATGTTTCTCGCTCTAATCTTGAACTTATAATTCTGTCCGCCAATTAGTCCAGTGACTTTATGCGTCGTGACCAGGGAGTCAATCACTTGAATGCTCGTTGTTCCTGTTGCATTGTCCCAGAATAAGCTGTAAGACAAGATGGCTGAGTTGCCAGTTGCTACTCCAGTTAAGGCTGTCCATGATAGAGAAATCTCAGTTTGTTTCTTGCTGACGATGGTGACTGCTGCCATCTGGTCAGGCTTACGTCTAATCTTAACTCCTGATGTGTTTAGTGGGGAGACGCTGCTCCACCCATAAACATTGAAAGCTTTAACTCTGGCAACGATTAGCTCATCGAAAGCTAAGTTATAAGGGCCGGTAGTCAGAACGCTCATAGGGATGTCACAAACAACCAGTAAGGGGTTGAGGCCACTGCAGTTAACAGCATCGTCTTTGAAGATGACAGTGCTAGCACTTGTTGTACTCCTGATTTCAACCAGGTATTTGGTGATAGCTTAACTTCCGTCATGTGGAGCAATCCAAGTTAATCTCACTTTCCCAGAAGCCGTAACGATTGAGGTTGCTAGAGATACTGGAGTAGATGGGATTCCTGCAGCTTTGATAGTCTAAGTCGTTGACCAGGATCCCTGTCCGTGCACGTTCACAGCTCTAATTCTGAAATAGTAAGTGCTTCCTGCGGTGATATCCGAGGTCAGGGTAAAAGCAGTCGAAGTAGCTGCTGGAGCAGTGCCGTAAAGATCGAACCAAGCTGCACTGGATCCACCGTAAGTTCCCTTGTCCCACTGGAGGTTATAGGCAGTTACCGCTGAGTAGCCATTGTTAGGGGATACTAGGGCAAGCCAGTTAATGATAATACTGACTTGAGTAGTCGCAGTATTCCTGGTCACTGGGGCCATCTACGTAGGTTCAGTCTCTATCCTTGCTCCGATCGTGTTCTAAGCTGAGTAACCACTCCACCCTCTCACATTAGTAGCCCTCACTTTGAATGCTGGAAGCCCGTTAGCTTCGTAGTCAAAAGTGGATAGAGTTTTCCTAAGCGATTTCATGGGAATGTTGCAGTATAACTTGCTTATCGTTTCTGAGCTAGCTCCATTGCAGAGGTTGGTGTCTTCTCTATATGAGCCATCGCCATCATCCCTGATGAGGATCTAGTAAGCTGTAATGGTCTTATGATTAGAATTAGGAGCAACCCAGACCACCTTGATGTCATTGTTCTACTCAGAGGTTATTGGTTTTGCTGGAGTGTCAGGCTTCTGAGCAGCATTTTCTTGGAAGATGGCTGAAGGGATTCCTTTGCCGTGGATGTTCTCAGCCTCTATAGTGAAGTAATAAATCTCACCAGGCGTTAGAGAAGTAGCTGTGTAGGTGGAAGTAGGTCCGGTAACTGAGGCTAGGTCAGCCCAGATGTTCTTGGTAGCGCCCTGGTTCCACCTGATGTAGTAATTTGTAATCACTGAATCGCCAGTCTAAGCTTGAGACGTCATCGCTGTCCACTGCAGCACGATCTGAGTGTTCGTTGAAGTCCCAATATCCAACACAACACCAGTCACTTGGCCTGGCTAAGTTTAGATCTGAGCTCCGACGTTGTTTACTTGACTAAAGTTACTGTATCCGATTGCGTTCAATGCGCGAACTTTAGTGACAACAATCTTGCCAAGAGGAAGGCTGAAAGGACCAGTCCTCAGCGTTGTCAGAGGCACTTCGCAGTAGAGCTGACTGAAGACGGGGTCTATTCTCGCATTGCAATTAGTCATGTCTTCTGAGAATAGTTATCCATCATTGTGTTGGATCTATACTTCGTAAGTTGTGATTGTCCCTCCGTTATTCTTTGGCTTGACCCAGGTGATCCTGAGCTTGGTGCCGACGATAGAGGTGGTGACCATAGCGGGCTCTGCAGGTACAGCTGAAGCTTTAATCAACTTGATAGCTGAGTAAGGTCCCCAACCATATATATTCTTAGAGCGCACTTTGAAGTTATAATCGCTTCCTTCGACGACTCCATCAGTCATTGTAAAAGTAGTTCCGAGGTAGTTCGAATCTAATCCGATTAAGCTCTTTGAGACGTTGTTGTTTGCCGTGCTCCAGAGGACCAAGTTGTACGAGAGAATAGCAGAATCGCCATTGCCAGCAGCTACATTAGGTTAAGCTGTCCAGTTGACGACGATCTAGTTCTCTGAAGTAGCTCCATCTCGAGTAGGTTAGGCAGGTGCATCTGACAGAGTTTTCAACGTAGCTCCGCTTGTATTCACCGTGGAGTATGGCCCAACGCCAAGAGAGTTGATAGCTTTGGCTTATACTTTGATAAGGTTTCCTCTCTGGTAGCTATAGGAGCCTGTCCCTAAGCTCAGCATTCCTACAGTACAAGTTCTGGTGGTAGGATTTGATCCGTTGCAAGTACCTGTCAGCCAAGCTGTCTGAGCTTAGTTTTGAATTTCAATAACGTACGAAGTGATAGGATCTCCATAAGTATCTGGCTCAACCCAGGTGATGACAAAGCCACCTGCTGATGCTTCCACAGTCGTGACTAAAGTGTTCATGATCAAAGGAGCGTTAGCAGCTCTGATTGAAGTTATAGCGGAGTAGACACCCCATCCCCAGGCATTTCTAGCTCTGAGTCTGAGTTTGTAAACTGTTGATCGCTGGACGTTCTCAGTTGCTTTGAAGGTGGTGAACATGTAATTGGAAAGGTATCCTACCAGTGGAGTCCAGGACACTCCGTTGGTGCCAGCATCCCACTCCAGACTATAAGAGATAATCGCAGCATCTCCGTTCTAGGGAGCAGTGAGAGTAGACCAGTTGACTTCAAGCTAGGTAGGATTTGTGGTGGACCCTCTGATGGGCTGATTCATGAAGACGGGCTGAGTTTGGATTTTGACACAAGTCGTGCAGGCTGAAGTGTTTTCAAGAGAATATGCACTCCATCCTCTGTCATTATACGCTCTAACTTTAGCTATGACCAGATCTCCTTGCAGTAGCGCATATGTCCCTCCGTCTCTCAAGACAGTTTTCACAGGCACATCGCAGTACATCTGTGTTCTAATCAAGAGACTAGATCCATCACAATAAGTCGTAGTTTCAAGGTACTGATCATTCGCCTTCTTCTCGATCAAGATCTAATACTTAGAAATCGTCTTGAAGTTTGCGAATGGCGCAACCCAAGTGATCCTCACATTTAAGTTAGTATATGAAGTCGTAATGGCTACTGGGGTGGCGGGGACTTGAGCGGCCATGAAAGAGAACTCAGGGGAGTACTATACTGACCAGCCATGGACGTTGTGGGCTTTAAGTCTGAATTTGTATAGCAGGCCTCCAGTCAAGCCTGTTTAAGTATGCGTCAGAGTCGTGCTAAGGGCTCCATCTTGGCCTTTAAGATTAAGCCAGCTGCTTCCTGATGCATTCCACTGAAGGACATACGAGTCAATAGGTGAGAGTCCCGTTGCATCTCCAGTGAGGGCCGTCCAATCAACTTTGATTTAAGTGTTGGAGGACACGAGGATATCTAGAGTAATGATTGTCATGTTATCAGGCTCTGTTTGAACTAAAGCTCCACTGACATTAAGTTCAGAGTATTCTCCAATTCCGAATTGATTCCTTGCTCTGGCTTTAGCGACCACAAGAGCTTTCCTGATCAGAGAGAATGGGCCGATTCTAAGAGTAGTCAGGGGGATGAAGCAGTAGAGTTGAGTCTTGATGGGAGCTACTGCGCCGTTGCAAGTGACAGTCTCAAGAGAGAAGACTGTGGCGACAACTGTCCTGATTTGGATTTCGTAATCTATGATCGTCTCTGAGTTGGCGTAAGGAGCAACCCAGGTGATCTTGACAGCCTTAGCATTGACGCCAGCGTCGTAACTGGTTGTTAAAGGCGCCATCTATGCTGGTTTATCGGAGGCAGCGATGATCACATTAGGACTAGTGAAGCTGGCAGCCCAGTCGTAGACATTCCTGGCTTTGATTTTGAACTTGTAATTTGTGCCTTTGGTGATTCCTGTAGTGATGATAGTCTCAGTCTGAGTGAAGGGTGTGGGATCGCCAACGACGTTAACCCACAGACTGGTTCCTTGATCGTACTGTAGGTTGTACGAGAGGATAGCTGAGTCTCCTGTTTTGGCCGCTAGAACGACAGCTGACCAAGTCACATGGATCTGAGTTTCACTTGTCTTAGACCCTCTTTGGATAGTAGCAGCGGTCATCTGAGCTGGGATAGTCTTAGCCGTAGCTGCAGTAGTGCTTGTCAAAGATGCTGTCTGACTCCAGCCCTTCTCATTATAGGCAGTGACACGCACCAGTATTTGATTAAAGATACTATAGTTCAGAGTAGCTGTCGTGAACTAGCTCATGGGCACTGAACACGCCGTCGCACTGACGATCGAAGTGTTAGTTCCATCACAGTATTGCAAGTTCTGAAGCCAAGAAGAGGCGGTGATTCCATCTCTGATTTCAATTTTATACTTAGAGATAGTGCTGCTCCTGGCGTCTGGGGCTACCCAGTCTATCAACACGTTGCCGTTAGCAACTTCAATCGAAGTCACTGGCTTGGCAACGATCTTAGGCCAAGTGCTAGCTTTGATGCTCTTGATAACTGAGTATAGTCCCCAACCCCACTTGTTCTGAGCTCTGACTTTGAATTGGTAAGTCTTCCCTGGGATTATGTTAGACTGAGCGATATAGACGATCGCTAAAGAATCTGCGTTAGCACCTACTAGGCTTTCCCACTGTAGGCCAGAAGTTCCTTTATCCCATTGTAAGTCGTAAGAAGTTACTGGAGAGCCTCTGATATCAGCATGGGCTGACAGGGCTATCCACTTAACCTCCACCTAGGATTCGTTAGTCAGTTGGCCTTCAGTCGGAGTATTCATTTTGACTGGCTCGATCTAGATTAAAGCACCAGCCGTGTTGAGGTCAGAGTAGGCACTCCATCCGTTTATATTGAAGGCCTTTATTTTAGCTTTGATCATCCTGTCAAACGGTAAAGCATAAGGATTAGTCCTCAAGATAGTCTCAGGCATTTTACAGTAGACTTGAGATAAGATCTAGGCGTTGGTGCCGTCGCAGTAAGTCTTTTGTTCTGTCAGAGTCGTTCCGTCTTGCTAGAGGATGAGGATCTCGTATCTGGTGATGGCGTTGAAGTTCTCGCTTGGTTTAACCCAGAGGAACTTCACTTCTAGATTCTCAATTGAGACTACGATTGCGGCAGGCTTGCTGGGGACACCAGAGGTTATGACGGACAGTTCAGGGGAGGTGAGACCCCAGCCATGGATGTTGTGAGCTTAGACGCGGAATTTATAAGTTGATCCTGCGGTGACAGTAGTGAGCTGGCCAGTCAAAATAGTGGAGAGTGAGGCAGTTTGACCTTGGATAGATTTCCAAGTAGCTCCGTCAAGCCATTCTAGGTGGTAGGAGTCAACTGTATCTCCACCTGAGTGGGTAAAGGAAGTCAGGGCGATCCAAGCAGTAACCACTTTAGAGAGGGTAGAAGAGAGTGGGACATAGGTGGGCAGGGCAACTTGAGTAGGTTCAGTTCTAATGAGAGCGCCTGCAGTGGATGGCTGTGAGTAAAGGCCCCAGCCAAAGGCGTTCTTAGCCTTCACTCGGGCTACGATCAGATTGTTGAACTGTAACTCATAAGGACCTGCTCTGAGAGTTTTGATTAGGACGGTACAAGTCCTTGCGTTGATGATGGCCGTAGTGGAGGCATCGCATTCAGCGGATTCTTGATAGGTCTCTCCATCTACTTTCCTGATCTGTACCATATAGGCAGTGATAGTGTCCTCGTTGTTGTAAGGCTTACTCCAGGTGATCTGCACACTCAGGCCGCTGTTCGTGGTTTGAATGTTGTCTGAAGTTATCTGAGCTGGCTCTTGGGAGGACTTGAATGTTGCAATTGCGGAGTAAGGCCCAAAGCCGTAGATGTTCCTAGCTCTTACTTTAAACTAATAATCCTTCCCTCCTAGGACTCCATTGGAAACGGTGAATAGAGTAGTGAGTGAGTTGACAGGGAAGCCAACAAGGTCAGCGTAGGTGCCAGCTCCTTGATCCCACTGTAATTGGTACGAGATAATGCCGCTGTCTCCAGTAGGTATTCCTAGCACCAGGGGCTGCCAGTGAACAGACACCTGTGTGATCGTAGTCTAGAATGCATCTACAGAAATAATGCCCATCTAGCCTGGCTCAACTCTGGTCGTTCCTCCGCTCGTGTTAGAATCGGACCAATCGTCTCCCCAGCCGTAAGAATTATATGCTTGTACCTTCGCTACTACCATCTCTCTGAAGACATAATTATATCCAGCGGTGGCAGTAGACCTTAGTTCTGGCATAGGGACGATGCAGTACATGTTGGTGATGGTGGTAGAGTCCGCTCCATTGCATGAGGCAGTCTCAAGCCATACAGGACCACTGACAGCAGTGCCCTTCTTCAGCTCAATCTTGTATTTGGTGATCGGCTGTTCATTGTTGTAGGGAGCAAGCCACATGATTTTCATTCCTCCAGTAACTGGGTCAATTGATGAAGTCACGGCCACCATCTTCGCAGGGAATTTAGCTGCTTTGATCGAGACAATGTCACTGAAGGCTCCCCAGCCCCAGAAGTTCTTCGCTCGTACTTTGAATTGATAGAATGAGCCCTTCTGAATGTTATCAGCAACAGCAAGTTGGAGAACGAGGGAGTCTGTGTTATAGCCAACAAGGTTAGACCATGAAGTACCTCCAGTCCCTTTATCCCACTGTAAATTATACGAAACGACATTCACATATCCGTTTGCTGGAGACACCAGGGCCTGCCAGTCAACAACTATTTTAGAAATCGTGGTGGTCGTTGCTCTGACTGAGTGTCTTGTAGGAGCCAGCATCTTATTAGGAATCGTTTCAAGCACTGCTCCTGTTGTGTTGGCGTCTGAGAAAGGCCCCCAACCGTTCTTGTTATGGGCTGCCACTTTTGCTTTAATCGTAGTTCCAGCTGTAAGTTTATAAACCTTAGAGCTGTCGGAAAGGAAAGCAAGGGGGATATCACAATACTTCTGAGAGAAGATAGTTGAATCAGCTCCGTTGCAATTAGTTGTCTCCGCTGTATAGGTGGTGCCATCACTCTGAGCTAGGCGGACATCATACTTGTCTATGGCCTCAAAGTTGTGTCCAGGTTGAGTCCAAGCTACTCTCACGTAGACATTGTTCATCACTGTAGAAGGAGCAGCTGGTTTGTCAGGCACTCCAGTTGATAGGATAATGACTGAGTCTGAGAATATTCCCCAGCCATGCAGGTTATGTGCTTATACCCTGAATTTGTAAGTCGCTTGCTGGAACACAACATCTGAGAAGGAGTGTGTCAAGCCGGTCTAATAAGTGCCAGTCTGACCAACCAATGAGTACCATGTAGCTTCATCGGAACCTTTATCCCATTGTAGGTGGTAAGAGTCGATAGCTGAGCTGCCTGTGGAGTCTCCAACCAGTGCCAGCCAGTCAACGTAGATCTTACTTGTAGAAGTGAGGATACCTCTGGTAGGTGCAATCATCTTTGCTGGCTCAGTTTGGATGCTTCCTCCGGTTGTATTAGCTTCTGATAGATCGCCAAAGCCATTAGTATTTTTGGCCTGAGTGACAGCCTTCACGAGGGTGTTCAAGTCCAGGAAGAAGGGGGATATTCTCAAAGTAGTCATGGGTACAGAACAAGTCGTGGGAGGGGGAGTTCCGACACCACTACAAGCTGGGGTGGTGTAATAGTTTCCATCCTTTGCCAAGAACTTCAGAGCGTATTCTGAGATAGCATCAGAGTTGGCGTAAGGAGCCACCCACGTAAGCTTGATGTTCTGGCCATTGCTTGGGTCAACTTGAGTAACGGGCTTGGCCATCTTGTAAGGCACCCCTGCAGCTGCAAATTCTGTGATCGCACTGTAGGCTCCCCATCCGTAGATGTTCTTTGCTTGCAGTCTGAAGTTATACTTCTAGCCCTTGGTGATGCTGCTGGACACTGTAAATGTTAAGGTCATCAGGTTGCTTGAGTATCCTCTAAGTGGCAGCCAGGAGGCTTTGTTAGTGCCAGAATCCCACTCTAATCCGTACGAGAGAACTCCAGAATTGCCAATCTAAGCAGCTGTAGTGATTGTGGTCCAGTAGACGACTAGTTGACTGTCGCTAGTAAGCACTCCCCTCAATGGAGCATTCATGAACCTTGGCACCGTCCTCACTGTCTCTCCAGTGGTATTTGAGTCTGAGTATGAGCCAGGGCCGTTGACGTTGATAGCTAAAACTTTAACTTTGATCAGATCTTGGAATGCTAAGTTAAGCTTGAGAGGGTCGTAGAAGGTGGCCATTGGCTCAATGCATTTCTTCAGAGAGACCACTGTGGCGTTCGATCCATCGCAGATGTTAAACCAAGTTGCGCCGTCTTTCTTTAGAGCTTGTAGTTGGTAGGCTGTTATAGTATCTGAGTTAGCATAGGGTGCAACCCATTCTACTCGTAGACCTCCTGTGGCAGAGTCAATGAAAGTTGTTGGGGCATTAGGCTTGTTGGGGAAAGTAGCTGCCTTGATGGTCAGGATAGTTGAGACAGGTCCCCAGCCCCAGTAATTCTTGGCTCTGACTTTAAAGCGATAAGACACTCCTTTAGCAATCTATGCTGTTGCTGAGTAAGTCGTGAATGAATAGTCAGCAGAGTACCCAGCCAGGTTGGTGAAGGTAGTAGCGGTACTAGACCCTTCATCCCACTGCACATTGTAAGACAAGATAGCACTCCCGCCGATCTCTTGAGATGTGGCCAGAGCTGCCCAGTTGAAATCCAGTCTCTGCTCATTCGTGGCAATTAGTCTGGTCAGAGATTTAACTTATTCAGGGACATTTTGGATCTTGGCTCCGATCGTGTTAGCGTCTGAGATTGGTCCATCTCCATAGATATTCTTAGCCATGACCTTGGCCTTGACAATCGTGTCGAAAATTAGAGAATAGACCGGGATTCTCAGAACTGACATAGGAATTTCACAGTACTTCTGAGTGATAATAGTGTTGCTGCTTCCGTTGCAGTAAGTCGATTCCTCTTTGAAGATTCCGTCCTTATCAGCCAAGTAAATTTTGTATCCGTTGATAGTGGCGCTTCCTGTAGCTGGTGCAGTCCAAGAGACTCGAACATACATATTGACAATCGCTGTCGTAGGGACCACAGGCTTCTTTGGAGCAGAGGCAGCTACGATCTTAAACACATCAGAAAGCAGTCCCCAGCCATGTGCGTTGTGAGCTCTCACAGTGAAGGAGTATTCAGTTCCTGCATTGACAGTCGCTGTTTGAATATGAGTGAGCAGTGTCTGGAAGTTTCCATCTTATCCAATGATGTCTCCGCTGTCCCATTTCAAGTTGTAAGAGTCGATCACTGCTCCTCCAGTGGCGGTGCTTGCAAGGGCCGTCCAGTTGATTTGAATCTAAGTCTCACTAGTCAGAGAGCCTCTGGTGACTGCGGTCATCTTGGAGGGCTTAATCTCGATGATAGCTCCTGCTAAGTTGAGGTCTGATTGAGTGCCATACCCATGAGAATTCTCTGCCCTGATCTTAGCTTTGACAGTATCTCCTTTGAGTAGACTGTAAGGAGCATCTCTCAGTTTTTGCATTGGCACGTCACAGTAGAGTTAGGCGGCATTCGTTCCAGGGCAACTCGAGGCTTCTTTAGTGAGCGTCCCGTCTTTCTGTTGGATGAGGACTTCATAAGAAGTTATACTGTCTGAGTTATGGGCTGGAGCAACCCATGAGATCCTTACGAAAGTCTTGTTGTAAACTGCGGTTGTTACTGTGTTTCCTTGATTAGGTTTGCTGCTTGCAACAACAGCGCCTATCGGGGACCAGTTGGTAGCCCAGTCGTGAGCATTCTTCGCTTTGACTCTGAAGTTATAAGTGGTCCCGGGTGTGATATTAGAGGTCACCAAGAACGTCAAGGAAGTGTAGTCAGATGTTAGTCCAGCCAAGTCTGTATAGGTAGTTCCAGAGCCAGAATTCCACTATAGATGGTAAGAGCTGATAGGTGATCCTCTGGTGTCATCGCCCGTCAATGCAGTCCAAGTGACTTAGACTTATCCTGGGTGGGTAATAGGTCCCCTGACTGGAGCGACCATGGTGACTGGTTCAGTGTAGATCTTAGCCCCGACGGTGTTGACGGGAGAGTAGCCTGAGCTGGGTCCAATCGCGTTGGTTGAGCTCACTTTGGCAACCACGACGGTGTTGTAAACTAGATTGAAGGGCGATGCTCTGAGAGTCGTGAGAGGGATTTCACAGGCTCTAGCTGAGATGATCGGTCCTTGTGTTCCATTGCAGTAGACTGTTTAGCTTGACCAATTTCCATCAGCTTGCTTGATCTAGATATCATAAGATGTGATTGCGTTTCCATTATTGGTAGGAGCTGACCATGCGATTCTCACTTTGGTTCCCGAGTTGGAAGTGACAACAGCTGAATCCAGGTTTTCTGGTGCAGCACTAGCTTGGATAGTAGCTGTGGCGGAGTAGATCCCGCTACCCCACTTATTGATAGCTCTAATCCTAAACTTATAGTCTTGGCCACTCACGATACCGGCTGTCAGAGTGTGAGACACGCCTGTGAAAGGAGTAGTCAAGCCGACGATTTCTTCAAAAGTTCCTGAAGCTTTCTCTTGTTCAAGATTATATGAAGTGATAGGGCTATCTCCAGTGTCTGCAGATACGAGTGCTAGCCAGTTGATCTGAACTCTATCGTAATTAGTAGCAGATCCTCTTGTAGGTAGAGCCATCTGACTAGGCTGTTGCTAGATCTTGGCACCGGCTGTATTGAGTCCTGAATAATTAGTTGCCCATCCGATCGTATTCATGGCTTTAACTTTCGCAATTACAAGTGTTCTAAAGTCCAGGGAATAAGGAGATGCACGCAGGGTGGTCACTGGGACGTGGCAATACTTAGCAGCAACTATAGCTGATTGAGACCCATTGCAGTACGTTGATTGCTCTGAGAAGAGGCCGTCCTTCTGCTGGATAAGGATCTGATAGCCTGTCACAGCTGATGAATTATCTGTAGGGTATGTCCAGGCGATTTTGATATAGATATTGTCTACTTTTGTAACGACAGGAGCGCTGATCTAGTTGGGAATATCAGCTGCAAAGATAGTATTGATTGTTGAGTACTCACCCCATCCATGCTTGTTGCGAGCCCTGTATCTAAATTTGTAAGCTTATCCAGCTGTAATACCTTCGTTAGTATTGGTGACGGTGTATGTGAGGAGGGTATAGTTCGATCCTTCTCCTACGAGCTCAAACTTGACAGTACCAGCCCCTTGATCCCACTGAATGTTATAGGAAGTTATGGATGTTCCTCCATTAGCAGGCGAATTGAGGCCAGCCCAAGTCAGTTTAATGTTCTGAGTATCAGTAGCAGCCTGATCTACTTGGACTGTTGTAGTAGGAGTCGTTGGCTTTGCCTCTACTTTGGCGACAGTTGTCTGAGATAGAGGAGAGTATCCGCCAAGTCCTAGGGAGTTCTCTGCAGCTACTCTGATGATGATATTGTTTTCCTGAAGCAGGTTGAAAGGAGGCAGCAACAGAGAAGCCATGGAAACTGTGCACTTCTTGGCTGTGATCACAGAAGAAAGGGTTCCATCACACACGGTCTAGTAGACAGTGGCTACTTTGGTTTGGACTTCAATGAGATATTTACTTATGGCAACTCCACTTCCTCCAGTGTTTGTTGGTGCATCCCAGGAGAGAGTAACGTCAGTCGTACTCGCATCAGCCACCGTAGTAGGTTGAGTACTGATAGCGTCTGGTATCGTTGCTGAAAGGATAATGGTCACTGGTGAGAACCCACTCCACCCATGCACGTTGGATGATCTATATCTGAATTTATATCCCTTTCCACTGGCAATATTGGAAGTTATCAGAATCTGATTAAGTGTGTATGGGGTTGTGTTACCTGTCACTTCTGTGAATGCCCCACCGCTGCCATCGTCCTTCTAAAGCTCGTAGCTGGTGATAGCCGTCCCACCTGTCTAAACGTTGGTTGAGAGGAAGTTCCAGGATACTTCTAACTGAGCTTCGTTAGTATTGCTTCCGCGTATAGGACCAACAGTAGGATTCTGTGGAATAACTTAAGCTTTGGCTCCAATGATATTTGTTCCTGAGAACTGACTTGAGCCTTTGGCGTTGATGGCAGCTACTCTTGCTACTATGAGATCGTCAAGGATGAGACTGTACCCTTAGCCAGTAGATTGAGTGATCAATGCCATCGGTACTTGACACTTCTTGGCAGTCACGATGGCACTGGAAGTCTTCCCATCGCAATTGACAAGGTCGGAAAGGTAGGTGCCGTCTTTCTTCTTTACCTGAATTTCGTATTTAGTAATGGATAATCCAGATGCGCCAGTGAAAGGCTCTTGCCAAGAGATGGTGACTTGCTTTCCTTCAACAAGAGTTGTGGGGACGTTAGGAGCAGATGGCTCGTCCATGGCTGTCATCGAAATAAGCCCAGAGTAGCCTCCCCACCCGTGGACGTTCTAAGCTCTGTACTTGAACTTATATTGCTGACCGCTGGTGAGACCGAGAACAGTGGCGATTGAAGTGCCCGCAGTCAAGATCGAGTAAGTTTTCCATGTGACTCCAGCTGACCCGTTGTCCCAGGCAAGTTCGTAATAGAGGATAGTAGAGCCTCCTGTCTGATCGCCTGTGAGGGACCCAAAGCTCAATCTGGCGTTATACTAAGTGTAGGATGTGACCGTAGGTGACGCTGTTGGAGCACTGGGCTCAGTCTAGATGGTTACTCCAGCAGTATTCACATCTGAGAAATCTCCTTGTTTGATGGCATTAGTTGCGGCTATCTTGACAACAACTAACTTATTGTACAGCAGTTAAAGCGTGCCAGTTCTGAGTGTGGTGAATGGTACATCACAGTATTTGTTTGTGACAGTTGTTGCCAGAGAGCCATTGCAGTAGGTAGGCTCAATAGTGAAGAGATCGTCGTTCTACTTGAATAGGATTTGGTAGCTGGAGATGGCATTGCCACCACTGTAAGGCTCCACCCAACTGACTCTCACTTTAGTCTGCTCCACAATCGAGAAGGAAACAGAAGTAATTTTACTGGGGAAAGTAGCTGCTCTCACACTCAACTCTGGGGAGAAACTTGCACTCCATCCGTATTTATTGCGGACTCTGTATCTGAACTTATACACTTTGTCAGTGGTCAGACCACCTTTAGTGATTGTTCGTGCAAGGTTATCAGGGGATTCTCCAGTGATAGAGACGTAAGAGCCACCGCCCACATCGTACTAAAGATTGTAGGAAATCAGAGGAGCACCACCCGTGAAGGTTCCTGAAACGATCGGCATCGTGACGGTGATCGAAGTCTCAGCCTAGGAAACCAACAGAGGAATTGCTGAAGGATTATGTGGTATAGTCTCAATGATTGACCCCACAACGTTAGGCTCTGAAGCTATACTCCATCCTTGATTGTTCTTGGCTAACACCTAAACCACGATCTTATCATCCTGTCCTAGAGAGATCGGACTAGCTCTAAGAGTACCCATCTACACGTCACAGTAGAAACTTTAAAGCGCAATAGTAGATGTGCCGACGCACTCAGTCAGTGTCTGATAGACTGTCCCTACCTTGGGCTTGAACAGAACTTTGTATTCAGAGATGGTAGCGCCTCTCTCATCAGGCTTGGTCCACTGGACTCTGACTGAAGTTGCCGTACCTGTGCCGTCTGTTACAGATGCGATTCCCATCTTCGCTGGAGTGGTCGCTGCGAGGATCCCGAAAGCAGGAGATGACCAGAGAGACCACCCGTGGGTATTCTGTGCTCTGATCCTAAACTTATAAGTACTTCCAGCAGCTACTAGATTTGACTTAGTGAAGGTAGTTCCAGTGAAGGGCGTGGTCAGTCCGACTAACTCTATCCAAATAACTTCGTTTTTAGCATCATCCCAATCGACTTGGTAGGAAGTTATGGGCGCTCCGCCAGTCTGATCAGCTGTCGTGAGGGCAATCCAATTGACTTAGAGTTATGCATGATTTGATGCAGATCCTCTAGTAGGAGGAGAGGGAGCAAGTGGCTTGGTCTGGATGAGAGCACCAGTGGTATTGAGGGGAGAAGGCAAGCTAGTACCTATGATGTTAGTGGCGGTCACTCTAGCCACCACCAGGTTGCCTCTTTCAAGTAGGAAATTAGAGCCAATCAAGGTTGTGAGAGGGATGAGGCATTCAGTCGCTGAGATGATAGTTGACTTAGAGCCATCACAAGCAATCGTCTCCTGCTTGAAGCTGTTGTCCTTAGCTTTGATCTCAACTCTATAGGAAGTGATCGTGGCTGCATTACTGCTTGGCGCTGTCCAGTCGATCTTGACATGTAGACCAGAGATGGACGTTACTGCCACCCCTGGTGTTGCTGGGGCCTTGGCTGATAATACAGTGGACGTTGGTGAGAAGCCGCTTGACCATCCGAAAATGTTGCGCACTTTGAACCTGAAAGTGTAAGTTGTCCCAGGAGTTGTTGTTACTGAGACAATGCGATTTAGATTATCTGATGTTGCTCCAGCTACCTCTTTGAAAGTGGTGCCAGAACCTTCATTCCACTCTAGGTTATAGGATGTGATCACTGCGCCACCAGCCTTGTCCGAATTGTCAACAACCTGAGGCATCTCTACATAGATCTTGGTGGTGGTTGTTTGTGCTTCCACTCTTATGGGAGCAGAGGTCGGTGTATCTGGGACGGTTTTCACTTTGGCGGCGTTTACTCCATCAACGTTCTCGTCTGAAAATAGGCCTTCTCCAAGGGAGTTAAGTGCTCTTACTTTGGCCACGATTAGATCGTTCAGTATGAGCTAGTAGAGGCCATCAGATTTGTTTAACTAGCTCATTGGCATGGTGCAAGTTGGACTAGTCAGTAATCCTACACAGAATGAAGGATCTGCTACAAAAGTCCCGTCCTTCTTCTTGAACTGGATGTTGTACCCCGTGACTGCGCTTCCATACTCCACAGGCTTGGTCCAAGTGAACAAGACATTTGTGCTGGTAATCACAGCTGTGACTGCCTCAGGCTTAGCTGGAACCTTGATCGTCTTAATGTCGGTAATGTCT
>Ga0138260_10359862_pt1 | contig 28933 bp, 2 predicted proteins | sample RNAB_220151111_FD_105235 | JGI IMG/M metagenome (GOLD analysis project Ga0138260, IMG submission 105235) | Metatranscriptomics of polar marine prokaryotic and eukaryotic communities from Palmer Station, Antarctica after 24hr light incubation -... | ecosystem: Environmental > Aquatic > Marine >... | reverse complement strand
GTGGTGTATTTCGTCGCTCCAATAACTATAAGACTCACAGAAGTGCAGTGTGCAACGATTTTAATTCAGTTGTGAAACGCTTCTTTACCAGGACTCCATTGCTCAACTCTAGTTTTCTTTGCAACCGATTCTTTTGTTTACACCATGACTTCCAGACCGTCGCCCTCATCGTCCGTGTTCTTGTTCTTGCCCGTAATCGAGTTGAGTATGCCAATCAATCGATTCGAGGATTTGGCCTCTGATTTGCCGTTTTCAAGCAACAGAGCATTATCGCGCGGGCCCCTTGAAGCGGCCGTCTCGATGCGCTTGCCCAGCTTCACAGGCTCTGGGTGCTTCTGAATCTGTTCCATTTGATAGTCCTGGAGAAATTCAGGCATGGTGCGGCCTCCATAAGCCGATACCTGCTTGTGCTGCGCAGCCACCTGCTGTTTGAGGGCCTTGCTGCCTTGAACACTTGGCATCACTCCAGCTGCTCCAAAGGGGTTGCTCTTGGATTTATTCACGCGGGTGCCTGCCTTTATGAGGTCTTTTACCCGATCCTTATCGTCCCACAGTGCTTCCATGCCTTCAGTGTCTTTCCCGGCGCCCGCCTTGAACTTTTCAAGACGCTGATAGGTCTGAAGTATTCCAACGTCTGCTGTGTCGGAAGTTGCCTCGAATTTGCCTGTCGTTATGAAGGCCGTCACAAGAGCATCAGGAATGTCCTTGCCCGCGTCTCGGTAGCGGAACTCGTCGAGGTCCCAGTTGATCTTGTCACCGTCAGCCGTTGCTCGGTCCTTCTGGATCTTGGCAACCGCCTCCTCCTTGTACTGTCGGTCCACCTGGTCTGCAATCGTGGCGTGCACGTCGAGATCTTTGAGTATCTCGCGTTCGGCAATCACGTCTGGTCCCAATTCTTCGAGGGTGGGCATGGGCAGCCTCTTAAGAACCACATCCTCCACGAGTTCCTGGCCAATTTTCATCTGGCGAGACTTGAGCCAAGCCCTGGCCCAGATATAAAAGCATATAGCCATGAAAACGGCAATGATTGGAACACCAATGTCGATAAACGATCGCAGCACTGGGTCCATGGGTTCACTCAGCTCCACATCAGGTCCCCAAAGAATCTTGATGCTGGGCAACTGTTGCTTGGTCAACTCGCTATTGATTCGTTCCTCTGAGAGATTTTCGGCAATCGCGATGGCCGCCTCCTTGTCGACAGCATATACGAAGATATCCAAATTCATGCTCTCTGCTGACTGCCGACGACTATCAGCCTTGATCGCAGAAATTTTGTGAATTGCAACACTGCCCTCCAGCACAGCTCCAGCGGCTGCGGCAAATGATCTCTTGAATCTCTTTTGATTTAGCTCGTCGAAGTCTGCCACTGACATGGGAAATTCCACTCCTAACTTGACGACAAAAGTTTTGGGGATGAAGTAACCGCAAAGTGTGCCATTTCCATCTGCCCAGCCCGGGTCACATTCGCACCCGATAGCCCCGCCCTGGAGTGGCTCCATGCAACTACCGTGACCACTACAATGTATTTTCTGGGCAGCAGAACCTGCATCAATACCCTCATAAAGCGAACGGGTACAAAACCGATGGCACATGACTCCAAACCACGGGCAAATGGTCAACTTCGACGATGTCCCAGCTATCTCTCCTCCCATTGTCACTGTGTGAAGATTGTCAGCACAACACGAGCAGCGGTAGCCTCCGTTGCACGCACCATGACCCGAGCAATCTCGATCCAATCTTACGCCATCCTCTATGGCGTTGGGAATCATATCACAACCCGAGCAGGTGCTATTATCGCCTCCACACACGTCACAGTGGTCAAATGCAGTTCCTCCCAAAACCACGCCCTCGCAGTCCAAAGGACTCTCGGCAACAGCAAAATAGCTGAGGTGCGTCGTTGCGCACTCCACGAAGTAGGAACACTCTATCACTGGCGGCGTGCCCGCTCGCTTCAAGCACAGCTTCTGTGTTGCGTCAGCACCTGGGGCTTGAGTCAAGCCTTCATTATCCCACCTTCGTGTCACTTCATTCCAGTTGAGACAAGCGGCTACTCTGCCTTGCTGTGTAGGTGTTGTCACACCGAACTCCGTGAGCTCAAGCGCACTTTGTTCTGATATGGGCAATCGGAGGATGGCTTGAGGCTTCTTGTCAAATAGAGTGTATCCCTCGGTGAAATCATGATACTCCAAATCAGAATGAGCCTCACGCATGTTGAGGCGACTCACACCTAAGATGTTAACACTGGGGTCAAACTGTGTAAAAGGATTGGTCAAAAGTGTGCCAATTTCAATTTCATACGCGCCAGGATGCAAGTTCCGCAACCCACTTGGAAGAAGAGCCGTGAAAGCAAAATCTACAAAACTTCCCTGCCAGGAACTGCACTGGTAACTGACACAGCAGGATCCACTTTGCCTGCAGCATTCTGTCATGTCGTCTGTAGCCAAGCAGGGCTCAGAGGCTAGGCGAGTCATGTCAAGACTGGCCGTGTACCCCTCCACTGAAGCCGTTGCCTGCATGCTTGTCACCAGCCTAAATGTACTGGATGTTTGCTCTGCAGACAAGTCTCCGGGTACGGCGTTTGCTACACTCAGGGCAGAAATATCATCAAGACTGTCCACAATTGATAGCATTGACAGATATGGATCTGAGGAATCAGCTAGTGCTCGTGTATTAAACCGCATTCGATGCTCAATGGCATCCCAGGAATCTTCGAAGACGCTGCCCTCGGATCTCAGGAGACTAGACTCCGTCAAGGGAACCAGATGCGAATGCCTTCTGGTTGACCATGGACTATTCTTGATCAGCTTTCCAAACCCAGTCGACATAAGGGTTGCGATTGCATCAGCCTCTGCGATAATCAAAGTCTGCTCATTTGATTGTCGGCCTCTAAACTTGTTCAATACAGAAGTTCCGATCTTAGAAAGCAAATTCTGGAAGGATTTGGTTGACGGACCATCAAGTTGCAGATCGGTACCGGCCACGTCGAGCGCAACCTCCGCAGTCTGCAGAGCCATGTACGGTTCAGGATTCACCCCCACTCTTTCCCATGCATCCATCAGAACTGTGATCAATTTACTGCGGTCAGATTGTGAAGCGCCCTCGGACGGCAGATTCAAATTTGCTGTCAGTGTACCTATCTCTTGTACTGTCGCAGCAGGATCCGAGCTCTGCATTAAGAGTGCAACTTTTGCCTCAATGTAATCTGAAATTGTCATAGAACCTAGGTCAACACCGGAACCAGAGTCACTTCCTCCTGTGTTTGAGCAGCCAGCTACAATCGACGAGCAGTTCTCTGTTGTACTATTAACACCACCTGCGCCTCCAGTCGCCGGCGGTGTGTAGGCTGAGAATGGGAGGACATTTACAGAAACAGTAGCATTTTTAGGACACGAAAATCCAGTCGCATCCTTGACATCAAGCAGCAATGTGAGATTACCAGGGGGCAGACGAATGGAAATCTGGGGGCGCGGGCTGAACTGTGATAGGATCTTTTCCTCGCATGTATCGCCTTGGCAATTTTGCTTTTTGTACGAAAACGAATACATGAGTGATGATAAGGCATCTACCTGGTCAAACCAATTACTGGCAGCAAGCTCAAAACTGTCAACAACTGAGTATCCCGAGCTTGGAGACACTGTGAAGGAACCTCCGTCAGGTGGTTGAGAAAATCGCACCCTAATTGAACTCGTTCCTGTCTTGTTTTGCTGTCCTGCTTTGCTGTTGGCGGACAGACTGAACTCCAAGGCTCCAAACCCTTTAAAGACACAAGGTGCAACAGAAAGAGTAGAGGTGCATTTACAAGCTTCGGGGCACGACAAAATGGGGTCTGCAAGAGTATTGTCTGCAATCAGGTTCTTTGCATTTCGAAGGTTATTGCTGTGGCACCAATCATCCTCTTGCTTACACGATGCACTCTCACCACTCTCTAACTTCCACTCGAAGGATTCGAGCTCCAATATGCCTTGTAGTTCCACAGAGGCCTCGATAATAAGTGGAGTACTACTGCCAAGCTGGTATACACTTACTTTTTTTCCTCCGTCTAGATCCAGTATGCCCAGGGTATGCGCGGATTTCATTTCCAATCGGATCACAGGAGCAGGTTCCGCACTAGGCTCCGTAGACACCGCTGTAGCTGCATGATCCGACAGTGCCAACAAATCGACCGGGCACACCGACGCGCCCGCAGGATTGTCTGCGTACTGTAAAACGCACAACCGTGCCCTCGGTTTTACTGCAACTTCAAAGTAGTAGTCTGAGACGACAACGGGAAGTTTGCTAAGATGCAACGTGCAGATTGCACCGGAACATGTGTAAAAGTGTGTTTCACATGGATTCAGTCCAATGCTGTTTTCTGTCCTGCGATATTTACAAGTCCACAAAAACTCAAGTCCAGCTGACGCAAGCGCGCTTCCTTGAGGAAATGCAAGATTTCTCGAAGTCCCGGCATCCAACTGCAGGTCATTAATAGGTGTGCAGCCTCCTCCATTTGAAGTGCCCGCTTCTCCATTCACGAATACCGTCTGTTCTCCACCCGCAATTCTGGCGTCAGCTAGTGCCGCACGGACGGTGATCTCTTTGCTCGCCACAGACGAAAGACCACCTTGTGATACTTCCAGGTTCACTGTGTACGCCACTCCGGGAGTAAGTGTGTAGGCAGGAATTCGAATCGTGTTGATTTTGGTTGATAGGCCCAGATTTTCAATGTCGAGTAGAGGATCCCCAACAGACGATATGCTCCACTTGTACGTTAGAGACCAAAATTCTTGCTCGGAAGTTCCCAAATCTGAACTGTTACAGAAATCGCCGCTGGTCGCAAAACCGTAAAGACTCACCGCATCGTCTGTATTGAAAATCTCATTCTCTATCGTGATATCCACTGACGGACTCGTTTCGTTCAATCTGACAAAGACAAAGTCACTCGATGCTGTTCTTGTTGCCCAATTTGTGAGAGTCAATCGTATCGTGTATTCCCCTGGTGGGAAAAAGTGACTCCACAATTCTGTGGTGTAGTTTTCGGACTTTTCAATCGTCTGGTACAAGGACGAGTCGAACGAATCAATAACAGACGAGAGTTGTTTACCGTTCCACCACTCTGAAGATGCACCACTGATAAGCTGCCATTTAACGGATTTGAATGGGCGAGCTGATTTTCCTTTCGACTCCTCTGCACTAAGCTTCAATGGTGAACACATGCTAACCACCTGCTTTCCCTGTATTATCGGACGCGGACGAGGCCTGTGATCAATAAAACGATACGCCTTGGAAGCAGTGGAACTTTCGATGTCACTTCGACTTGAAATCTGAACAAAAATTGGCTCCTGGTTTTGTTGTGGTATCTGGATCCATCCAATTGCTCCGACTGAGTCGAACTGATACTTCTGAACAAAGTAGCCTTTCTGCTCACCATCACCGTAAGGCAATTTGCAGAGACTGTGAGAGGGACTGGCGTCACAAAAGGGCGAAACCACTGTTTCCTTGGTCCATTGGTACAAAGTGCTCTTGGTTGTTAGTCCATAACGGCTCCGATAGTTTGCAGCCAGCATATACAGTCGACGAACAGTCAGAACTGGGCTTACAACGACGTCACGGAAAAAAGGTTGTAGTCCGATGACCCCTTTTGTCAAGAAATTTTGATGACGCTCATACGTGTTGGTGTCAAAGTCGATGCGGTAAATCACCGAATCCTGTTCGTACGATAAATGGCCACAACCAGAGTCATAGTTAGAAACTGCAATGAAATTCTCACCATGCACTTGGATGAAAACGAAGTCTTTTGAGCCTGTTCCAGGGAGCTGGAACACTGGCAAAAGATTTTGTTCCTTGACATCTTCAAGCATAATGTACAACTGGGAACCCGGCATATGACCCATACAGCCAGAATCGTCCTTACAGGAGCTTTCCTTGTTCATACCATCTGTGCATATACAACCATCGCGTCCGTTGCATGCCGTCTCATCTAGGGTACTGCCAACACATAGACCATCAAGAAGGGCAGGCGTGCCTCGCATTGCTCGCTGCACTGTAATATATCCAGGTTGACGACAGGGCTTGAAATATCCATCCACAGAATAATCGCAACAAGAGTCGCCATCAGCAGGCTCCAGGGGAACCCAATCTTCACAATCCGACGTTGTTCTTCCCGTGTCAATGTAATCGGAATCTATTCCAAAGCATGCTTTCTGCGCACATTCAGGAGCAGATTTGGTGCAATTCTCGCACCTTGGTTTCATGCAACGGAATCCAGTAAAGACGGTTTCATACTCAAAAAGGGAAATGGTTGAAGGTGATTCCTCTTCCGTAGATCTCGGTGGAAACTCCTCGAGTGAAGCAACTACACAGCCATTGGCAAGGAGTGAGCAGCCCACGCCTGTTGAGGATTCAAAATGATGGATTTCAACGTTTCCGAACGAATGCCCGAGCACTATCTCAAAGTGACCGTCACCATCAAGATCGTGAAACACGGGCGAACATCCTATACCTGAAGATTTTAGCCCAAAAATCGTGTCTGCTAAGGGTACTGATCCATTGGCGGGGATAGGAAAGGGAAAAAATAACCGGGACAATGGGTCCATTTTGAATAGATGTAACTGTCCTGTGATATCACCCATTACGAGGTCCTCGGTGCCATCATCATCTAAATCAAAAAAGGTTGGAGCAGAAAAGTTCGACACATTCAGTTCAAGTACATTTTCGGAACCCCAATGCGATGCGTTCGTATCATTCTGGTTGAGAGTGCTACTTATATTCATAAATGTTCGAATCAACCCATCGGAAGCGCCGACCATGAGATCCAGAGCACCATCCCCATCTAGATCTGAAAAGGCTGGCTTACTATATGCAGGGACTTTGATCCCTGCGAGTGGATTCAATTTGTCGTCCAATTCCATGTAGCTGACGGATGACCTATTAAGGACATTTGATACATTAGACCTGGAAGCTTGGAAAACTTTGAGTCTTCCATCAGCGCCACCAAGGATTAGATCTAGCAATCCATCCGTTCCTACAAGATCTACAAATGTAGGGGCGCTGTAGCCAGCATCCAAAATGATATTTCCAAAGTCGACATTTTCCCTGCTTGCATTTTTCTCGACAAATCCGCTTCCTGTATTATACAAGACCCTCAATCCTCCTGCCCGCGTGCCCATGACGATATCTACTGTGCCGTCACCATCCGCGTCTATCAGAGCTGGGGATGTTGGCAACAGCTTATGAACTCCTGTTATGTCTTCCAGATATTCGAGGAATTTCTTGACTCTCAGCGCATTGTTTTCTACAGCTGCCCATGCGTGTAAATACGACATAGGAGGCACAAACCAGTTGACAAGGTTGCTTCTTGAAGAATGCGCCATACTCAGGACACCAGATTCTTTCTCCTGCAAAGTCAGCATGCTTTTGAACACCTTTGAAATCGGGTCAACCATGGCTTCAAATGTTCTCAATTGGCTATCTGCGCTGTCTGGGGCTGTTGAATCGACAATTTCCATCATTTCTCCATTCATCTCAACGAAGGATCCTATTTTCAGATATTTGACTGCATCGGCATGAATATCCTTGAGGGTGATGTTTGCATAGCGGCCGGCTAAACAAAACGGGATACTCATACATGCCTCGGCACTTCTATCGCAAGGATATGGTATCATTTTGTCCACGTCCAGTCTTGCTCCCACTTTGAATAGGTCAATCGTACTCTGAGACGTCAACTCATTGCCCACACAATTGAGAGCGGAACATCGCTCTGCACCTTGCTCATTGCTCATCCCAAGCATCAAATCGTTTCCAGTCCAGAAGACACGCATGTTACTCGTCATACCAGGGACAGGGAATTGAAGTAGGGCCTCAAACACTCCAGGATTCCAAACATAATTGCCACGTGCATCCCCTGCAAAATACCCAGGGGCCCACAACCACAATAGACTTGCAGACGATTTTTGTGCAATGAGAAGGATGGCGCTCTGCCCATACTCTGCAAAATTCACAGCAACTGCTTGTACGGTTGGAATTCTCTGGATAAGTACATAGTTATTAATGGCAAAGTCACCTTCCAGCTGTCCGTATATGTTAACAGACAAGTCGTAGCTTGTGCCATCAAAGAATTGAGCTACTGCAATAAATCTTTGTGGGCTGGTTTCATCAAACCGTAATTCGAAATACTCAATATCACTGGCTCCTGACGCTGGAATGACTTGTTTTTCAACGAGTTTATATAGATACGGTGGGGTTTCACCCGGAGCCATCTTTGGAGAATGAACTTTCATCTCATATATCACCACACCACGGGGCACCCTGTAGTCTGTGCATTCAATTTCCCCTAAACATTTACTGGCCACGACCATAAATTGAGGTTCCTGCTGTTCGCCTTTTACATACACGACGTCCTGAACATTCTGACCCAAAATAGCCTCGCGGCAGACTTTAGTTCCTGGGTGTTCAACACAAGCCCACGATACATCTTCAAGCTTCTCATTTGATGTGACAGGATGACCTCCACAGCGAGACCCGACGCAACTTCGATTCGGGATTTGCATAGGAGGAGATTTCAGGGGGATTTGCTCCAAAGTCATTTCAGTCCTGATGGGCACACCTCCCATATTTACGTCCTTGAGGAAGATTAGATCGTTGGGCCCAACAGTAGCGTTTGCTCCAAAAGCCAACTCTAATGTTTGGCTATCCGACCAGGAGCATAAAGGTGGCAACACACCAAACGGCTTATACGTGCAAGCATTCGATATATTCCTGGTACAGAAGCGCGTGAAATGCCATCGAGCGCGATTTTCAGTTAACGTGGCAACTCCATCAAGAAAATTTTCGCAGTCGCCCTGCACTGGCATTTCTCCTTTGTTTGTGGGGGAATCAAAGACAAAAATTAATCGTGTCCAGGTGTTGTCCAGCTTGATTGCTTCGAGACGAGGAGGAACCGGGTCCACATTAAACGGAAGCGACTCTGTCATGACGTCGTGGATCCCAATGGACATTGGCCCTTCAACCTGCGATAATGGTCCATAGAGCCATCGTCGATAATAAAATCGAAGTTTATACCCGATACCAGGACAACTAATTCGTAAGATGGGAAACGTTGCAATGCCGACCTTTAATGGCGAGTCTAAAACTCCAGTGATTTCTGCTCCAACCGACAATCCAGCTGTAACTAGCGTTACAATACCCTTTCCAACGCTTGTCCGATTCGGATTCTTGAACTCGTCAGACATCTGGAACGATGGAAAACTGGTCACGAAAGAAGATTCGTCTGTCTGGCGGGACAAATCGAAAGCGCGAACGCTATGAGCTGAAAGAGGGCTTGTAATGAGAAGATTCTTGACATCTCCTACACGAACCTTGAAGGCTTCACTCAACCCTGCAGACTCGGGTCGAGCATATGCGAACGAAGGATTATGATATGCCGGAAAGCCGTATCGAAAGCACTCGGTTGGGCAACCTGGTAGTTCATTGTATTGCCTAGCTGTGAACGGTTCATCGTTTCTCGTAGTAGTAATTTCTTCAGCCGTAGAATTCTGGCACAGAGCTGTGCAACTGACCTCGTCGGGGTGCGTGTTTCCGCTTTTGTCTTTCCATTCCATGACAAGCCGTCTGGTATATCTCCCCCATGTTGATTCCTGTATAAAAGGAAAGTTCGGGGTACGAGCTTGCTTGATGTCCCATTCCACTTCACGCAGTCTTGGCTGATTATCCAGCGCGGGATCCCCTTGAAACCCTGGAGGAGCAATACAGCGCAGGCGATATCCCATTCTGGGCTTCGAACACATTACATTGGGAAATTCTGCACGCCCATCTTTCGACCACGTGATAGGTATACCTGCGTCCATACCGCGAGAAGCACATGCTGCACAAAGATCCACCGTATCCAAGGATGCATTATAAAGGGGTACCAAACAACCACAACCACCGCCATCATCTCGACAGTGTTTCCGCAAGGGACAATCGAATCCACCCCTATACTGTGGCATTCCTCCTATAACATTGGAATCTGCATAATCGTATTCCTGCTTCCAAAAAGTATCGTTGAAAGAAGCAAAGAATCTCTCGGCAGTGAGGCACGACCGACAGTATCTCTTTTCGGCTGTTGAAGGACACCACTGCTGAGTAATTACTCTATCTCGTTTGATGAGAGCAAATGTATCATCAGACAGATCAGGGCAACCATCAGCAGGCACTCCCATTGGTGCACAACCATCTGCATCGTCCAAAGTGCTTTCGATTTCGTACTCTGACTTGGTGAAGGTTGCATCAACGAATTCGCCTATTGGGTATGCATTGAAGGCACCTGGTGGCCAGCCAACAAATGTGCCATCTGGCTTGGTCTGCATAGGAGCATCAGCAAACTTGTGTTTGGCTTGCATGGGATCAAACTCATCTTGGTCGCTATCGCGAATAGACAGACCCACGCGAAACTTTCCTTCGGGCGCTATGTTGCCATAAAAATCCGTGACCAGACAGGTTGGCGCTGGATCAAATGGAAGGCCTGCTCGTGTTGTGTTAGAGGTAAGATATTTCAACAGAGGCGAATAGTCGCTCATCAAGTAAAATGGAGCACTTGGCTTGACAGTAAAGATTGTTTCTTTGTAAAACCGTTCGGAATCGATCAAAAGTAAAGTTCCGGTGATCTGTTTTTGGATCGCGTTAGAGCTAGAAGGATATTGATCATAAGGAAGAACGCTGAATTTGCTGAGTTTTATTTCGAGAATGTGTTGGCCCGTACGCTTGATCTGTACATCCTGAAACCGAGCCTCGCCCAAATCTGCTGTTGTATTCATTGTTCCACACATGAAAGAGCATCCCTTTTTACAATTGTACGCACACACCTGCCCAGAAGGGGTTGGATCCAGTATTGATTTCGGACGAATCGCGTTAGAGTAATCACATCGGAAAGGACATCGGGGACCTGGACAGAAATCTTTGTCTTTATCTGGACAGGAATTACATGGAAGGACATCATTGGAGCTGGTACACGATTCAGAGAACTGCTGCACGTTTGGATGAATTAAGGAAGCACTGCACGTCGAAAGCGGCTGGAAATTAAAATACTCGTCTACAATGACAGCTAGGACATCTATCTTTGTTCCAGCTTCCTCAACAGAATTTCTTGTAGGGGTCAAGAACACCGTGAAAAACTTCGCAGTATCCTTTGATGGAAAAACTTTGAATGCGTCAGATTCGACTGCCAATACCGTGTCAACGGCATCGCGAATTTTGAAAGTGAAACGCAATCTCATAGCTGGCCCGGCTTCGTAGATTTCAATATCTGTAAAAGTCACAACCCCTTCCGAGACCTTTACACCTTTCGGGCCATTTTGAACTCCTGCTGCCTTGAAACGAGGAATTCTATCTAGAGTTTTTGGGAGCATTGCGTTACCATCCCTGCACGTCGTGCCAAGGTAGCCTGGCACACATTTCATCATGGGTACACATTCTGTTACAGGTGTTACCGTGATGCGGATGGGATCCCCAAGTTGTACATCAAATGTACCACTCGCATACCCTTGTAAGCAGACACATTTTCGTGCGGCAGTAAACAATTCTTCGAAATCAATTCTGCCATCAGGAGTAGGTATATTATTCGAATCCATCATACCACCGACGTCCAAGGACTGGAATAGACTTTGTAAACTACTATCAACACCTTTTGAAGCCAGTTCTGTACCCAGCAGGTCCGTAAATTGGACCAAATCCAAAAATTTATGGTTGTATTCGCCATTATCATATTTCTCGCCACCAGAATATCGGATGAATACTTCTGACATCGCTGACACATCCAGTGTGGGATCAAAGTGCAGCGACTTGGAAAGGTCGGGGCAGACAGGACTAATGCTTCCAACGAGATCTACCTCGATTGTTGCTGTTGAGAAGATGCAGAGACTATTCACGCTATCACGCAACTCTACCTTGATCATATTGTTGAAAACTTGTCCTGCCACTGTATCAGTTGGTTGATCTGAAACCACAAGCTTCGCCACACGTTGGTACACACCGAACAAAACTGAAAACGTTTGCAGTCCTCCCAGGGTATTGCCAGATTCTGTGCAACAGTCTTCGCTAACATCGAATCGTAATTTTACGCCCTGAGCTTCTTGCAAGATTGCAAGATCTGTGAACTGTGCAATTCCATCGACGATAGGCACGAGGGTAGTGCCAGCAAGCGAGCTCTGTAAGTTTTCTCCCGTTAAGCCAGCAATGCCATTAACTAGTGAAACCTTCAGAAAGTGTCCAGCTAGTATTGGGACAAGTTGCCCGGTGCTATTGAGTAAAAGAACCTTCGGTTGGTACATTAAATCATCGCCTGCCGTGGCCCCAAGGAAACCAGCACACGTTGATCCGGTCCACACACAATCTTCGGAACATTCTGTCGATCCTGTGTATTGCTTGCAATGATCAAACGAATCTGGTATTACTTTCAGCATCCAAGGTTTCGATTCTAATAAAAAGTTTCCTGATATCGCAGGTGTAGTAGGTCCTTCCTCTTGCCACTCCATTCCGCTCTTGTAAGAAGATGAGTCTACCAGTTCCACCAAATCGAATCTAAGAGAATAACGTCCTGCTTCGGCGTTGGTGTAGAGATCAGTAAAGCTTGCAACTCCGTTGTGAGATGCAACGACTGTCGTGCCCTCCATCAACGCACAACCATCATCTCCGCATGACATGCCTTCGTAACAGAGCATAGTCACTTTCACAGTGTAGGATGCTGAATCAACTAAGTTACCAAAAATGTCCAAGAGACTGACAGATGGCTGTTTCGTGAATGTTTCACCCTGAATTTCTGAGATAGGTTCAGTTTTCATCTTGAGCGATGCTGCTCGGAGCTGGTGCACAACGTCAAACGGCTGACTTTGCGACGTGACAACTTTTCCATCTAAGGTGATGAGAAATTCCAGCGAGATTCCTTCAAATGCTTTCTCAATATACAATCTTGGGAACTGAGCATAGCCAGCAAGAAAAACTGAATTCGTGATTCCAAGGAGCGGTACCAAAACGTTTCCCAGTTTACGTGACGTTTCGGCATTCACAATCATTCCAGAAACAAGCACTGTATTTCCAAAACGATCTGTCAAACGTAAAAGTGGGATGCGAGCATTCTCGAAAAACACACCTGCAGAAATGGGCGGGTCAAACGAGGCCTCTGTCACTATGTCAATTTTTGATGCTTCTGCTGGCACAATGTTGAACGGACTAGTCTGTATATATCTCCCTGAAACCCCACCAGTTGGAAGAATCTCTGTCAAACGGATGGAGTACCCTTCATAAGCCTTGTCTACAGCAAGGCACTGAAGTTTAACCACTCCCTTTGCTGCCTTGACAGAAATGGAGCCGTAGGTATCATTTTGTGATGTTGGGCGAAGGAGAGAAGCACACACCGGGGATGGTCGCACTTCGCTGAGGGGCATTTCACTCACACTTGCATACGACCAACATGTCGACTGTGGAGAGGCTGCATTTATAGCAAATGTCGCCTCAAAAATTGATTCCACTTGCGTCATGACATTTCCGTATTTATCGAACGCCACGATGATGGGATACTCTTGTAAACTAATGCCCGACTTGGAATTTGCTGGGTTTGCACCCAGCATGGACACCAACTGGATTGTGTCCATTGTGCTGCTCACGATCTTCAACCTGAAGCTCTTTTTAATTGGCCTTCTGTTTAAATTGTGTGTTGAGTCCAGCATAAGAGGGTCGTGTTTGCCATTTCCCCCAGATACAAAAATGATTTCATAGTCTCCCGTGGTTTTTATTGATAGGTCTGTAAAAAAAGCCCGACCTGTCGCGAAACCTTCAACGTTAGTGAAGGGTGTGAATGCAGCTGTTGTCTGACCATGAAGAACGCCACCATTGACCTCCCTGCATGCGGAGGAATAGAAATGGCATTCTGTCAAGTTACGAATTACTGTATATACAGTCCGTCGACTTTCAGAATTCGCTTTCTCGAGTGTGTGCTGGAACAACTGCACTGTAAAGGTTGGCAAAACCTCTCCAACTTCGTAAGTATTGCTTCCCGTGACATACCCTTCGTCATAGTCGGCAGGAGAGATCAGCGTCAATCTCAGCAAAACACTGCCAGTTTTCTCTGAATTGGGAAACTGGACTATGACAGTGGCCGATGCTGTCAACTTCTCTCCCAGAGCATTGGTGATCCAGCAAGTTAACGTAATCGTTTTTGGATTGTCCACACTCGGGGCCTTCGCACCTAAGGAGTCAAACACAGCACGACCATTTTGGGGGCGAGCTGTTCGATTGCCAACCCACGTCAATTCTTCCATTAACTCCAGATCAGTAGACGAAATCGAAGTATTCACGATAAGACGAGAATCGTTGCTTAATGACGAATCGGCTATCAAACTAACAACTGGAGGAATTAAAAAAGGTTCATCGCCAACTTCGAAAATTTCGAATGCGCTAATCTCTAATGATGTGACGTGTGGGTTGACGAAAAATGGTCTTGACATGGTTGACACAGAAAAATTGGTGGAATTAGTGATATTCGCGGAGAACATTATTCTATACTCCCTACTCGGACCATCAATGACCAGGGTGGTGAAAGTGACGACACCAGCATTGCTCGTCCCCTTTGTCGTCCCAACCACATTGGCCAAACTGTTCGAAGTGTTATGCAGCATTGATTGTACTTCTACATCGCTTGTATTGACAGTGTTGTCAAAGACATCAGTCAATCGTACCGCTATGCTGAAAAATTCTTTCGCAACAACTCTCTCTGGAACGTAGTCGACCTGATCCCAATGTTCAATCGGTAGCGCTCCGATCGCTATAATGCTCATGCTTGTTACACGTCCGGGAGCCACAACAATCTCAGGAGCTACCAGCTTCATATTGCACCTCCTGTCTGTGCCTTGACAGAATTCAAGGACGTATTTTCCTGCTTTTCCGAACACCAAGTCAGTGAATTTCGCGATACCCTGGACAGTTGTACGATGAGCGCCAGACAAGACTTTGCCAAGATCCTGGATGGTGCCATCCGAAGAATCCTTGTTTGCCTCGCAGGGAATATTTGACTTATAGCAATTATACGCCTTGTCGCAGTGGGCACCTGTCCTGGTAATAGGGCATGCACCATTGCTCGGATAGAATGTAATGGCTCGGCACGCAGGATCTTGTCTGCATTCTTCAGTGCACTCTTCCAAAGTAGCCACTCTTTTCAACGCACTCCCACAAAAAATATCCGCCGCTAAATTACCAGCACAAGTTGTTTTGGCGCAGCGAAATCCGCGGGCCACTGTGATAGGCATGCTCCGAACGCGAACCATCAACTCCTCTTCGTTTTCCCAAACGAGATTTTCATACAGATCTCTCAATTCAACAACAGGTGCTTCGTGTGGAAAAATGCCTGCATCCGCATTCCTGGGAGGCACGACAAGCATCAAATGGTGCAAGGGGCCGTGCACAACCGAAAAGTTTGCAGATTGAAAAATTTGCAAACTGCCAAGGAAGAATCTGAACGAGTAGTCGTACACGCCTGTGATCTGGCCCAATTTGAAATTCTGTATTTGGTTTCCCACAAGACCGCATGAAAGCACTCCTACAGTCCCTCGGCTAGAAGTGGCGTTGCATGATGCGTGAGCGCCCAGCCTTGTGGACTCTCCACTTGCCACGTCAACTTGAATGTTGGGGAACGTCGCGATGCCATTAACTACCTCGGAGATTTTCTGAGTGTTACACGAGCTCAGCACACATACTTCATGTGCACACGGAGGGTCTACGTCCTCCCTCAATTCAGAAGACTGACAAACCAGAGTGCTGTCGTCTGTGCATTCCAGGCCTTGACCAGGCCCACCAGCACACACACCTGTAGGAAACCTTGTCTCTCGGTATTCGCAGGATACGTAATCATCCAGATCGCTGGCATTCTTTAGAACACAATGTCGACTTAATAGCGACACATTGACAAAATCAGATAGTGCATCGACCCGTGCACCTGTGCTGCTCTTCATTTCAACCCTCATGGGGATGGACTGGCCCGATTCCATAAGCACTGCAGCCAGAGGGCTATTCGGACTTAAGATCTCCATTTGATAGAAAGGAGGAACTAAATTAAATGGAGCTGACTGTTTCCTGACGCATTTGGCAGGCTCTTCTGTCAAGGAACTCAAGCTGTCTGTCCGCACAATCTTCTCTTTACAAGCGCACACGGTGATGTTTGTAGGATCACAGCAACCCGTTTGAAAGTCAAGAATGACATTACGGGCAGAGGAATTTCCGGATGGAGAAAGCTGCTCGAATTTCGCTATGCCACTTTTTCCTGTAACAGTCACCTCTGCCAACTCTCCTCCTTGGAAGACGTCGAGTCCCGTGAGCATCGACTTCACAGTTACACTTTGGCACTCGCCAGTCACAAGATTTCCATATTCGTCGACTATTCCGAGTTCCGGCTGAATGACAAAGGGTCTTCCAGATATTGTTTTGTTGTCTGGCTGCTGTAAGATTTTCAGATCATTTCTTCTTCCGTGCACGATGGTCAAATTCATTGTATTCATCACCAGCCCGCTCACATTTTTGTCGTTAGTCTCTACAGACAAAACTACCTCGAATTCGAGTACATATTTACCGGCTCGTCTAACAGACAAGTGCGGGAAAGTTGCAAGTCCACCAACTGATTCGCTGCCGTTGTTTCCATGGAGAAGCCTTTCTATGAATTCATCAGAGACCGCATCATGATGCGATTCCGTGGAATTTATGGAATTGGTCTGATTCGTGGCATTTTGGCTGACCAAGACGGGAGGAAGCAACGGCACTGCTCGAAGTGTGGGTTTAACTGTTGGGCTTTTGTCATCAATGAGATTTCCATAAGCATCCAAAAGTATGACAATACATCTATGTGACTGGGAGCGCACCTGCTCGTCACCCAGCTCAATTTTATACATTTCACCATCTGCAGGTGCTTCAGGTTCTGCAGCACCTTCTGCTGCCACCCATTCCATCGTTGCATTTCCCGTGGTGCTGTCAAATTCAAGTATGAAAGCTTGTTGCCGGCAGCCATCGGCCAACTTACACGACATCGGCAAGTCGGGAACAACAGTATTTCCAAAAAAATTGTGTGGGAAGTGCATCAGTAGGGCGCCATCGTAAAATCCATCCTGCCATGACCGCCTTCCAGTGCGAACAGAACCGCGCAGAGGAAAGCGAGATACATACCCATTCCGAGTGCCATTAAGCACTGAAAAACACAAGTTCGAACAATCGTCTGAAACGGATTGATACTGCTTGCTCTCACTTAGCCTGCATGTGCAGAATAATGTTGTTGACTTGCCAATTTCCCTGAATTCATCGACCTCGTCCCACGCTGAACCACGTGGTCCACAGATGCTTTCACCAGCACCTACTGTCACCTCATTAGGAAATACAGATATTCTATCCAGGCCGCAGGGAAATACACTAAATTCGACCGATGTAACAAAAATAGAAGAGGTTGTTAAGACCTGAAACGTGAGGAAAAATCCAACACCCGCTTTCGTAAATGACAGAGTTTCATTGTCGGGTACAAAATATTGATTGAGTATCGTGCCTTTGAAAGGTGTCGTTGAGTTTTCAGGAAAGTATCGCTGATTGTAGGTTCGAGAGAGATTCTGACCCACCAACGTCATCTCTACACAATCCTCCACCTGTGGGACCAAATTTCCAAAGGCATCTTGATACTGCAGCTTAGGCTGCCTAAGGAACTGAGAACCCGCAATGACATCTCCTGGCTCTGTCAAGAACGATAGTTTTGCAGTTATGTTTGGCCGTATGTAGAAAGCAAAGGGACAGTCAACGTAAACAAGCTTGCCTCGGTATCCACAAGGCTCACCACCTTCACATGTGAATGAATTTACATACATCCGAAGATGGAAGCGCCTGAACTCGGAGCTCGGGTCAGACTTCAAGCCGGGACTTGGCATCGTAATCGCAAAATTTGTGAAGGAGGCTGTTCCATCGATATCAAATGGAACAGTTCGTGAGCTCACGCCATAACCGCTGTAAGGAAAGCAATCTTGCGTTTCTGAAACTCCGGGATCGGAGGGTTCGCAACCCACCACATCGATTCCGTCGGGTTTGACAAAAACAAGAGCTTTGGCGATATTCCCGTCTGTGCGCGACTTCTTGCTGACTGCATCAAAAACTCCAGTAACTTTTGGCTGAGGCTGGACGATCTCACCAGCAGCAAAAATCACGTTCTCTTGAGGGCACGTTGAAGGGTCCACATCAATACGGAAGTACTTGCTTGACGTTACCTCAAACTTGCTGCTGTACACTTTGTTTTGCAGCGGATCATCAGTGTATCGCACCTGGCATAATCTATCAGAAAAACGGTCGAACCGGATATACAAATCTGGGCCAGGAACATTAATCTGTAGATCTGGAAACGCTATGTGGCCAGGCGAAACTTCAGATATGGTCTTGCAGGGAAGGGTTCCAGATGCCAACGTCGGATACCAAAGATGATCTAAATTCGTACATTTGCATTCTGTTGCATCGGCCCGACACCCAACACATTGCTGCAAGCTTGCAGAAACGCTCTGCCCCTCTAAAACTACCTTGCCGACTTCATTACGTAGAATAAGGACTGGACCACAGCCCTTGCTAATTTTTTTATCAAAAAATTTAATGGGCGATGGACAATCTGAAGGCCAAACATCAAACCGGAAGTTTTCCGACTGCACGGCGTAGGGCTGTGTATACACCGAAAATTCGTTATACTTTCCCTCGACGACCTCAAAGGGGTCAGAATTGGACGAAGGAACTCCTGGCCAGTCTGACGAGTAGCGAATTTGAACTTGAATGCCAACCGACCACTTGGCAATCAGAGTAAGAGTCTCGAAAACTGCAATTCCATTGCTAGTGGTGACAACCTTTGTTTGGCCTGTAAAATTTGTGAAATTCGACTGCGATGGATCAATTGAAACCGAGTATCCTTCAGCAGGGATGAGTTCAACAAAGATGGGGAAATTCGCTGGGACGATTGCACCATTCTCATCTACGGCCTGAACAGCAGGCCCAGGATACATCTCAGACAAATACTTCGAAGGATTACCAGGCTGAACAATGGGCTGTATGGCCTTGAACTTGCGAATAGCAAAGAATTGAGATTCCAATTTAATTTGGGTCCCTTGTACCTGGAACAAAATCTTATACTCCTCAGATGGAATGCCGACCACTCTCAAATCGGTGAAACTCGCATACCCGTCGACTGGAGATATCAGCGTCGACCCTGTCAAACTCGACCCATTAAACCCCGAAATACTGGCCTCTATCATTACATCCCTGTTGCCTGAGAAAAGTGAAGGATACAATCCCTCTGCCAAATTCCCATAAACGTCTGCCAATCGTACCTGAGGCTGTACTGAGAGAACGAAACCGGATGCAAGTGAGCCCGGTTCAAGGACTGGTTCCAGTTTACGTACCACACTGTGTTTGACCGCAAAAAATGATGAAGTGACTTCATCTGGAATGCCAAACAAAAAACCATTGCTACCTGCAATTGAAAAACGCAGAGAAAACTTTTCCGAGTCGCAGGATCCAGTGCAACTTAACAACAGAGACGCATGGTCTATTTGAAGGTCCGTGAAGGACGCAACGCCAGCGACTGCTGCAACTGTAGTAGTTCCTTGCAGGATATCCATTCCAATAAAACGTACAGGGGTCATTCCAATCACAACTGAAACCTCATCAACAGCACCCGACCGAAGTGAGTAGCCAAAATCCATGAGGGAAAAGACCGGTTGGTTTTGGAAGGCTGCCCCAGCTGTTGCATTTGCAGGTTGTGCATCGACTTGAAGATGCAGCACATCGCTGCTTTCAACGTTAAAGACGTTTGAAGATGAGGTCAAACCAGAATCCGTGTGCGTAAAAATGAAAGTCAACCCGTTGCCCGGCTCAACAATGCTCGCTCCTGGAAAAGACACGAGTCCATTTACTGCATTTGCTTCTGTATTTTCCGCGGGAGAAATGCCGTCGGGCTTGCCCGATAACTGCACAGTTACACTACCAGATGAAAGGCTTATCGGGAGTCCATCAGCACCCAACACTTTTACCACTAGATTTCCGATTGGGTCGTTTTGATTCACACGACGTACAAAAATCGGGCGTCCGTCGATCGATAAATCGTTCCCAAACGGCTGGTCCAGAGAAATACTTGATATCTTGATAACCTCAAACGGGTCGGAATAGTCGTTGATTATATCGTCTGAAAACCACAGATCATCTCGGTTACATGAAACCGTGTCACGCACCGCAACCTCAGCTGCCAAAAACCCACTTGGACATTCCGCAGTCAACACGGCATCCAACTTGCATGCTTTAAACACCAACATGTACTTGTTGGTACTTTCTGTCGCCGAGACTTTCAATCTGTCGAAGCTTGCATTTCCGAAAACAGGGTCATAAAAAGCCATATTTGCACCGGTATAATCATGGTCTGCATAAAAAGTGGAATCCACAATTGAATCTCCCTCCGCTATGTCACTGCCATCCTCTTTCATCACCAACGCTTGAAGACGGATTCGACATGAGAATTTGTTGTCGTACTGGTCGAGCACCTCTACTGCAACCGAGCCACGTACCAGTTCGTATCCTACACTTTGTTGAGGTGACGACAGGACGAATACCTTGTGAGGTTTTCCACTGACAATATCCATCGCAGCTGTTTGAATAGTGGATTGGAAGTTATCCCCGCCCTGCTGCTGTATGGCCACATCAAGCGTTACACCCGCGCGCGTAACAGTTGCTACCTTGATCTGATGTAACATGAGTATTCCGGAAATAGCTGAAATATCAGCTTTAAGCGTATTAGAATTCAAGTCCCACTCAGAGAATTGCCCTGTTGCGAGTAAAGTTGGCTGCGTTTCAGTAACTGTGATCTCAAATGTAGATTGCACCGTATCAGCAAGATTTTTGAAGGCGTCAACCAGTTTTAATACAATCCGGTCGAAGCCGATGGCTTCGAACCTTAGCGTTTCTCCAGCCGGTGTGTCTGCAACATCAACCTCCAACAGAATCTCTGCGATAGTTCCGTGCACAACATCAAAGTACTGCGAAAAAACACTCGGGAAAGTGCCTACTGTATACAAAAGCCTGGCATCCGCAAATGGTTCACGAAAAGGAGATATAAAACTTGATGAACTGGCCAAAATTTCTATGCTTATCACACCATTGCTCGCCCGTATCTGTGAGCTAGGAAGACCTGGTACTACCAATCCGTTGTATATGATAGTGAAAGCGAAAGCATTTGGTGTTTGAGAATCGACAGCGACGTTTCCAAAGCCGTCAACTAAACTAATATTACATGCATGGAGCTCTCCGACGAGGAGACCATTAATACCTTTTTGGACATTACACCTCTGAATCTTTGCCGTCTCTAGAGTCGCAGGAATCACGGTGAAAGGAAGCGAGGTCCCTGGAACAAGACTACACCAATCCGGAAGAGGACATGCGAGATTTGAAGAACATCGTTTTGTTGCCCAACCAGGACACAATTGAATCTCGTATTCACCTGACTGCACGAGTTCAAATGATAGCTTGATTTCCCCATCATTGAACGTGAGTGGATTTGGAGTTGACAGACATGCTGAAGTAATATCTAACGTTAGATCTTTCTTAAACGCCGAAAGCCCAGCCTCCAGACATCCAGGTGTTCCTGTGGGTGTTGAATCACAGATGATCTGGGAAGCACGGTCACTCTCCAAGCAGGGCTGATTTTGGCGAGGTCTCACGAAGATATGTACTGCATCACCAGGTCGGCTCAAAGTTGAGAGCACCCCAGACTGCACCTCCTTTGAAACTTCCTTTACAGGATTGCCCCAAAAGTCTTCCAACCTTAGATTCAAGAACGCCCAGCTGGTTCCTGCAATCAAGGGTGCTTGGGGCGTTCCAATAGGGTCTTCACTAATCAGTTCGCGTAACGGAGCTGGCATGCCATTCAACATTGCAACAGGGTCAATTACCGTCACTTTTGATTCATTATTGTGTACTACTTCAAAGAAAGAGGTGTTCTGTCTCATGTTTTCGTTGGCTACACAATTTTGACCGTCCAATTCGCAGGCCTGTATCAAATTGTCATTGGAGGCTAAAGTAATGTTTCCCAAGAATTCTGCCACTCCGTTCACAAAAAAAACGGGAGCATCGGATTCCAATTTGCCCTTTCCAAACAAAACGAATCTTGCCTGCGTGGCATCATTAGAAAGGCAATCAATCGTTCCATTAAGTACTGCCTTGGCACTGTCCTTGCTGCAGCAGCAAGTCACACGATTGCCGAATCCATCTCGCAGTGTCGCGCGGACACGGAACATTGCCCCTGCTATCGCCTTAGGTTCAAATGGGTCCATTTCAGAAAAATCAGAGATCAGTTGAATCGCTTTGTTATGTACTACAGAAAAGAACGAGCTTGTCGTGTTCACCGTCTGGGTCTGGTTGCTGTCTGGACCTAAGTCATAATCAACGATTTCAAACAGATAAGAATATCGGAAATAGGCTTCGTTGATTGCCAAGCCCGTAAACAGGATTGTACCTTGAGAAGCTTGCTTGGTGTTTGCTTCACAATTCGCACTACACGTTGATTCAACCACTTGAGTACCATCCGCAGACCATTTAGCAAGCTTCGGAGCGACGACTTCAGTAGAATTGGTGGCTCTGTTATTAAACGTGTCCAGTAGCTCCACCTCAACATTGTCGAGGATGACGTCGCCTGCAATATAGCGCATGCCCAATGGATCTGATCCGTTGCCAATTTTTAGAACCTTCATTTGTGTGACAATATTATGATAAACACAAAGCCCAGATACCGTTTTTTCAACGCCACCTACTATGAATCCCAGATTGAAACATCCCGCTGCTTCGAGGAACAGATCAGTGAAGTAGGCAAGTCCCTCGTTTGCTTGTGCGTTGCTTGTTCCTTTCAAATCACACTCGGAATCAGAAGGACGAGTGACACAACGACCCGAGACGTGCGTAATGAAGACAGTAGCAGTGGTTGACGCAGGTTCTGTGCAGCATTCGTTCTCACAATCTGCATTCCCAGTTTCATCATTGCATAAGCGAATCGAAGGTTGGATTGAGAAATGTTGTCCAGCCAACACACTTGCTACTACAATATCCGGAAACACATAGTCCCTCAATGTGACCATGTTCAACGGACCAAGGTTTTTGGTCACTGTTGATGTTGATCCTTGCGAAATGCAATTATATCTAAATTGAAGAATGATCTCGTCGGTGCTAAGTGAGGTTGAAATCGTCAGGGTAAAGTAAGTGTGACCCAACCTTACGTCTTTACTGGGAGGATACATTTTGTCATCGGCACGCATAAAGACAGGAGGGAAGGCATCATTAGCATCGTGCGTCAGCACTAAGCCGTTCTTCTTCATAACAATACAGATTGGTGCCGTTGAGTTATGTGCAACGTTGCCGTACTTGTCCACAGCTTTCACATCAACTTCAGGGCTATATGCACTGGCCAGCCAAGTCAAGCTCAACGCTGGGCCGAACACTAATTCTGTTACCTCAAGATGCTGGATAAAAATTTGGTTGCTTCGCACAGTTGGTGTATCATCAAACGCAGCAGATCCACTGAAAAGTTTGAAGCTAAGAACAAAAACAGTGTGATTGCAGCCCAGTTTGTTGCAGGCTATACCAGTTTCTTTCACGTCAACATTCAGAAATGAAGCAAAGCCATCCTCAACCTGCGCTGTCCAATCTCTTACAGGACCACCTGTCTCAGCAGGCGTTGACTCCAAGGAGGCATTGATGTGTAAGTCCTTGGTATGGACGGCGTTTCCTGTGTCATCAGAAACCATGAACTCGAATGGGATCTTCTGTCCAGCAGAAATGGTTCTGTTGAGATCGGACAAAATATACAGGGCATACGGCTGGTTCGGAGCCACCTTGAAAGGAATGGACACATTCAATATTTCTTCTTCTTGCTGCGAACCCACATGCAAAATCACAGAAAACTGGATTGCAAATGACCACCTTACACGTGATTTTGTTCTAATCGACAGACCAGGAAACGGAACCTGCGCCATGAAGGTAATCAAATGCTCTCGAGTTCCATCCAAAACTGGAATGTGCTTCACCAACGAGGCGTGGCCAGAAGATTCGTCGGAGTGAATATATTCAGGGTGGTAACGGTCTGCAACATCGTACACAATGTTTTCAATATCGTTCCACTCTCTTAGGCGTGCCATATATTCAAAAAAACGTGTGCCATTTTGATTCGAGCATCCGTGCCGGTTGTTGAATGGTGATTTAGACATAAATTCGCAGCAGCCGGTAGCACTCCGTGTCAGCCCTTGAGCGTCGCAATGCTCAGTATCGCAAATTCGTTGAAGATCAATTGAGTCGCATCCAAAAAGATAGCCCTCAGGCGGTAGATACGCCAAGCCGCTCAAAACTTCAATTCGATTCCAATACTTATCGACCAAAATTGCTGTTGGTGGCAGTGTCTCTTGGCTGCCAAGAACTTCCTTTGCCTGAACAGAATACGGCTGGCCTGTGACCTCCATAGCAACTGGGGTTGTGTGGAGAATTGCAAAAATTTCTGAATCGACGTCGGATTCGTTGTGAACATACCCCTGATCGGCAAACCGAAATCGTACTGAATACCTAGGCGCTGAACGATGAATGGTGACGTTGTATGTCACAAAGCCAGCCTGTGCGACTGCCATAGTGCAATCTGAAATAGTATCAGGGCACACGAGCTGCGCACCACCTGGATGTTCCAGTAGTTCCACGGAAACAATAGTCGAGTAGTCGTGCTCGATAACGAAGCCAGCTTTATCCAATACACCCACCTGGAACAGCATCGAATGTCCAGCTTCCCCAAAGATGGGCTGCTGTCGTATACGTAATTGATAAGGGTCTCCTGCTGGCACCTTGAAGCTGTGAGAGACAACCGACTTACCATTCGATGTTTCAAACTGGAGCTGCGCCGACCGGAACCCTATCAAAGAGCTCAGTCCCTGAAATGTAGTATAGCCGGTTTGCACAGGTCGTTTAATCTGTTCCATACTTGGTGGATGTTCGCAAGGTGTAATTTCGTCATGACAAACTATGATACCGTCTCTTGCAATATCCGCGATCGATTTGTATCCAAAAGACGTTTGCTGATAACTTTTCACTAGATCCGGTTGTGCACAGGATGGATTGCTAGAACAATCAATTCCAGCAGCTACTGAAACCGTCAGCTCGTCTTGCTCGATTAGGTTTCCAAACGAATCAACAACCTGAAGTCGCAACGGAGGAACTACTTGAGTCCTGGTGAAGTTTTCCGGCTGCTCACAGTCTGCGCATGTAATCGAAACTGCGTCTGACCCTGATCTGTGTTCTCGCACATAAAAAATGCTACTCGTCCGCGTAATTGGAGTCTGGGAGCAAGAATCAACATTGATTTCTGGACAACTCGGAAATCTGTATTTGAGTTGGTACCATCCAGCCCTATTCACACGGAACCCAGTACATTCCACGGTCCCATCCCGACCTGTGCAGATACCCTTCGGCAGGCATCCCAGTGTTGGAGGATTCACGGGAGCCAGTCCCCTTTGCAAGGGATCAGTGACAATCTCAACATCTGCCGGATCCAGTGAGGCAATACTGCCAAGAAACGAAGTCTTCCGTTTCCCTGTATAGCCAAAGGTCGACGGGCACTTTGCAGGACAGTAAATGTCCTCAGTTTCACATATACCCATGCAGGGTGCGACAGAAGAATTTACTATTTCTTCACCCGCCTGCAAACAATGTGACGCTGCCCCCCCCTGATACTCCAGCATCACATCCATTCGAACGGAAGCCAAAGGCGCCAATAACACATCATTACGACGTGTAAATGTAACTTGTGAAAGCAAGGGCTCCGGGGCTGGTGGAAATCGTGAGGAAAACACCGTCGTGCTGATGCTGCTGAAATATTCTCCGGCGGTGATGTCCTGTGGCTGGTTCTGCATGCTAAAGCCCGTCACTTTATAAACGTTGAAGGGATCCGACATGTTCTTTATTTGGCGGCCATACACAATCTTGGAAGGCGGGCCGCACGTTCGAATGGACCCAGTCATCACACATTTGGTCAAGTTCACCGCAGCAATTGATATTCCTGCTCCTTCGAACCACAAGACAGGCAACAAATTTGGTTTGCAACCCAATGTGATTGCAAGGTCTGTAAAAGTGAGCACAGATGAAGTACTCCGCACGACGAGCTCGTTGTACTTGCACTTATCACATTGTATATATATCTCAGATGTATCGACTACGTCACCCGTGGCGCCAAACTCAGAAGGTCCAGCTTGTCTGTCCGCAAGTTGGACGAGAAAGTCAAGCTGTACAATAAGAGGATTCATAGCTGAATCGGTAAGTAAAATCTGTGGTTGAGGATCAAATGACTGGAATTTTGTAGGGGGGCGGCAGTCTGCGGAGCCACACGGTAACCCACCATCAGTGCAACGTTCAGTCGAAGCCACGTTAGTAGGCTGGCGCAGCCAAGTCAATCGGTCTAGCCTACCACCTACTACTTCAAATTGCACGGATTGGATTCCAAAGACCCGTGAATCAAAACGCAAAATGTAAACGCCCTGAACATCGATCTGAAGGTTCGAATATCGTGCATAACCGCCCTGCGTCAAGACTACTTGTTCGCCAATCAGAGTCGCGTCACCAGGACGCGCCGAGGAGATAATCTCTAAGCTTGCTGTGACTGGCTGGTCAGCGAGGGGCACCACGTTGTCGTACACATCCACGAAAGCGATGGACGGCTGGGGGTTCAAAGGCAAATTAGCTGTTGCACTGGTGGGCACAATATTCGGATCGGTCCACAGCTCCGTACGTGGATTTACTACCATCTTGAATCCAGTCAGCGCACCGGGGTTGATAGTGATAATACGACTAATTGCTGGATTTATAGTCAGACTCGGATCGTTGATCCCCGTCGCGCTGAAACTGATTACGAAAGAACCCGATCCTTGCATGACGAGATTCGTGAAGCGCACAGCTCCCGTGAATTCGTTCACCGGATATTCTTGCGGGGAGTATTCAAAAAGGATTTTGCAGGACGCTGTAAGACAACGCCAGACACTTTGCGTGCTTCCATCAAAAGTGGACACAAGCGTGGCAGTAGTGTAAAAAGATGCCATATCTGTCGTGATTGAATTATTATACCGGTCTACGAGGAGCAAAATGGGCAAGGAGGACAGCACTTGACCTGACTCACCCAAAGCTGGAGGTTCACGGAGTATAAGAAACGTTTCTGGATCGTTTGCTAGCACGGTCATTGGGTGGCTGAAGCTCACCATGTCGTCTGACGCGAACTTCAGCCGGTGCTCTCCAGCAGTGAATATTCTGAGATCCGTGAATTCGGCTTTTCCGTTGCTTTCCATGACCACGGAATCGATTAGTGTTGTTTTCCCGGTCAGACCTGTCCTGCAGACAAAAGTTTGAGTGTCCGTGTCGACCAGTATACATCCTGGATCTGGGATCGATACTTGAATGCTGTAAGACCATTCTGGCACATCTACCCAGCCATCGCACTCAGACCCCGCGTCTTGATGCGTCGTGTACTTTCGTACCCACACTGTAGGAAACTCGTAGCCAGCACACGGATGGAAATTGGCACCGGGAACACCGAGTGACTTGAGTGGCTCGCCCGCAATAATGGTTAACCTCGTCAAAGACGGGAACGATTCCGGGGAGCTGCAACTACATGTAGCACACCCTTTGCACTCCACGCTTCCAGTTGCATCGAAGTTCCAGAGAGCATCATCCGGAATGTAAATCTGGCCTTGCAAAACCTTGAAGGGCGGCGTAATCAATTCGATGGGCGCAAACAACAAGCCTGCTGTAAACTGTAGTCTGTAGAGCGACTGCGGCGAGTCAATCATGAGATCAGTAAACTTTGCTACACCGTTTACCGATTGCACAGTGGTACTCCCATGTAACTTCCCACACCCAGGATTATTGAAAATGGCTGCTGTCACCGGATGGCTCACTTTGATGCACTCTCCGTATCCTGGGCAGAACTTCATCTTTTTTTGATTGAACATGTCGAGCAAAACAACCATTGGCTGATGGCCCTGGGTGTGGCGATTCCTTTTGCCACCAAGTTTAGCTATTGGCCAGCCCGCTATGATATTCTCGGCTGGATGACCTTCTGGTGGTTCGGTGCCCAAGGATACAACTCCCTCACGAGTAACATCGACATTCCTTAAACTGGCCTTCTCGAATGATGCGGTTGCAATGTCGGCGAGTGGCAAGGCGGATCGAATACGGCCATGCTGCTGAGAGCATCAATTGACTTTATACTGGCCTGTCCGCTTAAAACTGCGGTCGGGCCGTGTGACTTGTGAAGATGGGCGCCCAGACGAAGGCTAGCGCTATCTGCATTTCCCGCGCTGAAATGTTGCATACTACGATCACCCTGAGCGAAGCGCAGAAGCGCGTCGGTTCCTGTACGTCCACCGCGTGCACTTACAAGACGCTCGTAGTCGCCCCCTGCGCCTCCCGTGTCTTCCGTGTGCTTGCCATGTGCTGTGATCATATGCGTAGAAACTGCGAGCGACAGAAATAGCACACTTCGCAGAGCAGCGGTGCCTGCGCACGCCCAACGTTGCAGCGGTCTTCGATCGTGTCGATAACCGGCGGGCCTTTGCGTGCTCGAGCGTTTGGCCGAAAAAACGCATAGCTCTCTTCCACCGATTCTTTGCGGGTGTGACTCTGGCCGGGCAACATGCCTGCCCCGGCGCGTGCCCTCCGCGGGCATCGAAGCCAGCAGCAGGTCCGGGAAGCGCTGCGCGTCTTTACCAGCTTACGCTGTCGACCTATTAATGCTGATACCCCTCAGATCAACTTGGCTCGAGGCGCAGATGGTCGGGCCAGTATTGGAGAGTCTGTGCGAGCCTGCGTCCTCCGAACCTGAGCCCTGGACCCTCTCGTCCCCCGACCGACGCTGTGTGCTTCCGCGGAATTG
>Ga0138260_10716653_pt1 | contig 31175 bp, 2 predicted proteins | sample RNAB_220151111_FD_105235 | JGI IMG/M metagenome (GOLD analysis project Ga0138260, IMG submission 105235) | Metatranscriptomics of polar marine prokaryotic and eukaryotic communities from Palmer Station, Antarctica after 24hr light incubation -... | ecosystem: Environmental > Aquatic > Marine >... | reverse complement strand
GACGTGTTGAATACAATTTTTGTTTTTGTTTCTCGGCGATGTTTATTAAAAATCAGACCACGTAGACCACATACAAAACACGGTACGAGAGAACCGAAGAGGCATCCAAAAACACTACACATACTCTGCGTTCAAGAGATTAAAAATACATTATATTCATATTTATATTTTTGATGAGTTGCGGAGGTTCCGTGGGCTTGGCTAGACAGCGTTAGACAGAAAGTTGAAGATGCGTTGGACGGCAACTTCAAGATGCCTTAGACGGCAACTTCAACATCGTCGGGCGATCCAGAAGGCACGTCAGGCACGTTGAAGAGAGAACGGGTATTTGCTCTGGGACCAGATGCCGCAGACTTAGCCACCGTCTGCCTCATTCCTCTGATCCGGCGCATGCGTTCAGCGCGCACGTCCTCGTCACGCTCCGGCGCGTCGTCCTCGTCTGAATCCGACTCGTGCAGCACGCCATATTGGGGCAGGTGTGAGCTGTGCACAAGCTCGGGCCCATCATCTTCTGGATTCTCGTGTACGTCGACCACCTCTTTGATTCGATTAAAATCCAAGAGAGTTATATTGAGCGGCTTCTCGTCGCCTCGATCTGGTTGGGTGTTGAAGTTGGCGGGGCCAAAGGGCATGCACAAGTCAGCTTCGACGTCGTTGGGGTCAATCTTGTTCACCTCGTCATATGACAACATAAAGCGATCAAGGTCCTCCTGTATCGATTTAACTTTCTTGGCCTGCGCGCGCGAGATGCAGCACCAGAAAAGGCAACACGACAAACACACCAAAAAGCCTGGCGCACCCACCGTCAAGCCGTAGAAGAGTTCCGGTGGCATGACATACTTTTCTTCGGGCACAAACACACACGTGGGCACAGGCAGCTTGCCCTTGTAGTCGGTTGGCGAGGGATACGCATACCCTGCCTCACACGCACAATAACTCGTGGTGGCCATGCTCAGGCCCTCATAATCAACCGTGCATACACCGTGGCCGCTACAATTGAGGGCTGAGTCACAGTAGACCTGGCACATGATGCCGTGATAAAAGGCATCGCACGCGCACTTGTCGGCGGCGCAGCGTCCGTGTCCACTGCAATCCCTGGTCCTACCCGAGTTGGGCGCTCCATCGCATCCCGAGCACTGGGTGTTGTCACCGCCACACACACCACACTCGTCCATGGCGACAATTCCAAAGGGCGTGCCCCTGCAGTCAGCCGGCACTTCGGCCACGGAGAAGGTGCTCAAATGATGAGATGTACATTCTACATAGGCGCCTGATCCATTCAGACGATTGCCCATGTAGACCTTGACATGCCCAATGCCTTGGTTGGACCACTTGTTGGTGACGGTATCCCAGTACAAGCACGACGCCGAGGTACGGTCACCCGATTTCTTGTCTTGCACAGCCAACCTACCCTCGTTCCTGAGCAGAGGGTCAAAGGGAAGCCGCAGGCGGATGGGCGTGGCCGAGCGAACGGTCGATACGTGCGTCCCCTGCCCACGTTTTCTCAAATTGAAAACAAGAGCATTGCCCAGAACCGAGCACCTGCGTTTGGTGTAGGTCACCACGTTGGTGCGTATGCTCTCCTGCATCAAGTCGCCCATATTGTTGACCGACAGGTTGACAAGCGAACTATCCCAGTATTCCCTCTTGCTTTCATCAAGACAGAGTAGGTCCATGTCGCCTCCCGCCAGCGGGTTTGCGTAGAGTAGTGTAATCTGCACCTCGTACTGAATGCTTTGATCCAGGGTCACATCTGGAGGCAGCAAGACCATTGCCACAGGAGCGGTGCCCGCAAGGACCTGCGGCGACGCAAGCGACGAACTCGACGCAACACCACCCACAATCTCGCGGTGCATGTTGCTGAGCATAGGTTCCGTGACCAACTCAGTGATAGTTTGGTAGGATGTATCTTGTGTGACATCAGCAACCTGCCCTAACACGTGACCTGCCACTTTGATTTTTGACAGTCGCTCGACGTTGGCGATGGTTTGGAGAGCAGGCGCTGTTTGACCCGGCGCAGATTCGGCAAGCAGATCTCGCGCTCCTGATCGCCTAGCCGTCGCAGAAATTGGGGTGAGCAATGCACCAAGCGTCTTTTGGATTAAAATCGCTATTGTAGGTACCTGGGCCACGGCGCTAGAGTCGCCCTGTGCAATGCGCTCCAAAACTTCGTCACCGATTATTTCCACAAGGCTGCCAGCAATGTCCCGAGCTTCTTGATCAACCTCGGATGCCTTGCCGCACACTGCCCAGATTGTACCCAACGAGTGCACGGCACTGCCAACTGACAAGGGCACCAGCATTTTAACAGCTTGGTCAATACGGCTGGTCAACTGTGCGCGAATATCCCTTTTGTACGAAAGTGGAGCTACACCCCCAGTTGGAAATTGGTTGAGAAGGTCCGAGGCTGCACCGGCCAGAGACAGCATGGCGGCGCCATCCTGCGCCTTGGCAAGTTCATCTAATTCCTTCAGCTTATCTGACACAACCGGTCGCAGCGAAGCAGGCATGCCCAGCGTCGTCACGTTCGTCATGTCAACTTTGGAACCTAGCGAATCTGTGACGGTTAGGCTTACTTGGAGCGATGTGCACGACAAGCTGGTGTCTGGGGGAGGGCAGTAGGTGGACGTAGATCCCGGAGGCAAGACGGCTGATATAGCTGATTTTCCAGTCAATACCGCCATATACTTCATGATGCCATCGGGATCAGTGTAGGAAAAGGTGTGCTTCAAGGGCAAGTCTTGGTCTTGCCACTGTTCAGCAGTCAAAGTGAAGGGAGTCCTCAACGCCTCTCCAACCTCCGGAGAGATCGTCAACTTGCCACTGTGTGGCGGCATGTTCAATTGCACTTCAACCTCCGCCCATCCGCACATACCTGTGCACGAAGAAAGAGCGCTAGAATCGAGAGCACCTGCCAATGAAGCGTATAGTCGGAATCGGTATTGGTATTCGCCTTGTAGCAGTCCAATTTTTGTCACAAGATTCTGTGCATGGATAGACGTAATGAGATTATCTGGACTGAGGAGATGATTGTCATGAGTTTCGTCGATTCCCATTTGAACCCACAAGTATGAAATCTCTGTGCCAGCCGAGACACCCTTCACCTCTCCCAATAATTTGATGTTGAGAAGGTTGCTAATCCTGTGCGACTTCAAAGGTGCTATGTTAACCTCCATCGTGATTGCTGGGGTAGTTCCCCATATTACCGACGCCATAGATGCCTGCGGATTGCCTACATTACACAGATCTTGGGCGATGGATGCATCGCATACGGCCACGTTGAATCGGTATCGCGCCGATGGATCGCACAAGAGGTCCGAGCCCTCAGGGCAGCCCTCTGTATAAATCATTGTATCCGATGCAATGTCTATCAAACGTGAAGGCGGCAGCGCCAAGTTTGCTGCATGCACATACAAGATCGAGGTAAACTGAGACGCAGCATCCGATGAAAGCAAGGAGCAATCGAAGCTGCGGAAACCGAAGTCATCCTCCCCAATCTTGACGTAATACTGGCAGTCCCAGACAAAGATCAATGCCCGGCCCTGATTGTCAGGGCTGTACGACTGCGAAGCATCCAATGGCAGTACACTGGCCTTGTTGTCGAGACTAACTACCCGATTCGTACTGTCAATGAGGACGATGGGCTTGGATACAGTGCAAGTCACGGTTGCAAGAGCATTGGCAGTATAGACCCCTTGCGACACCGTGTACAGAATTTGGTAAGTGGTGCCCACAGTCAATGCGTTTTCTGGGATGGTTAAGGTACTTTTGTGAGTGACGAGTTGTGCTCCAACAACAGGGGGCTGCAGCGTCCACGAGTGAAACAGTGTGGGATCCGATGTAGAGCACGGCGACTTTTTACCTTGGCCCTCAAATACTACTTCCTTGTCGAAATATGAAGTGATGGCACTTGGGCCAACGATCTTGGCGATTGGTACAGGCTCGAGGTCCTTCTGGAAAATAACTTCAGTTTGAGCCGACCCTCCGATCCAGTTGCTCATCGACAACCGGACCTGATACCTTCCTGGCGGCAGCGATACCGAATTGATGCACGAGTAGTTTGTGACAGGATCAATGTAGAGTCCAGAGGGACACGCCGAGTCAATGTCTACTACTGCACTTTTGATTTGGTGAAGCTTTGCTATGGCATAGGGCAGCATACCCGGACGAGCAACTTGCCATGCCTCTGGTAGGTTGCCCACCAAAGTCCAGCTGATGTCTATAAAGTCACGACCTCCACTCTGCAAAGAGGCGCGCGCGTCGAGACGCAAGGTATCGCAGGGCCCAACCGAACTTGCGTAGTCCACAACCGGCTCCGGAACAGGGATCAGTGATTCAAACTCGTGGAAAAGCACACCTGTCGAGCCACCAGTCAATTGCATCAAGTAAAAGTTTCCATGCGCTTCTAAATACTGCAGACGCAGCGCTGCCTTGGTCGACATCTCATACACCAGGTGGAATTTACCAGGTTGCGCGTGGGCGCACTGGGAGCTGCTGGTAGACGACCACTTGTAAATGCGCGATGGGATGAAAGACTCAGGCCCACAAATACCACGCAGATTTGCCACAGCCAAAAAGGACTCACAGATGTTATTTTCGCAACGTTGAAATGCCGTGATTTTGTTTGCGCCATACGACTGGAGAGCTTGGAAAAAGTTGCTCGTTTTTGTTGCATAGTCCATCTCATATATGTAGGCATCCACCACATAATGCGACGAAACATCTGTTGTTTGATCGCCTTCCAATTGATTGGCAACTGCCATAAAGTTGCGCACCAGTCCACCAGCACCGACTAGTGCAAAGTGTGTTACTGACCGAGCGCCTACCGCTGCTACCTCAAGTTGGGGTCTGAAGCACATTTTGTCTGCACTTGAACATGCTACATCCCGAATCCATTTGTAAATCATGACTGGGGTACGGTATGAACCAGCCTCCCTGCTGTTGGCCACCGCGAGATAGAGATCGGTGCCAATGTGATAGAGCTCAAGACTGAGAGCACGCTTTGCTGGGATCAATTGAACATCCCGCGTATCGTCGTACGCGCCGGCTACCCAGCCGTTGTCGCCTTGCGCACGGAAAGAGCCAGGCACCCACTTGAAGATGCTTATTGCGTTCATCTGACCTGCATTGGCCACAACCAGCAACAGCGAACGTTCGGCCTGCACACCAGAGCCCGACCGTATTACAGAGTATTCGTGGTACTTGACTTTGACTGTCATGGGCATGTCAATATAATTTGTAATCTTCTGACGAAGGGTGAAGATGTCCCCCCTATCCCCCAAAGTCTCTCTCGTGAAGAGCGTGATGCTAGAGCGCGTATCGACACGATCAGGTACGGCATTTGCGACAACCAAAAAGTTGTTTCCCTCCTTCCCTCCACTCTCGAGCGCATCAGAGAAAAAGTAATGTTCCACGTCTGTCGCCCCCTGCGTGGGCAAGGCTTGGTGCAGCGTCATCTTTCCATCGTCGTGCCACCTGTAAATGTTGGAATCAAGATCATTGTGCTGCAATGGGCCGCGAAGGGTGGTCAGGAACAAACAGCCAATTCCTTTGCAACGTTTCAGGACAAGCATGTACTGCTTGCCGTCAACGAGGAAGAATTCAACGTCGGAAACGCTGACATCATCGTCGACGTTGATGCTTGGCGAGGCAAGCGCGGCACTCAAACGCTGCGGTCTGCCAACTTGCACACACGCAGGAACGTGCATCAAGGGCGACCTGATCTCAAGAGCCCACGAGTCCAAGTCGGCACATCTTTGATCCACACGGTGTTTTTTCCTGCTGCCATCACCAGTGCCATCAGTTTGCTGCAGCTGGCTGAAGAAGATACGTGAATAAATCTTGGCGTTTGCTCCCAATTGCAACGCGTCCTCAGGTACAACACGGGCATTGTTACCCAAAACCACATCTAGAGTGTAGGGATCCGACCATGAGCAGGTTGCACCCTGCCCGAGCTTAGCCAATGCTGACCCCGAAAACACTGTGCCGCACTGGATAGAATCGATCATATCAGCCTGGTTGGTCTCAGCATCAAATTTTACCACGAGCCCCGTGAAAGTAGGGCTGAAATAAGCACCTATCACACGCGGTGGAGCGGGAAGAACAGTGAAAGGTGCTGACTCGACCAAGATGCCATCATATTCATATCGAAATCGATACCCAGCTCCCGCGTGCCGGATGTAAACATCAGTGAACTCGGCAAGGCCACTTGTAAAGTCAACCGTGAGCCGTCCATTCAAACATTTAGTACCCATCTTGGACTGCGCATCAGTGCAGAAGAAGTAGCCTGACATGTCTGGAGATCCAGCGGCAATGGAGATGGTACCAATGCCGCTGTAGCCAGCATTCAAATTACCATATTTGTCCGCAGTTCGGAAAGAGGGATGCAGTCTGGCCATATTGGCAGCCGCAACCAATCCGCCTTGCGCACCATTGTAGAAGCCAGCTTCTGGCCTGCCAGTCAGAGGATTTCCTGCTACCCCCACGCCGGTTTGCCCTGGTACCAACCTCTCGTAGACATTGGGCTCAATGTTGATTGTGCCAACGTAGGCAGAACACGGGTTGCAAGCAGGAAGTGCGTACACCACACACGAAATGTTGAAAGGTTTGCACTGCCCGAAAGCACATGTCTTTCTTGTGCATGCCAAGTTGTTGAACTTGGCATCTCCAAGATGCGTCATGGCAGTGGCAAGAGGTCCGTATGCATCTACAGGACAATCACCGTCGGGGCATTTCTGCAAGCTATATCCCTCCTTTTGAGAGCTGGACAAGCACCTGCCATCGTTTTCGAAATCACACACACAGCCCTCGCCATCCTCGTTTTGTGCCATGGCAGCCACTTGGTAGGTGCCTGTCACAATATTTCCGAAGTCGTCATACATTATACATTCGGGTTGCTCAGCAAACACTTGACCAGCGACAGCATTCGCGCTGACATCCTTCAAAGCAAGCACAGTGCTGGGCTGTGCGGCCGCGACCATGAATTCATTAGACTCCACACGCAGATTGTAGCGCATATCGCAGATATTGAGGATCTGATCGGGGCTGAAGCGCAACAATTGAGCTTCTTCTCGGCATGTGCCCAAATCAATCGTCAATCGGACGCGCAATTTGTAGTTGGATGCCATGGTAAACTTCAGCCCTTTAGCCACCACCTGCCCATTAACAGTAAATACTTTGGCAACTTCTTTCCAATCTTGTTCAGGTCGTTTCTGGCCAAGAGAAATGCCGTCATGCGACGCTTCAAATCGCACCTCCACGTCTGATCGAGGTCGCAGATTTCCGAACTCATCCGCCAAATACACGGTCAAATCTGGAAGTTCTTGACCTGCCCTCACTTGAATGGGCTGTTCTCTGAAGAACGCCGTGACATACACATCTGTTTCAACCATGAAGGGCTGAGAAAGGACTGCCAGCCCCAGTTCTGCCACACTGAATCGAAACTTGAAATATCCGCCAGCAGATTCTTTGATAACATTAAGGTCCGTGAAACGCGCGAGCCCGTCCCTGCAAAGAAGTGTGATTTGGCCTCGCATATCACTATCATCAAGGTAGGCACCCGTCTGTGAGTCAAGCAAGCTGGCCTTGACGATAGAGTTTGAGTTGAGAACATCTTCACCCTTTTGGTTGAGCATTCGGATTGGCATTGTGCCCAAGTCGTCGCCTGTATACGCAAACGAGGCGGGCTCTTGGTCGAGCACCATGGACGCAGCAGGTTTGAGGATCAAAAAAGTCCTGGTCCTGCAAAACATAGAGCTTTGCTCCCCAGGGGGACCTACAACCGCAATAAAACGGATAACAAATGCTCTGTTTCCGCCCTCGCCGGCTAGTGTGGTAATCATAAGGTCAGTAAAAGAAACATGGCCATCGACTGCTGCTACATTTCGAGTGCCGTTGAGATAGAATCCCTCCTGCACACCAAACACCCATTCCAAGGTGGCGTGAATGGTGACGGGCTCATTCTCGACTTCGTTACCGTATCCATCAATCAAGCTAATAATAGGTTGAATGGGGAAGGGCTGTTGAGCAGTGCAGTCTTCCGGGTGCCGCTTCGTGATGAGAGCAACCGTGCGTGCGTATACTTCAAATGTGTGGGATGTTGCGAAGACACCAAAGCCAATCAGATCTGCAACATTTGTGGTGTTAGGTACAGCTTTGAAAACGAGTCGGTATTTTCCAGCACCACGGGCTTCAGCAAACGTGTACATATCATCGAAAATAGCTTCACCACGCACCGCCATGATTTTGGTGCTGCCAACCACCTTTTGGCAACACGAGCAGCTGCGAGAGGTCACGAGCAACTCCTGACGGGATGATGCGATAGTGCTTTTGGCGCAGATACTGCTCAATTTCTCAGTGCAGCGATGCGAGTTCCAAACTCCACCGCTGCTAGCCAAAGCAATACACTCCTCCCTGCCATCCTCATCCGGCCTTTCTCCGAGGAAAGATGTGTAGCCTTCCTTGAGGCTTACGTCTTGAGTTACGCCATCATTCCACTGCCAGATGCCTCTTCCGTAAGAATACTTGAGCCCGATCCACGCTCCTTCGCCTTGTATCAGCGAGTTGACATTTAGGTTTGTCGAATACGAGGGAATGGTTACAAGATCTCCTCCCCATTCCTCGCATCGATGACGCGCCTCGTGCCAAGTAGTCTTTTCTGAGAACAGCCTATAACACGTTCCCTCAAATACGGTTCCCTCGCAGAAACTGGTGCAATCACTGGTTCGATCACAGCCATCACTTTGAGTGAACTGTACCGTAATAAACGACGCAGCATTCTCAGCTACATTCGAAAATTCGTCGAGCAGCACCGCAGAGGAGAAGAGTGCACGACCTTGGATGGCATTTTGTGGCTGTGTCAGCACGGCAATGGTCTTGCTGGGCCCATGCACAACTTCTACCGGGATAGTTTCTGCAAATATTTCTGGGTGCAGCCCCAAATACAACTTGACAGGGTATCCAGTGCCTGTTTGTGACTTTCGAATGATGAGATTGTTGAAATAGACGAAACCATAGTCATTTTTGCTGACAAGGTTGCCGTATAATGTCCTATCGCCTAGGTCCAGAGAGAAAACACGCATGCCTTGCGAATCTTTGGTTGTGACAAGATTGCCACACTCGTCTGTCACTACAAGCTCAATTCCAGACAGAACTTGTCCAGCAGTAACAGGAGTTTGTGGATGCTTCATCACAAAGAGATTTGAAATCTCACCAGGAATTACATTGAACTCGGCAGTGGTGGCAGTAATGGTTCGCGAAGGACCTCTGTCGAGAGATGGGGCTGAAAAGTGCAAGCTCACGCCGGGCCCAGCTATACCTGTGCCGATGCATCCAAAGCTGACTACACCCCTCTTGCCAGTGGTGTAGATAGATCCTGAGATCTCTTGACACTTGGTCAAGTCAGGATAAAAGTAAGTCCCCCTGAAGTCAGGGGGGTGGACAAATTGGGCCAGCACTCTGGTGTCAGAGCCAGGAGTCAAATACCAATTTCTTGAATCTACCAGCTCGGGGTATCCGTATGCATCCACCGGGCATTCTCCAAATTGACAGTCAACCAGATTGCCAAACCTGTCCATCAGTTCCAAGATGATGGGCTCACAGTAGGGTCTTGCCGAAATGATTTCGTCGGGCGATGACACCACCCTGATCATATTGAAGCCACCGGGCGACACCTTAAATTCGGGGCTCAACAGTGGCCCAACGCTATTCGCAGTTGTGTTGGTAAAAAAACGCAGGTAGAAGGTTCCACTGCGAGGCAAACTGAGGTCCGTGAAGCGAGCATATCCCCTCACTGCTTGCACTTGCGTGGTGCCGAGGAGACTGATAGCTTTTGCTTCGCGTCCAGGGAGGGCAGCTTCGAAAACTTCAACGAAAATACTACGAAAGGAACGTTGCAGGATATCAGTTGCTGCTCCGCATCCCACTGCTTTGCAGCGCCCTTGCACCGACACTGTAACCCCGTGGTATGGGTCACCTGCTACGATATTAGGCATCGAGTGCCTTAGCACCATAGTATCCACCGGAACTGTTACTGCGTGTCGCCAGATTAAGCCAATCATCAGTCCTGTCGCATGCACGATTTCAAACACAAACTCCACTGTAATCACGGCTTTGCAATTGTCTACGCGGGTTCCGATTTCATCAAATGTTGCACTTCCACCCTGGGCTCTGATGGCAATTTTTTCTACATCGAAGGAGTCGACCGAGTCAGCTACCGTGCTCATACCCTCGGCCGAAAAGATTCTCGCACAGCCCTGTCCATTGTCAACAAGCTTCGGGGACATATACACGTGGACAGTCAGTTTGGAATAGATGCAGAGTTTGCCGTCCGAGTCCATTAATCGGATCTGGGGTTTTTCAAAGTAAGGCTCATTGGCAATCTGAGCATACTCCGTTGAAATCACCTGCGGAAATCTTTTTGCTGCATTAAGAGTTTTGTCATCGCCAATGACTTCCTGGCTGCAGCCGCAACGACACTTCGGGTCATTTTGGCAGTATAACTGGCACGTTGTATCAGGCACGCATGAATAGAAGTCCATGTATGAAACAGGAGCATTGAAGGCTGTGGTATATTCCGTCGACTCTAGGAAATCCGTGCACCCATCACCAAGGCAGAAGGATACAACGATGGTTATATAGTGAGGGTAATCGCCTTTCCGTGGGAGATTATGTGCTGTGCACTCTGTAAAGACAGCGCGTCCATTGATCATTTCACCTCTGCATCCCGCAGTATAGGATCCATCTGAAGCGCGATTACCAAGAGGCTCATTTGCCCCATCCTTACCCTTGGTGGTCAGTAGCATAGTGCCCACAGCATCGGGAATAAGGTTGCCCATGGCGTCCCTTCCTTCTAACTCTACACGAAAGGGCTCCCAGGCAATCAAGCCCAATTCTATATATGCAACAGATACTACAGCAATGGGGCCCGTCATGAGATTATAAGTGGCATTGGTTGATAAGGATGCTTCCGTCACATCTACTTTGTACGTGCCTGCTGCATTCAGGACGTCAGGAGCGAACTCCGACCGGATATTGAAGGTGTGCTCGACGTGGACATTGGCGCCCAACGACATCATCAGTATCTTTACCCAACCGTCTTCAGTACCCATAGCAGGCACGACATTGCGTGCTTCGAGCACCATCTCCGTTGTAAAGCCAGTGGTACCAGTGTCGCCAGGGGCAGCTTGCAGGATGTACACTTGTGATACACGCGTAGGCTCGAGAAAGTTCCATCCGAGATATGTTTTGCCTGTTGCTGACGGTCGACCAACCCAAGAATTGCTGTAGTTGAAGAGTGCTTTTTCAGCTTGACCATCACTTGCACTACCTGAGGCAATCACTTCACCTTGCCCCGGGATCACCAGACTCTGGCCGTCTGCATCATAGAATGCAAGTTGGTAAATGTTCCAGCTCGAGGCCTGCGTCTGAGTTGTTCTCACACGCCACTCTTGAAACGCAGCAAACTCAAACGAAAGTTCAGTGGGGTCCGTGAACGGGGTGAATTGGAGCACGTACTGTCCTGCTGCATTAAGGGCAGCCGAGGAAAAAATTGGCGGCGTCACCGAGGTAGGAGGTTGAAAGTAAGCTCTACATCCCACAAACTGCGCCACACGAGCTCCCTCGATAGCTACGTCTGCAGAGCCCTCGATCGCACTGAATTCCAATACCGAAACCAACACCTGCATGCCACCTGAATTCTGGGCTTCATTTCCATAGGCATCGTAGAGGACCAGCGTGCCATTCAGATAGTCCGGCGCACGTGCAAATCCAACCATTGATTCCACAACCACACTCGCAGGCTTTGAATGCATCACAGTGAAAGCCTGAGAAACACCGGAAACACTTCTACCATTTGCGAACACTACAAACTGTAAGGCAAAAAGATCCCGCTGCTCAAGATTGCGGATAACAAGGTCGGTAAATGTTCCGACACCTGCGATTGAGGGAGTTTTAAGACTGCCACGTAAGATTGTGTTGGGCATATTGCTGGGTAGATGTTGCAGTTGCACCAGGTTCACCTCAATAGCGTCGCTTGACCCCACAATCACCGACGCCGTCTTGTCAAGGAGCGTTGTTGAGAGGGGAAACGCTTGGCCTGCTTCAAGCAATACTGACATGACGTTGACTCCGAGCGTGGTAGACAACGTGGCCGATGCTGCACTTTCGGCACGGAAGCCAGTTATCGTGAGATGGACGTGCCCGTGCCGCAATACGTGCGAGCCAACAGTAATATCGACTTCAAAGTAGTGCATCAACGTATACTCTTGATTCAGGCCACAGTCTGGATCACAGCTTTTTTGACTGACTTTAATCCAGTTGGCATTCCATGAGTGGCGACTAGGTTGAGCGCCCAAGCGATTCCAGTCTTTGCCGTCCTGCGTCTGCGTGACTGTCGTGACAGCCAGCTGGCAGGGGAACGAAGCGGGACCTTGGCTGCAGTGTCGCATCACAAGCTTGGACATGTGTGATTTTGATATGCGCAATTTATCCCCAGGAACGAGAATATTTTTGGCCATGAACTCCATCTCAAGGCCCACAATGGTTGCATTGTTTGGGGTTTCAAGACGCACATATTGGACCTCAGTGTCAGCTACCCACGAAGTGTATGTGCTGATATCTATTTGCTCGATGTGGCGTTTGACAAAGAAGGGTCTAGATGCGGCCCAAACACAGGGGTCTTGCTTTACAAGTCCTGCGGCATAGCGCGAGTCGACTTGCGTGGGTTCTCCGGCAGAAGAGCAGATGCAGCGCCTGCTGTCTGCACGGCAGCACCCGCTCGTGAAATTGAGCACAACCCTCTCAGCTGCACCGCCACCCCCCAAACCCCCTCCCACATGCATCCACGAGTATTGCGCAATGCCAGCATCTGCAGTAGCTGTGATGTAGCAAGGGTCCACCAGAGTGTTCTCGCAACCATCGGGATAAAACGTTTGATCATGCACCATTTGCCCATATGCATATCGAATGAACTGATACTGCGACTTGGGCGGCTCGTTCCAACTGACAACAGAGGCAGTGACAGCACCACAAAGATTGTTGCCTCCAGCAATCCAGATGGGGTTGCCAAAATCATCTGAAAGTTTGACGTGCGGTTGTGTGGCTAGCGGGTTACCGTCAAAGGTATTGTCATCGGGTTGCTCCACAACAATAAGCTTGCGCGTCACTGTCGCTTGCACATCTACCTGCTCTGATTGATAGGCGATCGTGAGATCTGCAGAATAAGCGAGAATATTTAAATAAAACCGACCCGGCAATCTGCTATGAAGATCCGTAAAGACAGCAACCCCGCCCGTCATGTCGGCCTCAAACTCGCCACTGACCACAGCCCCTAAATTCATTGCACTCAGCCCAATATCTCTCTGAGAGCACGGAGCCATTTCTGTGAACGGACAAGCATCGACCTTGGCAGTGTCACTAGTACAGGCGTCATACGAATAAAAGAGGCCGGGTACCACATCATCCGGAAGCGCCTTGGGGCACGACGCATGCACATAGCACCACGACATGCAGCACCACTTTCCAGGGGTGCACATAGGCCAATTATCCTCGCATTTCAGACCACGAAAGGTTTCCCAAGCGTTGCACGATGTGCCATAGTCGACACCCAAGTAGCGTGGCGCCGTAGTGCCGCCAAACGTGTTGACGCCCGAGCACCTGCAATTCTCTGGGATGGTGAAGGCAGCAAGTTGGGCATCAGCCACTATGCCAAGTGAAGCGCGTAAAGTCATTGAAACGTCAGACACAAAGTTGCCGAAGGCATCACGGGCTTCAAATATACATGGCCCACCATTGCATATGATATTTCCCGGCTGAATCGCCCCAAATGTCGTAGATTGCGAAGGTGCAAGAGATGCGAGTTGACAAGACTTGATCTTGACAATTTGAGAGGCAAGATACACATAATCGTGGCTTTCCCACGCAAAAAGAAGCTTCCAGTTACCAGCCTTGATGATTCGAATAAAGGGATACTTGTGACGACCTCTTTCATCTGCAGTCGACACGGCATCTACCAGGAAGCTTTCATGAGATGAGCAGTAGGTGCACTTCGGCGAAAACACGCTCCACTGTGCGTCAGGTGACGGCCCAAAGACCCCCACACCGGCGTGTTTCAACTCTTGAGTGCACGGACACGCACATGCTCCGCACAGTGATCCATATGTTGAAATGCGACTGCCTGTATTGGGGTCGAAGGTCACACGATTTTCAAACATATCAAGAGCCTCAAGAATGGGCTGCAAGGTCAATACAAGCCCGGCGTCACCCGAATGGTGAGGCTCTGTCAAAAATTGTATCAATCTAGGCAGGTTCTCCTTGATCAAAATGGGCGGGCAACGGTATATAATAACAGTGCCGTCAAATGGGCTTGTGACTTCGAGGATGAGAACAGACGCAGCGTTTTTGCGGTTTGGTGTACGCATGGCAGTAAAGTTTGCCTGCCCATCTGCATTGAACATTTCGGCTCTCGTACCACCCAGCACCATTGGAGGGGTCATGTCATAATCACAAATAGGATCTCCTGTACTTTGGCTCACTTGACACATTTTTGCATGAGCAAACACTCCCTGCGTGACGCCTGTGGAATCTTGATACCCTTGAGTATTTGCTCGCATTCTCAGTTTTCTATCAGCAGAGAAAGCTTGAAAAACACCCAGAACAGTAAAGGTGGGCATTGGCGAATCGGCCACAATCCCATTGGTCTCAGTTTCTGTAGGGCATCCAACTACTTCCACGAAGTCATAAACGAGAGACAAGACGTTGAAGGGTCGACTTTCGACCGTCAAAACTGTACCGTCAAACAGAGTCACAGAGGCCACAAACCTAAAGTTGTATCCCACAACATCGAGCAACAAAGCTTCGAACTCTGCTCTTCCATCCATGGTGCGTCGAGTGTTTGACTCAAATGACGAAATATCAGCGAGGCCCGTTCCATCACAGCCATCTGGTGTGTAACAACCAGCAAGCACCGAAACACGGATCTCAAAACGGCCAATACCCTGGAAGTTTGTATCTCTGCAAGCGAGTGTGTTGTCAAAAACAAATTTCGTGTCTAAGTCCGTGGGACCTGTGCATGTGACGAGATTGCCATACATGTCAACAAGATCCACTGCAACTAAGGCCATCGTATAGTCCACTGTCGTGCCCACTGGCTGCACAGAAAATACCAACTCATATGGAGAAGTATGAACAACTGTGATCTCGGTCTCCTGCGGCACTGTGATCCGCGGCCGTTCAAACCCCGCAAATTTCACAAGATTTTCTGAACATAACTCGGCACGCTCCGCGATGAGGACACATTCTTTGGTAACCGTAAAACGCAATCTCCACTTGTTGCCCACACGTATCAACGCCAAGTCCGTGTAAAGCGCTGACCCAGAATACACTGAACCAAAATCTGTAACAGTTGTCACCAAAGTGTGGCCAATCAAGACAGATGGCGCAAGAAGAGCCAAGCCGTCGTCTGCTATTGTCACCACTTGTGCCTGGATTTCATAAGGTCGCGATGCCAGGGCATTTCCTTTCGAGTCAATGAGACGCGTTTTCATGTCAAAACGAGTGCCCGCAACGATTTGCACAGGAGGAACGCTGGATTGGCCTTGTTCGTCTTCGAACACATTCATGTTGGACAAAAACGAGTTGTCAACAAAGAACCTGTCTGACAAAATGGTGCTGTAGAGACCAAAAATATCACAGCTCGAAACCCCATTCTGTATGCAGCATCCAGGCTTACCTTTTTGGTAGCTACATCCGAGCGGACAGCGTGTAATAATCAACTGGAATCCTGCACCTGGTCCTGAAATGACAGACCGATGAAATGATGCGATACCAGCGACAGAAGTATTGAAGAGATAGGCTGTGGGAATGAGCCCCGTTCGGAGCTCTGCACCAGCAAAAGTACCAAGGTAAAGACCCTGCTCCAACTCAATGAAAACAACTTGCGGACTTGTTTCAAGGAAACCAGCTCTGTTTTTCAAACGCACCTCGACAATGAATTCTGCTCCCGCCTCATTGCCAGTAGGCTGCTTGACCAAGACAGTTTCATTGTATACACCAGGGCTCACTTCAAAACTTTGCGTGTTGTTGCACACACTTTGAAAACAAAAAGTGAGCATGCAATTCTGGCATGATCCGCGAGTCACAGATTGATTGAGGAAGCTCGCATTTTGTGTCGATCCAGCAACAGCAACTGCACACATCAAATTTTTGAAGAATATTTCAATCGTAATGTGACTCATTGAATTGACCTGCACGGTGTCATGGATGGATGCATTACAGCCTGTGATTGATGACGTCATATTCAAGAATGACCCTGGCAAGTCGCTGCCAAATGAGTTTTTCACCTTGAGCTCAAAGCGCGCAACTTGGTCTGCAACCATCAAGTTTGACGAGACTGAATGCCAGTTTACTCGTGTCACCATTACTGAGTCTACCTTAGTCACCTTAAATCCAGCAGCATTCACCATTGCGCGCGAAGCATGCTGCACAGGCACTGACTGATTCTCGTAAATAGCAAAGACTAGATATTGCAATGATGTTGCGTTACAAGCGCCTGCCAAACACTCCGTTGACAACGATGGGGTAAGGCCGGAAAATTTGGCAAGCCCATTTTCAATATTGGCTTGATCCCTCCGAAGAGAAATTGTTCCACTAGCGATGACCAAAAATTTGTTCTTGTCAAGTACTAGATTCCCATACTCGTCAAAAGCCTGGAGCACTGGTTGGTCTGCAAGCACCTGCCCGTCGATGCCTTGACCAGGCTGCGAGACCATCTTCAGACTCCAAGGAGCCGCATTCACAACCTCAAATTCAATTGTGAAGATATCTGGAGCACCAAGCGCATATCCCGACGACCCCACGAAGTTTACGTTGAGCCGGTACTTGTTCACCACTACCACTGATAAGTCACTGAAGACGCCAATGCCTCTCACTGCATGAACTTGAGTAGTGCCCTGAAGCTTGACACCACCACATGCTGCACAGTCAGGATGCCATTCCACCTTAGTCTGAGGTCTAAACAGAGGATCCACTTTCAGATTGAAGTCAAGTGCCCTTGCAATAACCACAATCGACTCTCCCGCGACAGTCAGCCTGGGCGCGCTTACGTTGATATGCACCGCGCAAGGATTTTCGACATTAAACTCGTTACTCTGAACTGTGAGGGGTGGATTTGTTGGAAGAGAAAAGTTGAGCCTAAATCCCGTGCCAGCACCCGTCACATTTAAAGACCCGAACGCTGCTCGGCTGTTTTCTAGATAAACATTCGAAGTGCTTCCCACGACAATGGCAGTCTGATCAAACAAGTCTGCCGGCTCCGTGCTTGGAACCAAAATGACGCTGAGAGGATATGCTAGACTGTCGACGGGTATTGCTAGGTCGCACTTGTCGTGAGACTTCCCAATACATGTGCCAACTTCCACCACCGAACTAAGTAATGCATTCGCTAGAGACCTGCCAGGTTGAGCTTTCACATATATGCCTGCCACTGCATACGCTGATACATTGAAGGTGTGTGTCAAGACGGATGATGTAGCACCAGGGTGCCTGACATCGATGTTGATTCGCATGTGAGACACAGGAGAAAACATCTGGTTTTCCCCTGCCTCACCTCTGACCTTGAATCCCGACAGAATTGCATAGCCAGTCTCGTTGGTAATTTTGGCATCATAGGTACTAGTTGTGGTAAAGCATTGACAATCAGTAAAGCGCGGCGGACCCCGACAGCAAGAGGAGGGCGAAATCGAAACTAGAGCATCAGCAACAGGCAGTGTATTCTGGGAATTGCGCACCTTTACCAAGAGTTGCATAGGCTGATCAATCAATGCTGCTCTCAGATCTATCATCTCGACAACAGATGTAGGGCCTAAGGGCGCAATTTCTCGATACCAACGCACTTGCATGTCCTGCTGCACCGTATCTGTGGTGATTCGGAGAGTAAAGTTCTGCTCGGCCAGATAGCTAGGATCGTATCTCAGCACCAGGAGGGGCAAAGTGACTAGACCACTCTCGTCGCTCACACCTGTTACGGAATCACAAGATGCACTGACACACTCAACAAATGTTGCAGTGATAGCATTTCCCGCACCATACGAGTTCCCATGCCGATCTGAAACAGTAACAGCTGGCGGCGGATAAATTGGCCTGCCGTATACCGCCGAATAATGGGTGCGATCAAATGCAACTTGGAAGGGTTGCCCAGGCACGAGCTCGAAGGGAGTTGAGATAACTTCGGCCATCGTCCCATCAAACTTCACAGCCAAAAACTTAATTTGAGTCTTGGGCGTCTTGACTACGGGGAGAGGTACATTAACAATGGCATAGCCGTTTTGAGGAATGATGACAAGACCACACAAGTGATTCAACGATGCACCCGGTGGCGATAAAGTGTTGCACGAAACACACGATTTGTTGCAAGCGCACTCAAAACAGGAATCTGTTTCGTTGATACCACGGGAAGTGATGTAGGCAGGCAGACCATCCAAAGTCTCTCTGATCACGTTGGCATACGTGTCAACGAGCCTGAACCTAACTGGAGCGTTCGCACCGGCCACATACACGGGGTCCATGTCTGACAAGAGAATCCCGGCCATATATCCCGCTACCGTGGTGAACGCATTGGTAGTTACTTTGAGCATGTTTCCGCGGTAAGGGCGGGGGCATTCACTGCAACCTCGTTGGAAGGGTGGCAACGATGCTATGTCTCCATCAGGATCAAAATAAAAAGTGATTTGTCGCAAATACGGCCACACACACTTGCGATTCAAGTTGTCCCGGCAGAAGAGAGGCCCATCTTGGTCTATCTCTGAGAGCGTTGGTAACTGGGAACCCCTCTTAATCATCAGTTCGATGGAGGCGGTATAGTTATTTTCAGATGTGAGGCTCAGAATTTGAGACTGCATAGTCTCCCATGTTATAAAATCATAGTCAACTTTCTCTAAGTCGCCCGCAACATTTCCCGACTCCAGAATGTTGAAAAAGCGATCCTTGACCATAACAGCAGCAGACAAGCTCTCAGCTGAAAGCAGCCGTTCGTTTTGAGTAAAGATCGGAATGTTTTCATCGACAATGTTAATGGACTCTGCCCGCCCGGCTTTTACGGGGAACGTCGGCATGTCAAGGGGAATGCCAACTAAAGTATTTGCTTCCGAGGATGAGAGCAATTTGATCTTAAGATTGTACTGACCTCTTGCTTTCGAAGGAGCACGGAAGCTGAGTAGCAGGGGTTGGTAGCCGGGCGTCGAAGCGCCGATGCATGCGGTTAGACCGCTCTCTTCAACACGCTCTTGCATACTTTCGCAAGTCGCATCTTCTTGACGGCACATGAGGAAGCCAGTGCCCTCATACGAAATCTCCCACTCCTGTGCATTACCCGTGGTGTCAAACAAGTTGCCGAAACGGTCTAGCGGCCAGAAGACGGGTACGGGCTCAACTTTTTGGCCTGCCGTCTGTTCTGCCGTGGTCATGTTGACCCAATAGTTGACGATTTTGAGATCGGGTAAGACTTGGATCAAGTTGGTCTCTACTGAAATGCCGCCAGTCAAAACCGCAAGCGTATAGCCTCCAGACGAGCCTGCCATCCATGTGCCTGCACAGCCCTGCTCTCTGGTGACCAGCCCACTGCAACTCGTGCACCAGTCCTTGTTGCAGGCGGCCTTAATGTTTACAGTGAAAGTTGCGTATCCTGCATGGTCAGTTGTAGCACTGATGAGACCAAAGAGATCTGCCAGCACTGCATTCACACGCATTGTTATTTGCAGCAGGCGGTTTGCGATTCTGTTGCCATAGGGATCTGTTAAGAGAACCTTGATCTGAAAATCGCTACCAGCACTTACTTTGGCAGGTTGCTGCAAAACTTCAAGAATGCATGCAGATCTGTCAAGGCACTCGGAACTTTGCCTGGCGGCAACCACATAAAAGTGTCTTGAGCTTGCGTGGAGCCAAGAGTACGACGCCACAGTCTTTTCTAGTCCCTCCACCCATGTATACACGGCCTTATATGACACGGTGTAATTTCCACCCATCTGTATTTGAAGGTTATCAAATCTGAGACGACCATTGACAGATTGGACTTGTATGGTGCCCATGAGCCTGGGTGCAGCCCCTTGCATCATCAGCAGATCAGGCGTGTACGAGTCAATTTGTGCGAGCACAGAAATACCAAAGGCTGGTGCCAGGTTGCCATCTTGGTCCTTGAGCACCAGCGTTGGCGGCAGTGCAAGAGCACTAGAAAGTGTTTCAGCAGCAAACACCTGCGAAATATCATGCTGGATCTCGAGAGAACGAATCTCGCCAACATCAAACGGGGCCATCGTGAGTAGGCTCTCTTCGTTGCCACAGTAAACATCGACACAAAAGTGCATTTTTAGAAGAGAGTCTGACTGCGGCACTCGCAAGTCTTGGAATACAACCCCGCCCTCTTGAGCCTGCAGCTCGAGAGTTCCCACAAGCGTCACTCTTGTACCAGCAGGCCGTCGGAGGAACACCACAACAAAATTTTGCGAGTTCCAGGCCAAGTTGTCGAAGGCATCTCGAAGGCTCAATCGTTGTGCCGGCTCAAGCAGTGCGCCCGCAAAAAAGGTCTTGCCTCCAAGACTGGGCGATTCAAGCGAGAGCCGACTTGCAACATTCGGGAAAACGCTGACATTGAAAGAAATGGAATTGAGCATCTTACCAGTCGCAAAGAGGTTAGATGACTGCGGCGAAGAGATTTGCAGGCTGAAGTAGGCACCAGTAAAGTTTCGGATGCAGTCGATTTGCAGATCCGTGAAGATGGCAACGCCACGATGGGTAAGCGCTGACACCTTACCAAGCAGTGGTTGGCTGAGGTGTGTGGCATCCGAGCAGCGTGTCGGGTTCATCAAGGCAACCGTACCAATTTCAACAGGAATCCAGCCTGTCTCCAGCTCGTTGCTGAACTCATCGATGACAATAACGGAAAATTGCGGAGACCATGCAGATCCTGCCATGCCACAGGCCAGAATTCCTTGATTTGCGCACGTGGGAAATGTTTTGACTCCAAAAGTGTGTGGCTGGCCGGCAAAGACAGTGAAGACGGAAGACCAGTCTGTCATTCGTCCCGAGCGAAATGAGAAGAAATCGATCCAGAGAATGTAGTCGACGCCTGATTTGGTAATCGTCAAATCTGTGGCAGGTGTAGCATCTGTGTCTAGTCTGTTATTTCCGATAATAGCCAGCGCTTGGGGTGGATCAATATTAATCATGTGTGTGGCATGCGGGTCGCCCAAATCAGCCGTTAAGACTCTCCGCCAGGCTTCTCCAGCGTTGCGCCCATCAATATCAATACGAGTGATAAAGTCGCCACTGTCACTTTCGTTGGGGGAAGCTTGCAAGATTTGCACTTGGCGGAGTTGCACCGTATCCGGGAACATCCAGCCAAGATACATTTGGCCTGCCACTGACTCTTGCCACTGCCGATCAGCCAGCAAGGGCCGACCAGCCCAGGAACCGTCATACTCAGATGAGGTATAATCAGTTGAACTATAGCCGGCTGCGCTATCAGGGGCAGGAGCACCTTTGAACAGGGCTTGATGAGAGTCGTAGCCCAGATAAGCCTCATGGCTGGCATCAGATGCGCTGCCCGAGACGATTACCTGTCCCTGGCCGGGTGAGATGAGGCTGCGGCCGTCTGCATCATGGAATGACAGTCGGTATATATTCCACTTGCCATTGATCGGCGCGTTGGTGGGGCGCACACGCCATTCTGTGAAATCTTTCCAGCTCCAGGCCGCGGGTTCTGGTGTATAGAGGCAATTTGGGCCAGGGCAAGGATAGAAAGGCTTGACCTGATATAAGAAACAGGTGCATACACGAGGCACAACATTTCCGATCTCATCAACCATGAGCACTGCAGGTTGATTAGGCAGCAGGCCATGGTTTTCAGAACTTAAGGTGTAAGATGGCATAGGTAGCAAATTAATAATGCTGATCGATACCGGACCGCCTGCCTCAACGTTGAACCAATTCATGGCCTTCACATAGTCTTTGCCCTCATATCTTGTTGAAAAAATGATGCGCGACGGGACGTTGGCCGCATACAACCACAGGTCTGTGAAGGTGCATACACCGTCTTTGAACGGGCAGCTGGTGTTGCCTTGCCATCTCTTGCAAGACATGCCCGACTGCACGTGCCTGTCCGGGAAAATGGTGGCTTTGAGATGCAGGTCTGTTGGATACTCAATTTTCGTGTCCGGGTCTCGGATAGTTCGTACTCGATTTCCTGCCAAATCACGCATAGTGACTTGGATGGGATTGATGGCCCTCGATGCGACCACCACCAATTCAGCAAAGGGACATGTCAAACTCTTTTTGGGGCATGATGGCTGTACGCCGAGAATATCGTATGACATAGTTACCATGTTGTTCGACACAGTCCGGAAATGTTGAGGCAGGCTAAACACTTCATACCATTCGTTGCCTTCAATTTCCAACGCCCCAAATGTAAGGTTGACGCTGTAAGTTTGCGCATCAAAGATAGTAAGGTCCGTGAATGTGGCTACGGCGAAGGGAGGAAAGGCTGGTTCCGGTGTGACAACGCGCGCCAACGGGCTACCTGTTACACGCGCATTGCCGCTTCCAGTTTCTGGATAAATCGTCGTGTGCAAGGCGTAGACAATCCGATATTTATCACCGGCCTGTGGTGCAGCTCCCGGAAAGTGGACAGAAGCAACTTTGTCTTTTCCTGTGTATGCAGTGATCAAGCGTAAACTAGTGTCGTCCGATGATATCAGCTGCACGTACATTCCTCTGTAATAATTGTCGATGATTCGTGCATCAGATTCAAAGACGATATAATCGTTGGAAGCGTCAACGACACGTCCGATTTCTTCAAAAATGACGTGCCGCCCGAAAGAATCAAATGCGTTGACTGCAAAGGGAGTGTATATATCTCCATAGACTTGACCAGCCACACTGTCCGTGGGCGACGACCTCAACGATATTGTAAAGGGCCTTCGGGGTGTCACAGAAAACCAGTTGCTCTTCAATTCTACACCGTCAGCTTTGAAATGCAGAGCAAACCGGTGCCCTGTCACGTTGACCTGCAATTCAAAGAATGCAGAAATGCCGTTGATATGATCAACAGCGCATTTGTCATTATCGCAATGTTGGCCTCTCATTCTTAAAGCACCATCAGGCATGCTTTCATATACCTTTTTTTCCATCGAATCTATCTGACAGCCATGTGCTGTCTCAATCCCCAAGCACACAATCAAAGTCACAGTCATCCTATCCCGCGGCTGCACAAGCATCACATCATTGCTGTATACATCCAAAATTCGTACTCGAGGACTGGGTTTCATGGTGGTGTAGACATCTAGGTTGGTCGCCTTTTCGGTCATGAGCAGTTGGTGACTTGCACCAGCATACACTTCAAAAAACGCACTATCTATAGAAAAGTCCAAGAAGGAAAAGCGCAGGAATAAAGAATTTGCCGTCACTTTCATTGGAGTGGGTCCGAAGCCATATTGCCCAACATCAGCGTCACTGCCATCCCCCGGCTCAGAGCTCAATTCCATTACCACTTTGTAGATCTTCTCGAAGCCATCGGAAGGAATCTCTTGCAGCACCTGCATTACCATGGAGCTCGAAGTGTTGGTCACGAGGCCTGCGCCGCTTCCGCTTTCGTGTAAAGTGATGAGAGAAGTAATAGTGCCCCCAGCCTTTAGCCGACGCTTTTGCTGCCCATCAAAAAGCGATTCAAAGACAGGCTCTTGAGAAAGCTTTAACGATGCAGCATTCGTGACAAAGAAGACGTCGCTTGTCAAGACTGCTGTCACTCCATCAGAAGTAGCAGAAAACTCGAGCTGAAATGCAGTATCCGAATCTTCTTCCGTTTCAATGTACAAGTCTGTAAAAATGGCACGGCCTCCGGCCATCCAATCATTGGATCTCTTTTCGGTCGTTCCCACTACTCGGAAGACGAGCTGTCGAATAGGATAGCACAAAGTCCCCAGATCTATTTCGCCCTTGTCTTTTATCGACAAGGATACAGTTACGTCAATATCTGAAACGCCATTCTCGTACTGGTCGATGGGAGCAATTTGCGGCTGCCTTGATAGAGGCAAAGACACTTTCAAGCCGCTGGTCGAGGCAGACAGCGTGCCATCACTCGGCTGTACTTTTAGTTGAAGGTGCGTCATGGGGCCAGGGCTGATGTAAAAGGATGATGAGTAGCCCACAGCCTGGCTCGCCAACAACCTATTGCCAACACCAGAAACCGCGTTACCGGGGTTTGCGAAGTAATCGAATTCTAGCGATTCAAATTTGAGTCGGTATTGCCCTGCCACAGTGATGCTGAGATCTGTGAAATTTGCTGCGCCATCATAGATATAGCCGCAGGGTTTTGAACAAAAGTCGAGGTGCCCCTGCGCGCCACTATAGTGCGTACACGCAGGCCTTTTGAGGCAGTACTCTTTTGCTTTCAAGCGGTCCACTTCGCTCGAGATTTCCGTCAGTCCGCAACCACCCGTGCAGCCGCTTGGCAAGCTACATTGCGAGTCAACCGTATTTGTGAACCCACAGACCATGCACTCGGGAAAGTCCCTGGAAGCACAATTGCCACCCCGGAGCAAAGACAATTGGCTTGTGGCTTGGGCACCTTGGACACCCATCACCAATTGCACACTGCTGCTGACGGTCAGCCCCGATATCTCGCTGGCAAGTGCATAGTGGTCCAGAGAGGAGACGTCGACCGTCTTCATCAACACCACCGAACTTTTGCTCTTGCCTAGATTCACAATGGTAGACCCGGCACTGGTTTCGAATTCAAAAAGATCAGATTGGAGTTTGAGACGGGGCAGCACAGCAAAGTCATAATAGGCGGTGGCATAGCCGACGTGGAAGCGCAATCGATAGATTCCGGCAGTGGTAGGGGCGATAGTCTCCAAGTCCACTCTGCCATCGTCAGAGCGTACCATGCATGAATCAGCATCACAATGTGCTCTGGGCACAAGCAAGTCTAGCCCAGACGCAAACGCCACTGCACCACCTCTTGAGTTGAGTAGCGTAATTTGCACCCAGACTTGATCCACATGCACATTTCCCATTGCATCCTTGAGCAGCAAATCAGGCAAGAGGCAGTCTTGGTCAAGCTCGCAGCCTTCCAATAGTGGAAACCCCAATAGTGGAAACGTCACTGTGCTGACATTGTTAGGAACTACACTGAAATCGATCAACGCCTCGAGGGCAGTGCCAGCAGTAGACACGGTTTGACTGTAGATGCGCAGCTGCAAGTTGCTGTGCCCTGCCCTTGTCGCGGAAACATTAAATACGACTAAGCCAGTGCCTGGGTCAGGGCCAGTCCTAGCCAACAGGTGTAAAGTGGGCAACTCCGATACTGATCCATCACACGCCAGGGGGCCAGGGCAAATTAATTCTATGGTGACACTTGTACCAGCCAAAGCAGGACGAGAATATTTGTCCACTATTCGAGCCTCGACGATAAATGATTTTCCTGCCACAGCTTGAATCGGGGTAAATGAGTTGATGTCACTATCCGCGGGGGTAATGAGCAACGGCGGCAGCGCCGACACCTCATACGATTGGCTGTATGCAATTACGCTCTGGAATACCTGGGTGGCATTCACTACCACTTGCCGTATAAGGGCCGGCGAGGTAGAGAACAGGCCTGCAAACTCGACCACGCCAGCCACGGCAGGGAGATCAAAACAACCTACACCTCCACACACACAAAAGGCATTGCCGGGACTGATGCCGAGAGCCGGGTTGATATCGTTGATGGTAAGGCGTACCAATCGGATTGACGGAAGCACAAACCCTTCAGAGTCCGTCAGTACAACGGCGAGTGTGTCGACACGCACACCATCAGATGTTCTGTTAAATTCCATCGCCTCGAGGTTTCCTCCGTCCAAGGGTTGGTGACGAATTTCCACTTTCGAAAGCACCCGCACATAGAATTTTCTTGACGACACTTCCTGAGACGTAGAGCACTTGAAATTGAGCATGCACATTGGAGCAGTCCACAGCATTGGCACGGGTGTCGTGGTGGCCATCACGGTCGTGGTCGCCATCGGCGTGGTGCTAGTGGGCATAAATGTTGTGGTCGGCGTCGTGGACGTGGTAGTGGGTGTGGTAGTGGGTGTGGTAGTGGGTGTGGTAGTGGGCATGATTGTTGTAGTCGGCATTGGCGTCGTGTCAGTGGCCAGGACTGTCGTGTTAGTGGCCAGGACTGTCATGTTGGGCATGGGTGTGGTAGTGGTGGACCCGACTGTTGTGGTGGGTGTTGGCGTCGTGGTGGGCATCAGTGTGGTGTTATGCGACGCACTGCTATTATGCATGCTATCGTTGACCGAGAAGAGTCTACGCGACGATCCGAGAGTTGCATTGGGAATGGGGTCCATGAGGATAGGAACAAGATCAATAAAAGTCGCATAGCCACCCTGGCCTGTCGAGGAAGTAACACCTAGCAGTTGCGAAGTATAGGTGCATTGCATGGTGACATCAACAGGAATCTCGTAACCCACAATGTTGGCTTCTCTATCGTAGATACCAATGAGGGTCAGCGGCTGTGACCCGCCGCCTTCCTTCTCAAACAACACCGACTCCTCTGATATACTTGTCACCGGCTCATTGACGACTATCAGGTAGTCAGGTTTGCCTGCAGTGATAATGATGCTAGGCATCTGGACTTCGACCATCTTTACACCAAGTAACGCATACACAAAGAAATTCACACTTCCTTTAAGCCTAATCTGCAAATCCTCAAAGTAAGCGATGCCATTTGAGACGTTGGAAGAAAACTCAAGACCACACGAAACATTCATCTGTGGAGTAGTACGCTGGCACGTGTCAGCCTGAATGAGCGCAAGATTCAAGTCAGTAGCCGGATTTCCATACTCGTCGATGAAAACGATCCCAACGCGCGAGTAGAAGATTTCACCAGCCAGCACAGAATGGGGAGCTTCAAGCACCTCCAAACTTTTCGCAATTCCGCCGTGAACGGAAATGGGCCGTGTATGTGTACTAGCTGTGTGCGTCTCTTGACCCAGGGGAATCCTACCAATCAGCATCAACGGCTGAGCGTCAAGCATCTGGATCGCTCCTCTTTTTGCGTATGTGTCGCTGTCAGTGAGAATGATGTTGGGAAGAGCCAGCAAAGATGCATTCATCACCTGCGTGCCCAGCCCGACCACTTGCATTTCCTTCCAGATCACATCTACCTTAATATTCGTAACATTCATGATTCTTGAGCCAAACTCGTCCAAGATCTCAAAAACGGGCGGTGGATCGAGGACAAATCCAGCCCCGACATTCAGGAGTGGCTGCGTAACAATACGGATAGAACTGTAACGCAGTCTTCCAGGCATAATTTCAAAAGAGCGTGTGAAAGCCGAAAATTTTCGCGACGTGATTCGAAGTTGGTAAATTCCCGGAACTGTCAGTATGAGCGTGCGATATTCAATACGGCCGTTTTGCCCAATGGTGACAGGTGCGCCACTCAAACACTGTCCTATTAGCAGAAGCGGCACACCACATGCGGAGTATATGGAAGCATTCGATGGTCCTTGCGCGATTTGAATGGCATCTGTTTCAGCCACAGCCGCAATCCGATTGCCAAACCCGTCATACAGCGTGGCAGAAATCGCAAAGGCCACGCCAGCAAGCCACTCCAAAGGAGGTTCGTCTAGCACACGCAAATCTGTGGGCTCACTGCCCAAGACCTCAAAAATGCTGGTGCTGACAGTAGTATGCAAGTGCTCAAGAGTGCTGTAACAGTCTCGTTGGAACTCCACAAAAAACTCAACAATGAATGCCTCACCCGATGTGAGTGGTATAAATCTAAATTCGAGAGCCCGTTGGTCAGCCAGCTCGAAAAAGGCAGCACTCTGGATCGTGACAGGCTCACCATCTACTGAAACCACTCGACCCGTGACTGAAATGTGATTGGCCTCACTCCGGCACGATGTTTGATTGCAGTTCCATCCTGTTACCGGGTACTCGTTGTGATCAATCAACTGCAAGATTGGAAACCGAGCCATAGCGTCGTTGACACAAGTATTCATCGGCTCTTGCAGCACCACACCACGTCTGAAATCATTTTCTGAAATATAGAAATCGCGTTCTACAGTGAATATGTGTGAAGCCTCCTCGAACTGGAGCGAATAGCGCACAGTCACGTCGCCGGACACTGCAATGCCCAAATCTGTGAATTGGACCTCGCCAGCAAGCATGGTGGCAGTGGTGTTACCTAGGAAGCCTTTGCTGCCCCCAGAATCTTCAAGACACGATTCCGCTTTCCTTGTCACGTTGACCATGGGATGTTGGGCACTTGCTCGTGTAGAGCGCCAGCCCAACCCGCCAATATCGTGCGGTCGGTATATAGCTTGGCAGGAATAGAAGAGGGGTGAAGTTGTTGCGGGCATGTTGCCGGTGGGCGTGTCAACACAACACACGCCAAACCGTGTCGACATTGCCCAAAATGGCTGCATGCATGTCACCATGCCAGCAGGGCGGTCTAGTGTCAGGTTGCTGCAAAAGTAAATGAAATGTTTTGACGGGGCGGGCCAGGCCGTGTTCTCGCGATACGAAGGGTGCCCGTTGAAGGCTGTCTCGTCTCGGGTAAAGTTGGCCTCTATGTCTACCAGGCCCCCTCCTTTGCTGAGCACCAGAAGATCAGAAAATGTGCGCATACATCTGACGATTGTTGCTCTTGCAACTGCTCCGTATACTGGAATTTGATTGAATTGAATGATGGGGTTGAGATCTCGAACTCCAGGTACCCGAAATATCGGCTGTGGGGTGAGAAGGCAGGCGGACGAAGCAGCATGCGGCGGCTCGGCAGTAGCCACGAAATCCTCGGGCGAGTAAACGTCAAAGTCTTCCGTGAATGCCTCTCCAGGCGCTTGGTCAGCAAAATCGAGGCGGAAATAGTAGTCCAGTCCGGTTGTGTCGAGGGACAGATCGGTAAACACCACATATCCGCCCACACTGCTCTGCTGGCACGAATCTATCGACGAGCCTCCCCCTGCTGGATGGTACCTTTGTTGGCAACGCAACATGGCGTTAGCCCCTGCCCTATTATACAGAATGATCCGAAACATGCGGTCTCCGTCGATGTACCAGTTCTCAAATTCATCCTGCACTCCAAAAAGAGGCTGCGGGTGCAATATACCACCCAAACGACATTCCTTAGACGCCATTGTGATGCCTGCGCATGATGAGTCCAGTGATGATCTCAAGGTAACCACTGAGCGTGCCACAGCATTTGCCACATAAAACGGTTCCGTCATGGCAACGTGCACCCAACCGTAAAAACGTAGTGTGTACCATCCCATGCGTCGAAAGCTCAAATCAGTGAACTTGCCTATACTGTCTAGAGAAGCCTCCTTGTGAATGCACGTCTCTGACACACCGTCTGGGCAGACAAGAGAGTACAACAAAGCCGGGACATAGGTTGCCACGTAATTGAGACTGCGAGCTAAGTCGGAACAATCGCCAGGCGGTGGTAGATCCACGTCTGTATAGCTCAGCAGTTCCACAAAAATAGTGAGATTGTTGCTGCCTGGAACAGCATTGCCGTCGTAGTCTTGAAACGAAACCACGGGCGTACTTTGCAAGATGCGACCTGCTATTTCATTTGGCGCACCAGGCTGAGCCACAATAGCAAGCTGCGTGATCATTGTCGCTGCGATTTCAATCTCATTGGTGGCGACAAAGTTGATGGCAGGCGAATGACACGCGGCAGTGTGCACCGAAATGTTGAGCGTGTAGCCACCTCCTACCATAGTAAGCGCAAGATTTGTAAATCGGGCCACACCATTCACAAACGACTCTGTGCTTGAGCCAATGAGATTGGCCGAGGCGCTACGCACACCGTATCGCTCAAGCCCAGCGCACGCAATCAAACTACCATACTGGTCGCTTCCCACCAAGTTTTGAAAAGCGTCAAACAGCTGCAGCTCAACCGGTCGCACGACCTCATGCACCTTGCAAACATCCCCAAGCCATTGTACGCATATGCTTCCCAATGGGTATCCGCCCGTCGTGAGTGTATCGGGCTGCTGCACTATGACGGACTTAGCAGGAATATCATGCTCCACGGTGAAAACGTGATTGATAGCTGTCATAGCGTCTGGAGCGCCCTCGGGGCAATCTTCAAATGGCGCACCTGCGCACGCTGTAAACAGTACTACGGTAAAAGAATCAGCTTGATCAATCCTGAGGTCAGTGAAATGTACGATTCCTGTATCTGCCCATACAGTGCTCCTGCCGCTCCATCCTCGGCCGTAATGATGAGCAATAACGGCATAGTTGTAGTCATGAGCGAGCACGAACTCCCCGTCAACGACGCGCTCAACACGTATGCTCGGCTGAACCACGAACGGGTACCCTGCTATGGCACGGTCTGTGTTTTGCAGGAGAATAAGTCTGCCGTAGCGTACGCCAAACTGCGGTGTAACAACATCAAGGATGTCTTTGTACAAAATGTCCGTCAAGCCATCGCCGGAAGAGCCGCGACAAACACCAAAACAGAATCTAAGCGAATAATCCCGTCCGTGCTCGCTGATGCTGAGGTCCGTGAATTGTGCAACACCATTGACAATGGGGGCAGATAATGTCCCCTCGAGGCTGCCGCAGCTGGGGTTGTTTTCGAATTCGACAGAAACGACGGCACCCTCCCGTGCCTCCTGATGGTCAAGCGGCACCATGATCTCAGGCTGCAAGTCGAAGGGCACCCGCGCGACAGCGCCTGGCATCACAACCATTGACGCGTTCATGCTTTCTGGGGTCCAGGAGCCCAGGTGCGTTGCAATAATGAGGGCGGGGCGCAAATGTGTCGACCGCGTCCCTGTGGATGAGCCCGCCGATTCAAAGTGAAGAGGGCTTCTGCTGCTGCTGCTGCTGCTGCTACTGCTGCTGCTACTGCTGCCCTGTTTTGAGATGTCTCTGCCCGGCGGTGCGGATGCCCCGCAAGCAAGCGAAAGTAGAGAAAGTAGAGGAAATAATAAAATCAAGGCCCTGCAGAGGGCATGCGAGGAAACCAGCTGCTGCCGTCGTCTGGCGAGGTTGCTGCGATTGCATTTGCAAATGTCGATGGCGGTTGCGGCGAGTGCTGTTTTGTATGCAGAAGCTGCTGATTTTACAGCCACGGCTGATCTCCGCTGATAGTGGGAATTGTGAGCACGCCGCCGCAGAGTTTGGTC